>Ga0180215_1004424_pt1 | contig 12507 bp, 11 predicted proteins | sample eDN3rd37CBELigBY_FD_128871 | JGI IMG/M metagenome (GOLD analysis project Ga0180215, IMG submission 128871) | Enriched backyard soil microbial communities from Emeryville, California, USA - eDNA 3rd pass 37_C BE-Lig BY (version 2) (version 2) | ecosystem: Environmental > Terrestrial > Soil >...
GGGATCCGGGGGATTGGGATCAGGGAGGGGCGTGATGATAGGTGATGGGGGGCGTGAGGAGTTTTGGGAGATTTCGGCGGCGCCGGGGCCGCAGGTGGCGGTGGTGCGTGGGGGGGAGGTGCGGCGGGGGAGCCGGGTGCGGCTCCGGCCGGGTGCGCGCGGTGACGTCCTAGATCTGACCCTCGCCGGGCGGATCGGGGTGGTGGACGGGATCGACCACGATCTCGACGGGCGGGTCCACCTCGCCGTGATACTCGAAGACGACCCGGGGCGGGACCTGGGCGCGGCGCGGCAGCCGGGGCACCGCTTCTTCTTCGCCGCGGACGAGGTCGAGTTGGTCGAGCCGGTGGCGGGAGAGGCGGTGCGGCACCCGCGGATTCTAGTGGCGGGAATAGGGAACATCTTCCTGGGCGACGACGGCTTCGGGGTGGAGGTCGCACGGAGGCTGCTCGGACGCCCGCTCCCACCGGGAGTCGACGTCGTCGACTTCGGGATCCGCGGGCTCGACCTGGCCTACGCGCTCCAGGGCGAGTACGACGCCGTGATCCTGGTCGACGCCGCGCCCCGCGGGCTCCCGCCCGGGACGGTCTCGCTCCTCGAGCCGGAGGTCGGTCTCGCCGAAGGCGATGGGGGCGCGAGCTTCGAGCCGCATGGGCTCGACCCGGTACGGGTGCTGCGCCTGGCGCGGTCGCTCGGCGCGGAGCTACCGCCCATCCGGCTGGTCGCCTGCGAGCCGGAGTCGTTGGAGCCGGGGGGCGGCGGCGAGCGGCTGACGGAGCTGAGCGAGCCGGTCCGCGCCGCGGTCGCGCCGGCCGTCGAACTCGTCGAAGAGGTGGTAGAGGAGCTGCGCCGGGAGCTCGGTGCGCGGTCGGAATCGACATAGGGCAACCGCAGCAGAGGAGTCTGAGCCATGGCCAGGAAAGCACGATTCGTCCTGTTCGGGGTAGCGCTCAGCGCGGCCGCGTTCTTGGTCGCGCAGTTCCCCGATATCCGCCGCTACATGCGGATACGCTCGATGTAGTGACCACGGGCGGATCGACCCGAGCCGCTCCCCTCCCCGGGGAGCAGGTCCGCCAGAACCGAGACCAGGAGGTGATGCGATGCACCGCACCAGGGTGAGGGTCGTCCAGGACGCCTTGGACGCGAACCAGACGATCGCGCGGGCGAACCGCGCCGACTTCGACCGCGCGGCGGTCACCGTGGTCAACTACATGGGGTCGCCGGGGGCGGGGAAGACCTCCCTCCTCGAACAGCTCCTCGAACGGTGGGAGGCGTACCAGGACGAGGTCAGGATCGGGGTCCTCGAAGGGGATATCCAGGGGCGGACCGACGCCGACCGCATCGCCGAGTACCACGTCCCGGTCGCGCAGATCAATACCGGGATCAGCTTCGGCGGGGAGTGCCACCTCGACGCGAACATGGTCCGGTCCGCGCTCCCGGAGCTCCCGCTCGACGAGATCGACCTCCTGGTCATCGAGAACGTGGGGAACCTGGTCTGCCCGGCGGAGTTCCGTGTGGGCGAGGACCTGCGGGTGATGGTGGCAGCGGTCACGGAGGGCGAGGACAAACCGCTCAAGTACCCGCTGATGTTCCGGACGGCTGACCTCGTCCTGATCAACAAGGTCGATCTCCTGCCGTATCTGGATTACGACCTGGAGAAGTTCCACGCCGCGCTCGACGCGGTCAACCCCGGCGTCCCGCGGCTCCTGGTGAGCGCGCGGACCGGGGCGGGGGTCGACGAGTGGGGCGCCTGGCTCCGGCAGGAGGTGGCCGCGCGGCGGCAGGTGGCGTGACGATGGCCGGGACGACGTCGACTACCACACCGGTCGGCGGCCCGGCGGCGCGCGTGGCCGAGCTCCTCGCGCGCCGCACCGCCGACAACGCCGAGTTCTTCGTGACCGAGGCGGAGCGGATCGCGCGACTCTGTCATCGCGTCGCGGAGCGCTTCGCCCGCGGCGGCCGGATCCTCGCCTTCGGAGTCACCCCGGCCGCACGCTCGGATGTCCGGCACGTCACGGTCGAGTTCGTCCACCCGGTGATCGTGGGGAAGCGGGCGCTGCCGGCGATCGGTCTGACCCGGGAGGCCGGCCCGCTCCCCCTGCAGCTCGACCTCCTGGCCACGCCGGAGGACGTGGCGATCGGCTTCGGCGCGGGTGAGGAGGCGGAGCTCCACGAGGGGATTGCGCTCGCCCGGGCGCGCGGGTGCCTGACCATCGCCTTCGACGAGATCGGCGCGGAGTGGGCCTTCCACCCGCCCGGCGCCGACCCCTTCGTCCACCAGGAGCTGGTCGAGACGTTGTATCACGTCGTCTGGGAGCTGGTCCACGTCTTCTTCGAGCACCGGGGGCTCCTCGAGGGGCGTAAGGAGCGGGTCGTACACGACGCCGGCGGCTCGGCCTTCCTCTACCCCTTCCTGGCCGAGGCCGAGGCCGGGCTAGACGACGTGCTCGCCGACGTACGCGCGTCGGTCCTCATGAAAGGGGTGGAGGTGAGCGAACTACGCGAGCAGACGATCCGCGCCGCCCTCCCCACCCTCATCCCCCTCGCCCGCGCGCTCCGCGAGACGTTCGACGCCGGCGGTCGGCTCCTCGCCTTCGGGAACGGCGGCTCCGCCACCGACGCGATGGACGTCGTAGCCGACTTCCGCGACCCCCCGCACCGCTGGCCGCGCCGACCCGCGCTCGACCTCACCGAGGACACCGCGCTCCTGACCGCGCTCGCCAACGACATCGGCGAGGACTCGATCTTCGCGCGACAGCTCATCTCGCACGCCCGCCCGGAGGACCTGGCGCTCGCCTTCTCCACGAGCGGAAACTCACGCAACATCATCCGGGCACTACGCGAGGCGCGCCGGCGCGGGGTGCGGACCGCGGCTCTCGTCGGGTACGACGGCGGCAGGATCCTCGCCGAGAGGCTCGCGGACTACGTCGTCGTCGTGCCATCCCAGAACATCCCGCGGATCCAGGAAGCACAGGCCAGCGTCTATCACATCCTGCGGGAGCTGGTGGAGCTGGTCGCCTGAGCCGGCCCGGATCGTACGAACCGGCCAATCACCAAGACAACTACCGAGTCATACCCGTAGCGTAGGCGCGGAGTACTCCCCTGGCGCGGAGTCCTGCAGGAGGGAGCGGAGACCCCGCAGGGGCGGCGCTAGCCGCCCCGAGGGGGAGGCCCCGTCTGGAGGACCCGAGGGGAAGGGTCGGGCGGGGGAGGCTCCGCGACCGGGCACCCGGAGCGAAAGGGGAGTGCCCCGCGCCGGAGCGCTGCTGTCCATCAACCGAAACGCAATGCTTGCACCCCGCGCCCCCCGCACCAAGGCACTGCCAGCCATCGACCGAAGCGCAACACGAGCGCCCGCGCCGGAGCGTTGCCGGCCATTAACCAAACCGCAAGCCGAGCGCCCCGCTCCGGAGTGCCGCCGGTGATACCGCAGTCGGTAACACGCCGACAAGTGCTTTATTTCATGCGCATAATCCGGGTAGGAACCGATACCTCTTGCATCCGAAAGCGCCAGCGCTATATCATATATGCGACGCACCGCCGCGTATGGCCGGCGGGGCGTCGCCAGCCATACGTGGACATCCCACGATTCTTCCCGGACAGCGAGGTCTCGAGATGAACGGATGCCGAATCCGGATCATGGCTGGCGCCCTTATGGTGCTCTTCCTTGGCTGCACGCAGCACGACAGCCCCCTGGGCGTGGATGGTGGCGATCCTGGGGAACGGGCCATCCAGGCCGAGCTCAGCTGCACGGTGGCCCTCCAGGCCGGAACCTTCCAGTGCAACACCGTGAGTGCCTCCCTCCCCGCCGGCGTCTCTGGCGCCATCATCGGCGGGCAGGGGGTGTACGTCCTCCTCGAGTCGTCGAACGTACGGTACGTCGACGCTGGCGGGACCGGCATCTTCTCGGCGGAGGTCACGGTCCGCAACTTCCTGACACAGACCCTCGGCGCGATCGACGATAACGGGACGATCCGCGTCGATCCGGATGGCATACGGGTCTTCTTCCTCAACGGGAACCAGATAGTCGATGGGACCGGCACGGTCGATCTAGCCGAGGACACGCCGCAGGGGACCTTCACCGGTGTCGACCAATACTATTTCCAATACGACCAGGCACTCTCCCCCGGCCAGCGTTCGCTGCCCCGGGAATGGGTGTGGCTCATCTCGGGGGAGGTGAACGCTTTCACCTTCACGGTCGCGGTGAGCGGCAGGGTCCTGGACGAGGCCGCGGTCGAGCCGGGGCTCAAGTTCGCGGCCGGGACGATCAGCGCCGGCGGCTCCCACTCCTGCGGGCTCACCCTCACCGGCGCCGCCTATTGCTGGGGCAACGGTAGCGCCGGCCGGCTCGGCACCGGCTCCGACGACCAGGCGTCGACCCCGCAGCCGGTGTCGGGGGGGCTCGAATTCGCGGTGCTGACCACGGGCCGGAACTTCAGTTGCGGACTCACCCGCGCCGGCGCTGCGTACTGCTGGGGCGACGACGATGATGGCCAACTCGGGGACGGCGCCCCGCTCGCCGACAGCTTCACACCCGCGGCGGTGAGCGGCGGGCTGGTCTTCCACACCCTTTCGTCCGGTGTCGCGCACACCTGCGGGTTGACGACGAGCGGCGCCGCCTACTGCTGGGGGAAGTCCGGGCTCGGCCGGCTCGGCAGCTTCCCGGCGCTCCTGAACCCCGCGGCGAGCGCGCCGGTCGCGGTCGAAGGGAGCTTGACCTTCAGCGCGATCAGCGCCGGCGGACAGCACACCTGCGCGTTGACCACCGCCGGGCAGGCGTATTGCTGGGGGAACGCGGGGTTCGGCCAGCTCGGCAACGGGTTCAGCAACGGGGACAGCACCCAGACCCAACCCGTCCCCGCCCCCGTTCACGACCCCGCCGACGGTCCCGTGACCTACGCCGCCATCAGCGCCGGCGGCGCGCACACCTGTGCGCTGACCACCGCAGGCGCCGCCTACTGCTGGGGGTGGAACTCGGCCGGCCAGGCCGGGAACGACAGCGGGCTATATACCATGGAGCCGGCCGCGGTCGCCGACCCCGACGACGGCCCCGTGACCTACGTCGCCATCAGCGCCGGCGGGACGCACACCTGTGCGCTGACCACCGCAGGCGCCGCCTACTGCTGGGGGTGGAACTTCTACGGCCAGCTCGGCAACGGCGACGAGGTCGAGAAGAAGGCGCAGGCCAAACCGGTTCCGGTACTCGGCAACCTGCGGTTCGTCTCGATCAGCGCGGGCGAGCTGCACACCTGCGGCGTGACGGGCTCCGGGGTAGCCTACTGCTGGGGGAACGGCGGCGTCGACCGGCTCGGCAACGGGATCGACGCGGAGGATCGCTTCGTCCCGACCCCGGTCGCCACCATCACGAACTTCGCTTTGCTAGACGACGTCACCCCGGCCGCCTCCCTCGCGACCGGGCCGGGTGCATCGGCGCGCCCGGCCGGCTGGACGCCGCGACGCACGACCTTCGAGGCGTTCGCCTGCGCCCGGTCAGGGGGTACGGCGTGGCGCGGTCAGGCGGGCGGTAGCGTCGACTACTACGGCGCAGGCGAGTACCGCGCCGAAGGATAACGAGGCGAGCAGACGACGGCCGAGCGCCGCGAGGGGGCGGGCTCGGCGGTCGAGCCAGTCGAGGACCGTGTGACGGGAGACGGTCCGCATCGGGCTCGAGGCGATCTTGGCATAGACCGCCCGCCAAGCACCGAAACCGTTGGCCAGGAGCTGCGCCGCGCGGACCAGGAGCTGCAGCCCGAAGCGGCCGTCGCCCAGCCGGAGGAAGCGGTAGAAGAGGATGTAGACCCGCAGGGCCAGGGGCTCGAAGGGGTCGGCGGCGTAGCTGCGGTCGTTCAGCGCGCGGGCGAGGCCGATGATGGCGCGCATCGTCTCGCCGCGCGGCTCCGCGGCGAGCCCGGCCTCCACCTCCGCGATCTCGTCGGGGGTGGCGGTACGGAGAGCGTGACCGAGCAGGAGCAGCTCCCTGAGCCGGCCTGCCCGCTCGGGGTGGCTCCCGGTCGCGTGCCGCAGCAGGAGCCGGATGTGATCCGCGCCCCCCTGCCGCCAGAGCCCCGGCTCCCCTTCGATCGGCCGCGCCGCTGCGCGGAAGTCGGCGAGGCCGGAGCCGTCGGGGAGGGCGCGGTGGACCTCGATCTCGATCGCGTTGGCCTGGACCTGCGGTGCGAGGTGGTACGACGTCGCGTCCCCCTGCGCCACGTATCCCAGCCCGGCTAACGCCGCCTCGACCTCCCCGATCCTCTCGTCCTCGACCAGGATGTCCAGGTCGCCCAGGTGGATGAACTCGCCGGTCGCTACCGCCGCTCCACCCTTCAACACCAGCACCATCCACCCCTCCCGCGCGGCGATCCGGCTCAGCTGCCGGAGTTGCGCCTTGGCCGAGAGGGCGCGCATCAGCTCGTCGCCGGCGTAGCTCCGTATGAGGCTCTGGACGGCTCCCGGCAGCTCGCCCCACCCGTCGCCCGCCTCCAGACGACGCTGCAGGGCGATGGCGCAGCGTTCGATCCGCAGGAAGAGGTCCCACGCCGCCGGGTCGCACCGGAAGGCCGCGGCGCGCAACGCCGCGGACGGCCCAGTGGTGGTCCCCAGGAGCTGGAGCGCCCAGCGCCGCACGAGCAGCGCCTGCGCGGGGATGGTGCGGGGGCGCCAGGGCGTGGCATCACCGGAGGTAGGCGACGGGGAACGGGGCGTCGTCCCGGCGTAGCCAGTAGCTCCCGGCGCCGCCGCGCCGCTCGCGTGAGGCGCAGCACTCACCTTCATCGGTTCCAGGGGGCCTCCATCGTCTACTTCCTGCGCGCCGACGCCGGCGCCGCACTACACTCCAGGTCACCCGGCGGCATGCTCGGCATGGTGGGGCGACCGGGTGAGGACGGTCCTACGAAGATAATAACGATGGGCGCTCAGCATGACCACTCGGTACTCGGCGCATGGTCGAACATGGATCTCAGGGAGGTGGTGTGCCGGCCAGAACCGAGGCGCTCTCCCAAGGATATCCGGCACGCCGGAGCGGGCCGCCGCACGATCCGGCGGGACCGGACCGGGCAGGGGTGCGGTCGTCCGAGCGGGTGCTTGACAACGATCGGTGGGGTAAGATAGATTACGCCCGCGCAAATTGTACCTAGACCGGGAAAATGTTTCGTGGTCGCGCGGTGCGGCGGCCATGGCGGTGTCCGGTGCATGATCGCAGGCGAGCGACTGCCATTCGTTTGCTCTCGAGATCGTGTTTCGGGACGGAACACCGTCGGTGTCGGTCCCTGGCCACATCTTCTTCGGTACGAATCGTCTGTACCAGTAGCAGCCGTACAAACAATAGCAGTACGAACGGAACGACCGACTCGGGTCGGAGCCGTGGCCCCTTCGCCGGCAAGCATCGGAGGGAGCGTCGTTCCATGGTCGGAGATCATCGGTGTCGGTCGCTCGTCCCGGCTCGTCCCGGTGACTTCCGCTGTTTGAATCTCGACGACCGAGCTCGCTGCACCACGAAGCACGTGGAGATCGGATTCGGATTGCGTTTCTGCTCTTTTGGTGGGCCGCACCAGGTGGTCCATTCGTGTCGGTAATCTCCAGCCCGGAACGGGGGAAGGCATGGCGAAGAGGCCAGTAGTCGAAATGCTGATCGGAGGAGCGGCGCTGCTCCTCGTCGGTTGCGTTCAGGACAGAGCGCCCCTCGGCCCCGAGTCGACTGGTGTGCCAGATGTCCAGGCGGCTCTGGATTGTAGGGTGAATGTGCAGTCGGGGAGCTTGTCTTGTGTCTCCCATGCCCCAGAGTTCTCGGGTGGGGCGTCGGGGGTGATCGTCGGTGGGCAGGGGGAGAACATCTACCTCGAAGCTATCTCCACCTCGGTCGACGGCCAGAACTTCACGGCAGAAGTAGTCGTGAAGAACCTCCTCAACCAGACCCTCGGGACTAGGGATGGACAGACCCCGCACGCCGATGGGGTGCGCGCCTTCTTCACCTACCAGGGGATCGGCGCCGAGGTCGACCCCGACGGGATCGGGGTGTTCAACAGGTCCGAGCAGCCCTACTTCCTCTACGACCAGATGATCGGCCCGGGCCAGACTTCGCTCCCGAAGACCTGGCGCTGGGTCCTCGAGCCAGGGACGACCGAGTTCGAGTTCAGGGTCTACGTCGCCGGGAAGGTCCCGGCGGTGAACCAGCTCGCGGGACAGATGTTCGCGGATGCGAAGACGGTCGGCGTGGGGGCGTTCCACAGCTGCGGCATAACGGCGTCGGGCAAGGCGTACTGCTGGGGTGACAACTCGAACGGCCGGCTCGGGATCAACAATAGCAGCGCGTCCACGTTCACTCCGACGCTCGTGGTAGATTCCAGCGACGTGCCGGTCGAATTCCTGTCGCTCTCGGCCGGGGCCAGCCACAGCTGTGGCGTGGGCAAGGATTACAAGCTCTATTGTTGGGGCCACGGCGGGAGCGGTAAGCTCGGCAACGGTAGCTCGGCGAACAACTACATCTTTGCGAAGTCGATCGCCGACACGCTCTCCTTCCACGCCGTCTCCGCCGGTAACAACCACACCTGCGGGATCGGGACGGACGGCACCGCCTACTGCTGGGGCTTCGGCACCAGCGGCCAGCTCGGGGATGGGACGTCGAGTCACCAGTACTCGCCGGTCGCCGTCGCCATCGCGAAGAAGTTCATCTCGATCTCCGCCGCGACGCATCACAGCTGCGGGGTCACGACCGACAGTACCGCCTACTGCTGGGGTCAGGGCAACGACGGTAAGCTCGGTGCCGGCAACACCAGCCATTACAACACGCCCAACCCGGTGGATGTTTCGCTCCTCCCGCCGGGGACGAAGTTCGTCTCGATCAACACCGGTCTCTCACACACTTGCGCGGTCGCGGCCGATGGCACCGCTTACTGCTGGGGGAGCAACCTCAACGGTGCGCTCGGGATTGGCGTCGATGCCACGACGACACCGTCTCTCAACCGGCCGCAGATCCCCGTCGCCGGGGGGCTGAAGTTCCGCACGGTCGTCGCTGGCAGCTTCGAGCAGACTACGGACAACTATAGCTGCGGGATCACCCTCGACGGCACGGCGTACTGCTGGGGCGCCAACGTCTACGGCCAGCTCGGTAACGGGACCACGACCTCCTCGAACGCACCGGTGGCGGTCGACACCGGGGAGAAGTTCACCGCCATCGACATCGGCACCAAGCACACCTGCGCCACCAGCGTGAACGGCAGGGTGTACTGCTGGGGCGCGAACACCAAGCAGGAGCTCGGGATCGGCACGGAGGGCCAGCTGGCCCCCATCACTCCGGTCCAGACGGTCACCAACTTCGTCTGGCAAGATGGGCGTTCCCGCCGGAAGGACGAGCCCGCGTTCACCCCGCGCTGGTCGACCTTCGAGGCGTACGCCTACGCCGGGCGGGTTGGGACGCTGGCGGACCGTGGATGAGGTGCGCGCCGATCGGGCGTAGTAGTATCGATCTCCTCGCCGCCGTGCTGCTGGGTTGCGGCGGCGGGGGATCGACACCGAGCCGGACCCCGATCTTGGGCCGCAACAGCTTCCGCCGCTGCCGGTGGAAGTGGCGGGGCGGTTGGAGCGGTGGCCACGGTGTGGTGATCCCGTACCGTACTGAGGGGGTACTTGACAGCGGACGAGGTTGGATGCAATATCTCCACTTCAAAGTTCCCGTGGAGCGAATTGAGAGCCAATCCTCTCCATTCACGCACTGATCAGAGGGGCTGATTCGGATGAATTTTAGAAAGGCCGACATGGGTCCATCCGTACGGAATGAGCGCCAGCAGTGGGCTGCTCCCGTGCTGGAGGAGCTGCCGAAGCTCGAGAAGCTTACGCTCGAGACCGTTCAGCTGGGTGACGAGATCACCGGTTCCGGTTCCACTTCGGGTGGTGGGTCGCTGATCTTCCAGTAGTTCTTGGCTGGGGAGGTATTTGGCGGCTTTGTGGTCACCGACGGCTGGTCGTGACTGGTAGGTGACTGCAGCGTCGCTTATGCGGTCAATAGAACGTTCGCTCCTGGCCGACGGAAGTCTCCTACTAGAGTTCGACCCGGAGTTGGCGAGCTGGGTTGAGCGCTGGTTGCCGCGAATTCCAGTCGAACGGCCACGCCCCGCTGGGGCGTTGGCCGTTATTCGTGTTCTACGTAGTGGCACTGCCGGGGGCGAGGCACCTGTCGACCGGCCGCTACTCACGCTGGGCACCGTGACGCTCTGGCTCCCGGCGGGTGGCGAGCGGGCGGTGTTGCGGGGGGCGGCCGGGGGGGCGGGGGGCGTGGTCGATCTGGTCGGGCGGGAGGCGCGGCTGGCTGTGACCGGCGCGGATCTGGCCGAGAAGGTCGATCTCTATTCGATGCTCACGTTGAGCGCGGGATTGTTGCTCGGCCGGCTCGGCCGTACGCCGATGCATGCGGCCGCGGCGGTGACTCCGGGCGGTTCCGCTCTGATCCTGGCCGGAGATGCCTGGTCGGGGAAGTCGACGACCACGATCAACCTGATCAGGGCGGGGTGGGACTATCTCTCGGACGATACGATAGTCCTCACGCGGGAGGGTGGCGTGGTCGGCGTGGAGGGTTGGCCGCGCCCCTTCCATCTCGACGAGGGTTGGGAGCGGGGCGAATCGACCGGGCGACGTCGTACCGTGGAGGCGGCGGATTTGGGGCCGGGTCGCTGGCGCCGGTCCGCGAAGCTAGGTGGGCTGCTCTTCCCGGTGGTCCGGCCGGATGAGCAGACCCGTCTGGAGAGGATCACCGCTGCGCAAGCGTTCGCCGGGTTGGTGCGGCAGTCCCCTTGGCTGGTGGTGGACCGGGGTAGCTCGACCGCTCTCCTACAGCTCCTATCCGAAGTATCCCTATATCCTGCCTATCGACTCGTACTCGGGCTAGACACCTACCGGGATCCGGCGCGGCTGGTCCGTTGCCTGGAGGCGGGTGGCTCCGAGCTCGTCGTCTGAAGCGAAATACGCTCCATGGAATCGAGGATCCTGGTCGCTTCCCGCCGGATGTTGCCTGCGATGCGGGCGGCGGCGAGGAAGGAGGGGAGGAAGATCATGTCCTTGGCCACGGTGGCGAGCGGCGGGAGGTGGCGCCGGAGCCAGGCGATGGGCCTTGCGTGGTCGATGCTGGAGGGGCGGGCGCGGTACTTCAGGAACTGGCGCCACGAGGAACGTCGCGCTATTGCCAGGTTCAGCCCGTGGGCGACGATGTGGGTTTCGACATCGTCGCGCTTGGGGCGCTCGAAGGCGATGTAGCCGCAGAGGGCTTGGTACTCGAAGGGGTCCGCGTGCCAGGCGCGGGTCTGAAGCGCGCGTGCTGCCTGGATCGTCTCCCTGATCGTCGCCGCTTCGTCGTGATCGGCGAGGTCTCGCTCGACGGTGGCGAGATCGGCGGGGGTGCAACTGCGGAGGGCGTGGCTGACCAGGAGTAGGTCGCGGATGCGGCCGGCGCGCTCGGGGTGTTGCGCGGTGCTGTGTACGAGGAGGTAGCGGAGGTGATCCGCTGGCCCCAGCTGCCGGAGGGGCGGCAGAGCCTCGAGTGGGACGGCGCGCGCGCGTACCTCGTCGATGGCGTCGAGGACCTTGATGGTGTGGTGAATCTCCACCGGTAACGAGTGGGGCTGGAACCGGGCGGCGAGGTGGCGAGATGTCACGCGGTCGGTTCCGGTGGATTCGTACTCGAGTGCGGTCAAGGCGTCGGCGAGTTCGAAGGCCTGTTCGGGCCTGGTCAGGACATCTAGATCGGCGAGGTAGATCTGTTCGCCCTCGGCCACGGCGACCCCGCCCTTGAGGACGGCGATCCACCACCCCCGTTCCCGCGCGAGTTGGGCGAGGGTGGCCAGGTGCGACCGGACGGAGAGGACGCGCTTGAGGTCGCTGAGTGCGCTGGTGCCCAACTCCCTGGTGGCGGCTTCGGGGAGGCGGTTGATCGCGCCGGTCTGCTTGAGCCGCCGTTGGAGGGGGCTGGCACAGCGTTCCCGGGCGAGGAAGAGTTTCCACCCCTCGGCGGAAGAAGCGAGGGCGTGTTGCCAGGTGCGTTCGTCGGGGCCGGCATCGGATCCGAGCAGAGCGAGGGCCCAGCGACGGAGTAGGAGCGCTTCGGCCGGCGGGTTGGGTGCGAGACTCATCGTCCGGGAGCGGGTGTGGCCGCGGATGCGAGGTCGCACGGGTACGGTCGAGGTATCGTCGTCGTACTTCATTGGGATGAGAAGTGTTGAATCTATAACGGAAGATCGGGGAGGTGTGAGCGGGATGCAAGTGGCGCCCGCCCCTGCCCGGGTGCCGGCAGTGGTCGGGATGGGGCGGGCGAGTCGGGGTGAATACCGAATACGGCCGCTCGATACCTACAGCGTAGGCGGGGCGTCCACTCCCCTGGAGCGGAATTGCGCAGGAGGGAGCGGAGACCCCGCAGGGGCGGCGCAGCCGCCCCGAGGGGGAGGCCCCGTCTGGAGGACCCGAGGGGAAGGGTCGGGCGGGGGAGGCTCCGCGACCGGGCGCCTGGAGCGGAAGGGGAGTACACCC
>Ga0180215_1004426_pt1 | contig 12502 bp, 10 predicted proteins | sample eDN3rd37CBELigBY_FD_128871 | JGI IMG/M metagenome (GOLD analysis project Ga0180215, IMG submission 128871) | Enriched backyard soil microbial communities from Emeryville, California, USA - eDNA 3rd pass 37_C BE-Lig BY (version 2) (version 2) | ecosystem: Environmental > Terrestrial > Soil >...
CTACGTCCCTTATACAACGATCGAGGAATTAAAAAAGGCCGTGTATGATATTCTTGGGGAATTGGATAGTGAAGCTGATATGAGGAATTGCTTTATTGAGGCAGATACTTATTGTGATGAATTCGGACTCACATGGTAAATTCAAGGGGTTCCACTACTACAAAATCCATTTGCTGATTAACCGATCCAAATTTACTTTGCGGTCTAGAGCAGGAACCCTGTCACTAGGCCTACAATAAAACAATCACCCAAAATTATTTTTCTTATTTTTGGTTGAGTAAAATGGGTCGAATACGCTTAGCAAGGACTCCTTTGGAATCCCCCTCCCTGTATCCTGAATTTTAAGGACAACTTCATTCGAGGTCTCCGTCAAGCTGACGGATAAGACCCCGTTGTAATGCTCGTATATTGTTGGTGTTAAATGATCACTATAGAGGATGTTTTGACCAAGAAGGGAAACGGATTCGGTCCGCTTCCCTTTTAAATTGATATTCCTACTATTTTGTATGTACCCATGGTTTCTCTATACAGTCACTCCTTAATTAACAAGTTTGACCATTCGATCGTCTACTAGGATAAGAATGCTTATTTTGCGCACCGCCTACAAGAGTTACACATCGATAATATCTTATATGTTTCTATACCCGCATTAAAAATTTTTATAATTATCTACTCATTTATCAAGCCAGACTCCAGAAGCAACCGCTGCACCATCATGGCTACTTCTGCCCTGTTATGTAGGCTTTCGGTGCCAATACATCATCGCTTCGCTTCTCCCTGAAGTGATTCTTGCTGTCACACTATCTGCAATGTTCCTCTTTGCCCAACCAGACACGTTTAAAACATCAGCGAATGCGTATAAAATATCTTCCGCTCACAGGTAGGAATCAAGTCCCTGCAGTTTTGTTATTGCCATTTCTTTCGAAATAATCAGCATGGTTTGTTCATGTGTAATCTTTTCCTTCCGACGGAAGGAGCCATCTTCAAATCCATGTTTAAATCTTCTTCGGCTAGAAGGTTTTGTCTTTTGTTATAACATACTTCACCTCACTTTCTTACTACTATGTCCAAATTGAAATATGTACTAACTCCCTCCCAATATATAGCACCTTGGGGAGGTCTTACCTTAATCAACTTACTAGAACATGCTAAGGATTTAAGTTCCTTTTCATCATTTCCGTTTGAAGAATTGTAATAAAATCTTGCTCCAATTCTAGTTGGACAGCTCTTTCATATGCTTGTATTAACATTTCATCAGTTAATCGGCTAAAGTCGGGCAGTCTCAATGCTTTTCCTGTTTTTTGGTTTTGTACTCTATCTAACATCCAATACACTCCTATTCCCTTATAAATTCTGTCTACTCCAGCTCGTTTCCTCATGATACAAAATTCTACTTAAAATAAAAACTGAATTAATGTGGCAAATAGCCACCGCCATAGACTGAAAATTACCACAGTTTATCTTGCGGATAAACATAATGGGACTATGTCAGTCTGTGCATATTCCCCCTTAGATATTATTTCTGCATCACTGCAAACGACCTTGATGAGAAGCCATGAATATCTGATGACAGATCAGGAATTTGTTTGATCTACCCTTTAATGGAAGACCTTTGGAATCAAGGATGATTAGTTGGGTTAATCGGTAAGATTGGGTGAACCGTTAGATAGGATTACAGAGCCAATGACCGCTTCACCCTTAAAATAAGTATTTTGGATTGAAACAGAACCTGTTTCAACCTTAATACCCTCTCTCCAGCTGAGATCTTCTATACACGATCGTTCTTACACCATTTTTTATCTCGTCATCATCCCAGTACGCCGAATCATGACATCATAATGGACACGAATCTTCCCTTTTGAGAAACGGTCTCTCCACATTTTCTCATCCCACCATTGAGGAGCATATCCTCGTGCCATCATTCCAATTTTTAGGGCATCCACTCGATACTTATTCTGCAAGACTTGGGTGAGATGATTTGCACGCTTTTCAAGTTCCTTTGACAAAGCCAATTGATATTCGTCGATTGCCTTTTTTGTTAACATAGTTCTACATTGTGTTTCGACCAGGGACCCTTCGAGCCGAATATAATAGTTCAGCTCAAATAGATCTGAAGATTTGATGCGAAATTGCCTATCTACTTTTAACGACTTAGGCCGAAATGAAAAAAGAGAGGGTTTATTTCCATAAGCAAGAGAATGGGGGCAGGGTGTTTCGATCTCTCCTCCTATTTTTCCATCTCGTAGTTGAAGAAGAGAATAAACTTCCTTGGCATTCAAAACCCCTACCATCTGATCATCTTTCAAAAGAGCGTAGCCCTTCCACTCAATATCCGTTTTATTTGCAACAATATAATTAATCCCTCCATCAACTGAATGCTCGGATAGGTCATTAAACACTTCTCCGAGCGTGGTATCAGGAATTTCTTCACGGTTGGCTGAATTTTTCATTAAATCCATAATGAACACCGTTGGGATTTGTTCAATACTCGGGCTTACATAAAGAAACTGTTGAGCATCCTTGGTTACAATGGGCCACATCAAACGGCGAATTTGAGGCTGTCGCCGAAAGGAATCCAGAATATTCCCGATCCCTTCCTTGGCCACTTCTTCACTCAATACAAGAATCCTGGTATGTCCATAGAAAAGCCGCTGATTTACCCTCTTCTGTATGTTCATTAAGGCCTCATTGATTGTGTTTCCGGTAGCGCTCATGACTTGAATCGCTTCTTCTCCTTTTTTCCCTGAGGCTCCCCCCATGATTTTTCGTGGAATAGGAATCTGAACCGTAAGCAAAAACTTTTTTCCATGCTCATGGATGCGATCAATTGCAATCGCTACAACAGCTGTTCTTTGTTCTAAATCATTATTGTCCCAGCAGCCGGTAAGTGAAAATAACAGTAGAGTGGTCCATAATACTTTTGTTAATTGATTTCGTATATCCATTCCTACATCGCTTCCATTCCAGTTCGCCGAATATGTACACGGTAATCTACATTGACATCTAGTTTAGGGAACTCTTGACTCTCCCATGTCTTGGGGTCCCACCATTGTGGATGTGTTGCTCTAAGAAGTGTAGCAAAGGCTAATACGTCTTGGTGCATTTCGGTCTGTAGTCGCTTGATTAATTGTTCTGCACGATTCTTCATATCATTGGCAATTGCTCTTTCTATGTTTGTGATATTTTCTTGCTTGGACAAAGGGATGCCACACTGAGTTTCTACCACATCCCCTTCAATTCGAATCGTGATATTCAATGCAAGATGATCCCCAGCTTTTTTAAAATCTTTTTTTGTTACGATGGTCTTCGGCTTGAGAACCACCATTTTCTCTGGTTGGTTAGGATGGCAGGGTACATATACTGTTCCTCCGCTTTTTTCTTCTTTAATCTGGAGGAAAGAATACACTTCTTTGGGATTAAGTTGACCAATCATCTTGTCTAGTTTGAAAACAGCAAGCCCATCCCAAACCATTTCATCCCCTTTGGCTTCTATAATGTTCATCACAGGCCCCACCGTACTATCACTCATGTCGCTATAAAATCGACCTAAGGTAATATCCGGGATAATTTCTAAAGCAGCATTGTTATGAAGCAAATCCGTTAAGTATAAAATCGGAATCTGCTCTAATTTAGGATTGGATTGTAATAACGTAAGCGCTTCTCCCTTGACCACGACAGGCCACAATAAGCGACGAATTTGCGGGACTCTGCGCAGCGAATCGAGGATCGGACCAATCCCTTCTTTTGCTAGATCCTCACTGATTGCAATGACTCTCGTATGTCCATAAAAAAGCTCTTGGTTCAGCCTTTTTTGCAAGTTGTTGGCAGCACCTGATACAGTGAATCCGGTGGAACTGATGATTTTTACAGCTTCTTTCCCTCCAGCCCCACCAGAATTGGTTCCACTGCCCGCAACTTTTTTTGGAATGGGAATTTGGGCACTTAGGCGTATGAGCCCATCATCTCGTGTAGACTTGTCAAGTGCTAATGCGACAATAGATGTTCTCTCTTCAATTTCTTGTTGATCCCAGCAACCTGTTAAGACGACCACCACCAAAAGATACAAGATTAAAAAGCGGCCTCTAAGAGCCTCTTTCATGAGGGCTGGCCTCCTTTTTGCTTTTCACCCTGTTTTCGAATCATGGCAATAACCAGAAGGAAAAGAGGGATTCCTAGGCTGGAAATGAATCCTATGTAGCTTGCATATGTTAAATATTCAAACAAAAGATGAACATTTCTAGGCCACATCGCCAAATAATACAGGGCAGGAAGCATGACGATTGCTACATAACGATGATGTTTAAGGCCCAATAATTGTTTAATTAAATAGCAAACAGCAAAGTATATATTGGCTGTCGTAGTAAACACAGCTGCAACCCAAACACCTAAAAAGGCTGATTCTATTCTTTCTAGGATTAATCCTGGGACTTCTGTTGTTTTCACTAGCTCCAAGGTAGGCCACATGAGATTTTTTAGTTCCTCGTAACCAAAGGCAGCAGTACCAGCAATAACAATTAAGGTGTAAACCAACATCGGAATCGCAATGCCGAACATCGCAGCTCGCCTTATTTCTTTGCGCTCGGATTGGATGTTTCCCATAATTAAAGTCATGAGTTCATACCCTTGATACCCAAAGACACCTGCAAGCACACCTTTGAAAACAGCGATCCAATCTAATGGGAAGAGGGGTAACAAGCGATAAAAATAGGCGCTTTGAAAGGATAAGACAGCAATTAAAAGAACAGGAATAATAATAATGGGAAGCAGAATTTCATTCACTCTCGCCATGACTTCCATATCATAAGTTACCATTAAAAAAGCGACAAATAACATCGTTCCGACCGTGACCTCAAGCGGAGTTTTGACCAAGACTGCCGTCACGACCACCTCACCGAAGGTGCGAGCAACCCCTGCTGTCATAAGAATCCAATAAATCATAAAGATGAAAGCAATGGGAAAGGCAAAGACTTTTCCAAGCCATTTATTTTTCTTACTCCCTAGAACCGATTCCCCTGCAGATAGGATGTTCTTCCCGTGAAAACGTTGACTTAGTTTCATGATCATCCAGGTTATCGCTAACGAAATCATTCCCCCAATGAGGACGGAGATCCATCCTGATTGGTGTGCTTTTTCCGTTACCGTTCGTGGTAAGGTTAGCACACCAACACCTATAATGGTGCTGGTGATTAAAGACATGACTTGTGAAGAACTTAAAATAAACGATTTATTCTGGTTATGGTTGCTCATTCTCACGATCACCCTCATCTTTGGTACTCCTACTCCAATCCGTTTCCATTCGCAAAGATTCTTCTGTTTGCAAAAAAATGGGCCTTTTCTTCATCCAGTAAAGCGGAACCCGAATCAGGCTATCTTTCATATCCAAAAATCTCCGAGGAGAAAATGGGGTTAAATAAGGCACACCAAAAGATTTAAGCGAACTGAGATGGATGACAATGACAATGACCGCCAGCATGATGCCGTATAAACCAAATATGGCAGCAATCAGTGCAATCGGAAAACGCAGCATACGTAAGGCAATAGCAGCACTATAGGATGGGGAAGCAAAAGAACCAATGGTTGTCAGGGCGACCACAATAACCATAATAGGACTGACAATTCCTGCTTGAACGGCTGCCTGTCCGACAACAAGGGCTCCTACAATCCCAATCGTTGGTCCGATAGGACCTGGCAAACGTACACTGGCTTCCCGCAAAATCTCCATGGTGGCCTCCATAAGTAAGGCTTCCACAATGGAGGGAAAAGGAACTGTGGAACGTCCTGCGGCCATGGCAATCACTAACTTTGACGGAATCATTTCCGGATGAAAGGATGAAAAAGCAATGTAAAGCGATGGCAGCAGTAAGGCAATGAACATGGATATAATCCGGATAAAACGGATTAAGGTGGCAATTAGAAATCGTTCATAATAATCTTCTGGGCTTTGGTAAAATTGCGTGAAAGTAGTTGGTGCAATGAGGACAAAGGGTGTTCCATCGACGATAATCACAACTCTTCCTTCTAAAAGACTGGCTGTAGCTTTATCCGGTCTTTCGGTGTTTTGAATCTGAGGAAAGGGCGACCAATGACTGTCCTCAATCAACTGTTCGATATAGCCGCTTTCCAGTGCGCCGTCAATCTCAATGTCTTGGATTCTTTGTTCAACCTCTGTAACAAGATCAGCATTTGCTACTCCTTCAATATAGAGGATGGCGATATTCGTATTCGTCCTTTTTCCAACCGTCATACTCTTCAATCTTAAGTCAGGGTCTTGTAATCGTCTTCGAATCTGTGCCGAATTCACCCGCAAGGTTTCGGCAAACCCATCCCTTGGTCCACGTACTACCGATTCCGTATTCGGCTCCTGTATTCCCCGTTTCTCCCATCCTTTTAAATTAGGAATGATCACCTTTTCCCAGCGATCCAGGATGAGGATCCCGTCCCCTGATAATACGGCCTGAATTCCATCTTTTAGTTGGGATACACTCTTTACTTCTCCTATGGTCAACGCAAAGCGCATATACTTTTCATGTAATTCTGAATTTGGAACGACCACATTCGGGTCACCATGGCGCGTTTCAAACATTAGGCTTTTTAGAACAAAATCATTGATTGTTTGGCTTTCTGTTAATCCGTCAATATAAATTAAAGCTGCATCCAATTCCCCTTTTGCCCCAATCGAGAACTCACGAACAACCAAGTCATCACTCGCACCCAAAACTTTTTTAACTAACTCGATATTTTCATGGATGTCTTTATAAAACCCGATGTTGCTTAAACTCTGCATTTTTTCTTCAAGATGACTAGATATCTTTTGCTCCCGTTTTCTCCATTTTCGAAGCCGTCTAGTTGTAGAATATTTTTCAGCCATATGACCATTCCTTTTGACTCACTTTAAAGATAATCTGACCATTTTTTGGATATATCATGCATGAAAGGAGGAGGGGCTTGGGAAGATAGGAAAATAAAGAAAGGATAGGGTGGTTTAGTATGTACAATGATCCTGATGCCAAAAATCGTGCACTCTGTATTTTGGTTGGGGCAGTTATTATTTTAATCGTGATGATGATCGATACTATTTAATAAATAGTCAAAAGCCGTGTAGGACGTGATCAGGGGGATACCACTACATGGCAAATACCTAATTCACGAGCCAGGTCCCCCCCACCCCGAGCCCCCTTCATTCTCAACAAGATTATATTGCTAGCGAATTCTTATTGGTGTATTATCAAACGACATTAGATGGAAATTTGGAGTATAAATGTATGAAGTTCTATGAACCACCTCATAACCCAGATAACAACCTTTGAGTGCCGAATCTAGTACATAATCTATAACCTCTGTGACATTTTGATTTTGTAAGAAAAAGAAGATATCCTTAGGAACGTAAAGGTAGGTGTTGGTACTCTCAAAGAATTTTACTCCCGAATCTCTGGCTCCTATTTGTTCATCTGATGGTAGTCTAATTATAGGACACAGATTTTAGAGATTTATATAGGGTAGGAATATAAGTTCCATTAATATGGGAGAGGACGTAGCTCCGTAGTGAGCCTGACCGAAGGGAAGGCGAACTAGGAGAAGCCGTAGGCGGCCGGCGGCTTTTCGTCATATATTCCATCCTTTATAATAAAAGTGATCTTAAAATCGAGGTGTCTTCATGAAAAAGCTAAAGCAATATGACGCAGAATATAAACGTCAAACAGTAGAGTACATCCTAGAGCAAAGGAAATCGGTAGCTCAGGTGGCTCGGGAACTAGATATCTCCGCTAATACCCTTCATGGGTGGGTAAAGCAATATAAACAAAAAACAGGTCAGGAAGTTCAATTGGATCCCTCTCAGCCCGCTGATGAACGAACCTTGCGGGAATTACAAAAGCAGATTCGGGACTTACAAGAGGAGAACGCGATCTTAAAAAAGGCGATGCACATCTTCGCGAAAGACCGGAAGTAAAGTATTCCTTCATTTATAAATACCGCTTCAAATTCCGTGTTGAGAAGATGTGCCAAGTGTTTAACGTATCCCGAAGCGGTTATTATGACTGGCTTAATCGTCCTCAAAGTGAACGTAAGCAGCGAAAAGAGCGATTGACTAAACGTATTAAGCAAATCTTTTTAGAATCCCGGCGGCTCTATGGCAGCCCTAAAATTACACAAGTTCTACGTTCCGAGGGGGAAAAGGTCTCCCAAAAGACAGTGGCTCGGATCATGAAAGAACTAGAGCTTCGTTCTCGTACAGTTAAGAAATATAAGGCGACTACGAATTCCAAACATTCCTTACCGGTTCACGAAAATAAGCTCAACCAACAATTTGTAGCCGAAGCTCCTAATCAGGTCTGGATGGCTGATATTACTTACATTCCAACGGATGAAGGATGGCTATATCTAGCGAGTATCATGGATCTTTACCAGCGTGAAATCGTAGGCTGGTATGCGGATAAGCAAATGACCAAATCCTTAGTTCTCAAAGCCCTGGATCGCGCCTATGAGAACAAAAAGCCCAAAGGACAAGTTCTTCACCACTCCGATCGAGGCAGCCAATATGCTTGTAAGGACTACCAGGATCGTCTTGAGCAATACAAAATGATCGGCAGTATGAGTAGGAAAGGCAACTGCTATGACAATGCCTGCATTGAGTCTTTTCATAGCATCATTAAGAAAGAGCTTATTTACCTAGAGAAATTTGAGACTCGGGAAGAAGCAAAAAAACACATCTATGAGTATATAGAAATTTTTTACAATCGAAAAAGAATTCATTCTTCGATCGGGTACTTCTCGCCTGTTCAATACGAATGTATGTACTATAAATCTATTAAAAATGCATCCTGAAATCTCAACTTTTTGTGTCCAATCTATTGACGTAATACCACATCTACCAAACTACTAAAACCATAATAAACTAAATAATCCTTTTCAAAAGAACCATCCTCATTTTTGGCCTTAACTCCTTTCTTGTCTTCCTTATTGAACGGGCATTGCCATATTTGCCGCTCCCTTATTACAGTTTTAGTCAGTTTACCTCTACTAAAATTTCTAATAATCTCCTTATCAACATTAAGTAATTTCAATAAAACTTTAGCAAGTGCTTTACTATACTTAATTGGCTCAGTGTTAGGGTTCTTATCAAAATATTTAAATAGATCCTTCTTTAATATATAAGCATACTTAAACCTAGCTTCTCTCTCAACGTGAGAAGGTTTGACTATAAAGCCTTCTTTATTAAAGCTAAAGGGCTTCACATTAACCATGTAAATTCCCCCCTTTCTAAATACTCTGGTTTAACTGAAATTATTTCATTTTTAATATGCTAATATTGAAGTGGGATACCTACTCATAGTGACCAGTATTGAGGGAACATACTAAGAAACTAGAGCAACAAAAACAATCAAAGGAGTATTAAAAGAATTAAGTGGAGTTACAATGTATTAATCAAAGGTGTCGAAATATGACAAAGGAGTTAATAATAGTGACATTCTTCATCTAGGAAGAACATTAGGCTAATTTAAAATTAGTGTATAAAATACATTAAAAAGTTTTTTACAGTTGTTATTCAACAGTAATAAAAGAAACTACAAAAAGTGGTGGTATATAACTTGTATTTACTAAGGGATATGGAGAATGATCTGAAACTCATATTTGGAGAAAATTGTTGTAGAGATAGAAGTCATATTGCTTCTTTACTTATATTAAATGTTTTGCAGGATGATTACATCGGCAGTATTATAAAAAATCATTAAAATGAAGAAAGGTGCTATCTAGACAGATGGTCCACTTCCGAATAGTCTCCTCCTTTTACCCTTCCCATATCTTATATAAATTTTTTTATCCTCTAGACAACGATAAAAAAATTTTTTCACTATTTCCTAGGTATTTTTACCATAGTGGGGTTCAGCCGAGATACGTGTAAAAATGGGTCATAGCGTGGATATTATTTCCAGTTTGTGACCCTGTTTGATTTATACCGGAATTTCTCCTTCTATCGGTGGGGGCACATTATCTAAATCAAGTACATATTCACCAAATCGTTTAATATGTCTGGTAAGATAGGGACTGAGCATGAATAGATCTTCTCGTGAGAACGTATATCCTTCGTTTATCAATCCCCACAAGATCATCGTCATATCAACCACGTTTTGGAAAATCACCGCGTTAGCTACGAGATCATTGTATTTAATACGCTTTTCCTGTTCTTCCGGGTCATTTTCGGAAATAACGCCATCTCCACCAAAGAAAAACCATTTAGAGAACCCGTTATATGCCTCCACTTTGTTTGTACTTGCGTTTATTTGTTTTCTTAATTTTATGTCAGAGATATATCTGAGCAAAAACACGGTTCTTACCACTCGACCAAGCTCTCTAAATGCTTGATATAAGCGATTTTTCTTACTGTCATTACTCAGTTTCCTAAGTAGAGTGGAAGGGAGGACTTTACCGGCTTTAATCGACAAGACCACCTGCATGAGATCCTGCCAGTGTGTCTCAAGCAGATCCCAGTCAATCACGTCACTAAATAGCGGATCAATATGTTCATAACGAGCATCTTTATGAGGACGAAAGAACTTCAGATCCTTCCAGTTGCGAATCCTAGGCATCAGATTGATTCCAAGGAGATGAGTTAGAGCGAAAACGGGTGTGGATTGACCTTGTGTATCGGCATGTAAGGTGTCTGGTTGTATATCAGATTGATTTTTGAGTAGTCCATCAATAATGTACACGGCTTCCCAAACCCCACAGGGTATGAAGTGGCTAAATAATGCAATGTAATTATCCGAAACATGGTGATATGCAATGCCGCCATAACCACCATAACGAATATGGTATTCAGATAATAAATTTTCTTCGTATAAGTCATACTTTGTACCGTCCGCGGCAACAGTTGTACCATCTCCCCAAAGTTTGGGCAGACTGAATTGGTTGTAATGATTTAAAATATCCCGAATAGCTTGATCGATCTTTTGGGCGGAAACGTGGCGACGATTAACAAAAGAAATCATATGCGGCGTTACGGCATTCTTCATATGTTTAGATGTCTGGGCGGGACCCAGGTTGCACCCATATCCAAAAGAAGTGATGAGATATCGTTCTTTTGCCTGTTCGAGTTTAGGATCTGATCCCGATAACGGACCAAAGTGCCTTGTCCATCGAGTCCAGTGTTCCACATTACATAATACATCGAGAATGTTTCGTTCCGGTAACCGTTGAACAATAGTAGATTCTAATTCTTTACTCGATGGAGAGGGATCCTTGCGTACCAATCGTTTCAGAACAGGTTCCCCAGCTTCGTTAATCAATACCTGTCCGTTATCTGGGTAATTCAAATCCACCGTTTCGGCTGTTTCGGTTAACCATTGTTTTAGTTGGTCAACAAAATCTGAAGTTGATGATGGAAAGCCCAGTTCTTCGCAGTAATCAGTCACCATCGCTTCGCATTCTTTCCATGAAAGCAGTTGATCCCGATAATCTGCATAGTTCTCTGAGCCTTTTACACAAAGATCACCCGTTTTTAATTCGGAAGCAAGACTGGAAAAGATACAGATTTCAAGATGTTTTCGATGGATTAAACCCGTGTCTTTCCCAACATAAACGGTATTTCTCCATTGTTCGTTAACAAAAGAAAGATCCAAATCTGATTGAAAATACTCGATCTTACGATTTTCATGATCCAGAAGAAACTGCAAAGCATGGGCAAGAGAACGATCTTGAGTGGTAGAATCAATTTCAATCATTTTGACTAAGCGGTATAGAGATTTTCTATGGCTCTTATAAAACTTCCATAATAAGGGGAAATAATTATTCCCGTTATAAGAGGAAACGGATTCGCAATCGCTTTTCAATGCATCAATACCGCCTTTGGCCATAATTAATTCCTTCACCTTTTTACCAGCTGAAGCATCATCATCATGGATGTTTGTTGCTTCTAGGACCTCGGTTAAAATGGAAATAAGATTTTCAGTCTTTGATCGGTGCTGTTCTCTAATCAGTTCTAATTCTTCTTTGCCTTTCTTATGGATGGTTCTGATCCTTTTAATAAACATCTCTACCAAATTGTCTATGGTAGTGACCTGTGATCGATGAATCATACATAATAACAACATGTAACGCTTTGGAGGCGAAAAATCCTTGATTTCTGCAGCATCTAATGCCCGAGCTTCTGAAGCAAAATGTTTAATCTTTGAATTGGAGATATCCTTCAATAAACGATGTATATCTACGATAAAGGACGTTAACCAAGATAATCTGGTTTGAAGGTCTTTCATATGAGAAAGAGACGGGCTTTTGGGCAAATCCTTAAGGTAATGATAATCAGATTTTCGTTTTTGATCAGAGGTTTCCAATAGTTCATCCAGTTTATGTTTTTCTTCATTAGATAATCGAGCGAGAACCTTGTGAAATAATCGATAGTTGACAAGTGTCCTTACCCGGCGGGTCAGTCGATCCAGTGTACTGAAAGCCGGCAGTTCACATTGTTCTTTGATCAATTCAGCAATGGCAACGTTGATAAGGTCAG
>Ga0180215_1004430_pt1 | contig 12500 bp, 11 predicted proteins | sample eDN3rd37CBELigBY_FD_128871 | JGI IMG/M metagenome (GOLD analysis project Ga0180215, IMG submission 128871) | Enriched backyard soil microbial communities from Emeryville, California, USA - eDNA 3rd pass 37_C BE-Lig BY (version 2) (version 2) | ecosystem: Environmental > Terrestrial > Soil >...
GTCCATGTACTTGGCGTCGAACTCGCCCGTGTGGTTGTGCACGTAGACCGGGCCGACGCCCTGCTCGACCGAGTACTTGCCGATCGCGTTCAGGTTCTCGGCGGTCTGCAGCGTGTTCGCGTACGAGTTGATGCCGGGGGAGCCGTAGCCGCCCGACCCGAGCGCGTCGGCGCCGAGGATCTTGCCCGCGGCGACGCGGTCACGCCACGCCTGGTTGACGGTGGCCGTCAGCGTGCCGTGCTGGCCGGCGGCATGGAGGCCGTACTTGTCGAGCAGCGCCCGGTAGGCCTGGTTGCCGGCCGTGTCGGTGGCCGCCGGGAAGCCGGCGTGGCCGAACAGCTCGACGCTGGTCACGCCCTTGCTCTGCAGGAACGCGAACAGCGCCTCGAGGCGGTTCATGCGGCATTCCTGCGAGGTGGCGGTGGCGCAGCTCGAACCATCGGCGGCGGGCTTGATCGACTCGGGCGTGATCGGGCTCGCGGCGCCCCCGGTGCTGCCGCCGTTGCTGATGAACGAGCCGTAGTTGAACAACTGGACCGACATCTGGCCGGTCGGAATGCCGTCGCCGGTGCTTTCTGGACGGTCCTGCGCGCTGGCCGCAGCCGCGCCGGCAAGGACCGCGACGCTCGTCGCGGCGACTACGGCGCACGCGCGTGTGCGCCGTGAGATTCCCTTCATGCCTTCCTCCTCTGGATGCGCCTCGAACCGGCGAGGCACGTCGACAACCCTGAGGGGGACGCTATCCCATCTTTGGCGCGCAAGTCAAACGACTTTTGCGAGGTGACTTCGCAAAACGATTGCGTCGGCTTACACGCGTCACTTGATGGTCGCCGCGGTGGTCCACGTCTTGCCGCCGTCGCGCGAACGAAGGATCTTCGCGCCCACCACGGCGACGTACAGGTCGTTCTTGCGGCCGGCGGCGACCTCGCTCGGCAGGCCATCGATTTCGCCGCGCTCTTCCCAACTTTCGCCGCCGTCTCGGCTCAAGCGCACGCCGCCGTTGCGGTCGATGCTGTAGAGCGCATCGCTCTTGGGCCAGATCAGCCGCGCGCCGAAGGTCGTGTCGCGCGGGCGCCACGAGTCGCCGCCGTTGGTAGAGACGAACGTGCCCTGCTCGGTCGAGATCGCCCAGTGGTCGGGATCGGCGGGGTCGACCACGACGTCGATGGGCTGCGCCGGGGGGATCTTGCTGTCCCAGTTGGCGCCGCCGTCGCGGCTGACCCGCAGCTCCTCGGGGGCGTCGACGTGCACCCCGAGCAGCAGCTTCCCGGCCACCTCGAGCTCGTGGTAGTCCTGCTCGTTGGCGTGGACGGTCTCCCACGTCTCGCCGTGGTCTCTCGAGCGGATCAGCCCGAGGTTCTCGGGCAGGTCGCCTTCCTGTGGGTGGCCGGAGCCGATCAGCTCGCCGGGGCCGGTGAAGCGCACGACGAGGTTGCCCGACACCGTGCCGCCGTCGAGCTTGCCCACGACCTTCTCGCCGGTCTTGGACCCGGGCTTGACCCGGTACAGCGCGGGCCCGGAGCCGACCATGATCGTCCCGTCGCCCGGGTCGACGGCGATCGAGTTGATCGCCGGGCTGGCGCCGCTGCCCTGTCCGTCGGCCGGGACCGCGGTCTGCTCGGGCGGCACGGCGGTGGCGGTCTCGGCCGCGGGCGGCTCCTCGACGACGGGCTCCGGCTCCGGCTCCGCCTCGCCGCCGCACGCGGCGAACGCGAGCATCGCGATCACGCACGCGCGCGCGAGGTCAGCCCTCACAATTGAAGCTCCCTCGGCCGGCCGCCATCTCGATCGCGCCGAGCAGGTGGGCGGCGAACAGCGGCTCGGCGTATGACGATTGCGTATGACCCATGGCGGTGTACACCGAGCGGCCGCCATCGTAGCGGTGACACCACGCCAGCGGACGCGACTCGTCGAGCTGCGCGAGCACGTGGGCGCGCGGCCGCGAGCGGAACTCGTACCACTCGTCCGTGCGCGTCCAGGTCGCCGGGAGCTTTCGTGTCGCGCGCGTGCGACGGTCGACGACCTCCACGGGCCGCTCGGACGTCCCGGGATCGTGACGCTTGAAGCGCGCGCCGACGAGCCGCTCGTACCACGGCCAGCGCCCGCGTGTATCGGAGGCGGCGTGTACGCCGACGAACCCTCCGCCGGCGCGGATGAATTGCTCGAACGCGCGCCGCTGCTTGGAGCGGCGGATCGGCGTGCCCGTCGTCTGCAGGAAGATCACGACGTCGTAGCGGGCCAGCCGCCGGCGGTCGAACCGCGCGGCGTTCTCGGTCGTATCCACCGAGAAGGCGTGGCGGCGGCCGAGCTCGCGGATCGCCGCGACGCCCTGGGGGATCGAGTCGTGACGGAAACCCGTGGTCTTGGTGAACACGAGCGCGCGGAACCGCTCGGGCTTGGCCGCGGCCGCTTCGCGGCCGGCGGCGGCGCCGTCACCCCCACCGCCGCACGCGGCGGCCGTCAGTAGCAGAATGGGACCCAGTCGTGCGGTTTGTTTTGCCTTACAACGAACAGACTTGGTCTTGACAGAGAGCATAAAGTGAGCTCCGATGAGCGGTGGAGACGCACGACGCTACGCTCGAACTGTGTCGAAGGGTCGGACAGAATGAACGTAGATCGCCGTGTCGGCGTGTGGTTGGTCGGAGGTCGCGGCTCGGTCGCCACGACCGCGATGACGGGCGCCGCCGCGGTCGCGGCCGGTCTGGCCGAGCCGACCGGGCTGGTGACGATGCGCCCGCCCTTCACAGAAGCCGGTATGCCCGATCTGGGCGACCTCGTATTCGGCGGCCATGATCTCGTGGAGACGCCGCTGGCGATCCGCGCCGGCCGGCTCGTCGACGACGGCGTGCTCCCCGTCGGCCTCCCGGGCGCGCTGGCCGGCGCGCTGGAGGCGGCCGAGTCCGAGCAGCGCCCGGGCATCACAGGGCGCGAGGCGCGCACCGAGCCGCAGGCCGCGCTCGCCCGCATGGTCACCGACCTCAACTCGTTCCGCACGCGCAACGAGCTCTCGCGCGTCGTCGTGGTCAACGTGTCCTCGACCGAGCCGCCGATCGAGCCGCACGCCGCTCATCAGGAGCCGCGCGCGCTGATGGACGCGATCGACCAGAACCTCCCGATCCTGCCGCCGAGCGCGCTGTACGCGCTGGCCGCGATCGAGACGGGGTGCGCGTACGTGGACTTCACGCCTTCGGTCGGCGCGCGCCTGCCGGCGATCGAGGCGCTGGCCGAGGCGCACGAGGTGCCGCTCGCCGGCAGCGACGGCAAGACGGGCGAGACGTTCATGAAGTCCGTGATCGCGCCCGCGCTCGGCGCCCGCGCGCTGAAGGTCCGCTCGTGGGCGGGGATGAACCTGCTCGGCGGCGGCGACGGCGCCGCGCTCGCCGATCCGCAGCGCGCGCAGTCCAAGCTCGAGTCCAAGGGCCGGCTGCTGGAGGAGATCCTCGGCTACCCCGTCGAGGCGCCGATCCACATCGAGGACGTGCGCGACATGGGCGAGTGGAAGACCGCCTGGGACCACGTCGTCTTCGAAGGCTTCCTCGGCGTGCGCATGAAGCTCCAGTTCACCTGGGAGGGCTGCGACTCGACGCTGGCCGCGCCGCTGCTGCTGGACCTGATCCGGCTGGCCGCGCTCGCGCTCGACCGCGGGGAGAGCGGCGTGCTCTCCAGCCTCGCGTTCTTCTTCAAGGACCCAGCCGGCACGCGCGAGCACGAGTTGCACAGGCAGTACGAGATGCTGGAGCGCTGGGTGCTCCAGAAGGTCGTGGCGTGATTGTCCCCGCGCCGGCGGACGTCGCAGAGCTCGTCCGTCTGCCGGCGGTCCTGAGCGTCCCCGGGGACGTCCTGGTCGGCGCCGCGGCCTCCGGCCAGGTGCGCGACGTGCCGCGCACGGCGGGCCTCGTGGCCGCCTCGTCGTGCCTGTACCTGGCCGGGATGGCGCTCAACGACTACGCCGACCGCGAGGTCGACGCGGTCGAGCGGCCGCACCGCCCGATCCCGTCCGGGCGCGTGTCGCCCGGCTTCGCGCTCGGCCTGGCCGGCGCGCTCACCGCGGGCGCGGCCGCGCTCTCGGTGGCCGCGGACGGCACGCGCGCGCTGGCCGTCACCGCGCCGCTCGCCGCCGCGGTCTGGAGCTACGACCTCGGCCCGAAGGCGACGCCGCTGATGGCGGCCTGCCGCGGCCTGGACGTCCTGATGGGCTCGGGCGCCCACGGCGCGCGCGCCGCGCTGCCCGCCGCCGCGGTCGTCGCCGCGCACACGACCGTGGTCACCGAGGTCTCCAAGCGCGAGGTCACCGGCGGCGACACCGCGGTGCCCAAGCGCGCGCTGGCCGCGACGCTCGGCGTCGCCGCCGCGGGCGCGCTGCTCAGCCGCCGGGCGCCGAAGCTCGGCCGCGCGGCCGCCGTCGGGCTCGTCGGCGCCTACGCCGCGGTCGTCGGCCGCGCGCACGCCGAGGCGATCGCCGAGCCGTCGCCGGCGCGGATGCAGCGCGCGGTGGGCGCCGGCATCCTCGGTCTGATACCTCTTGAGGCGGGCCTGCTCGCCGGAGCGGGCGCGGTCGCACCCGCCGCGGGGGTCGCGGCGCTGTGGCCGCTCGCACGGCGAGCCGCGAAGAAGCGGGCGGTGACATGAGTCTGCGATACGGCTACGTCTCCAACGGACTGTCCGACCACCGGATCGAGCACGCGCTCGAGCTGCTGGCCGAGAACGGCTACTCGGGGATCGCGCTGACGCTCGACCACATCCACTTCGACCCGCAGGCGCCGCGCCTGCGCGCCCGCGCCCAGCGGCTGCGGGCCGAGCTGGAGTCGGCCGGGCTCGACGTCGTGGTCGAGACGGGCGCGCGCTTCGTGCTCGACCCGCGCCGCAAGCACTTCCCGACGCTGCTCTCGGACGGGCGCCTGCGCCGCGTGGACCTGCTGTGCACGGCGGTCGACGTCGCGGTCGAGCTCGGCGCGCCCGTGGTCTCGATGTGGTCCGGGGCCGCGCCGGCCGGCGAGCCGCCCGAGCTGGCCTGGGACCTGCTGGTGGACGGCTGCGAGCGCGTACTCGAGCACGCGTCCGCGAACGGGATCACGCTCGCCTTCGAGCCTGAGCCCGGGATGCTGGTCGAGACGCTGGCGGACTACGAGACGCTGCAGGAGCGGCTCGGGCACCCGCCGGCGCTCGGGCTGACGCTCGACATCGGTCACATCGTCTGCCTGGAGCCGATGTCGGTGAGCGAGTGCGTGCGCCGCGGCGCGCCGACGCTCGCGCACGTGCATATCGAGGACATGAAGCGCGGCGTCCACGAGCACCTGATGTTCGGCGAGGGCGAGCTGGACCTCGAGGAGGCACTGTCCGTGCTGAGCGAGGTCGACTTCGACGGCATGGTGGCCGTCGAGCTCAGCCGCCACTCGCATGCTGCGCATGAAACCGTTCCGGCCGCCATGTCCGCGCTGCGGGCGGCCGCGCGTGAGGGGGTTCGATGACGATCACAGAGCTGTCCGCCGCGCTCGAGGAGCGAGCGCGACCCGAAGGCCTGGCGTGGCTGCGCGAGGCGAGCGCGGCCGTCGCCGCCGACCCGACCGCGATCCGGTCGCGCTTCCCGATGGTGGGGCGCAAGGTCGGGCGCGGGACGCTGGAGGAGGGCGCCGACCCGGACGACGTCCACGCCTGGCACATCGACGACGCGGCGCGCACCTTGCTGTTGGTCGCGATGGGCGAGGCGGCCGAGGGCGAACTGGCCGAGCTGTACCGCTTCGGTGACGCGGCCGAGCGCCGCGGGCTGCTGCGGGCGCTGCCGTACCTGAACCTGGGCGATCGCGCCGTGTACCTGGTCGACGACGCCGTCCGCACCAACGACACGCGGCTGATCGCGGCCGCGCTCGGCCCGTACGCGACCGAGCACCTGCCCGATGCCGCCTACGATCAGGCCGTGTTGAAGTGCGTCTTCGTCGGGGTCCCGATCACGCCGCTGGACGGCATCCCCGAGCGCGTGACGCCCGAGTGCTCGCGCATGCTGGCCGCGCTCGTGCACGAGCGGGTGGCCGCCGGCCGCGACGTGCCCGCCGAAGTCTGGACCGTGATCGACAAGTACCCGCACGCGGAGGAGATCGCCGCGATCGAGGCCGAACTGGACAGCCCGTTCGAGGATCGCCGCGCGGCGGCGGAGCGTGCCCTGAAGCATCGACCTGGAGCCCGAGCATGAGGATCTTCGACCCGCACGCGCACATGACGTCGCGCACGACCGACGACTACGAGGCGATGGCCGCTTCGGGGGTGAAGGTGCTCGTCGAGCCGGCGTTCTGGCTCGGCCAGCCGCGCACCTACGTCGGCTCGTTCATCGACTACTTCAACTCGCTGCTGGGCTGGGAGCGCTTCCGGGCCGCGCAGTTCGGGATCCGCCACCACTGCACGATCGGGCTGAACCCGAAGGAGGCCAACGACGACACGCTGCGGCGCGAGGTGATCGAGATCCTGCCGCGTTTCCTGGCCAAGGACGGCGTGGTCGCGGTGGGGGAGATCGGCTTCGACTCGATGACCCCGGCCGAGGACGAGGCCTTCCGCGAGCAGCTCAAGCTCGCGATCGAGTTCGAGCTGCCCGTGCTCGTGCACACGCCGCACCGTGACAAGGCGGCGGGCACGCGCCGGACGATCGAGCTCGTCGAGGAGTCGGGCATCGAGCCCGGGATGGTGGTCATCGACCACAACAACGAGCTCACGGTCAAGGACGTGCTGGAGTCGGGCTGCTGGGCCGGCTTCTCGATCTACCCCGGGACCAAGATGGACGAGCACCGGATGGTGCGCGTGCTCGAGGAGCACGGGCCCGAGCGGATCATCGTCAACTCGGCCTGCGACTGGGGCGTGTCGGACCCGCTGAAGGTGCGCAAGACCGCCGATGCCATGAAGGAGGCGGGCTTCGACGACGACGTGATCGACCAGGTCGTCTGGCGCAACCCGGTGGACTTCTTCGCCCAGAGCGACCGGCTGATCCTCGACGACCTGGACGAGCCCGACCTCACGGCCACGTACGAGGGTTCGGGCGTGCTGCGAGGCGAGAGGGCGTGAGGCTCCGCCACCCCGACGGCTCACTCCTGCATCTCGCCTACTGCTCCAACGTCCACCCGGCGGACGACCTCGACGGGGTCGCCGCCCAGCTCGAGCGCTACACCGCCCGCGTGCGGGCGGCGCTCGACGTGCCCACGCTCGGGATCGGGCTCTGGGTCGCCGCGCCGGCGGTGGCCGACGCCGCGGCGGCCTCGCGGCTGGCCGACCAGCTCGCGAAGCTGTCGCTGGAGGTCGTGACGTTGAACGGCTTCCCGTACAAGGCGTTCCATGCGCCGGTGGTCAAGCGCGATGTCTACTGGCCGCACTGGGCGCAGGACGACCGGCGCGAGTACACGCTCGCGCTGGCGCGGCTCCTGGCCGGGCTGCTGCCCGCCGATGTGGAGGAAGGCTCGATCTCGACTCTGCCGCTCGGGTGGCGCGAGGGCTGGGGCGACGCGGAGCAGGCGGCGGCCCTGCGGGCGCTGGCGGACCTGGCGGAGTCGCTGGAGGCGCTGCACGCGTCGACGGGCAAGCGGATCCGGCTGGCGCTCGAGCCCGAGCCGGGGTGCACGGTGGAGACGATCGCGCAGGCCGTGGACGCGATCGGCGGGCTGGCGCCGGAGTGGATCGGGGTGTGCCTGGACGCCTGCCACCTCGCGGTGCAGTTCGAGCAGCCGGGGGAGGCGGTCGCGACGTTGCGCGGCGCGGGCGTGCCGATCGTCAAGACCCAGGTCTCGAGCGCGCTGCGCGTGCCCTCGCCCGGGTCGGAGGAGGGGCGCTCGTTGCTGGAGCGCTTCGTCGAGCCGAAGTTCCTCCACCAGGTGCGCGAGTGCGTCAACGCGCACGTGGCGGGGACGGACGATTTGCCCGAGGCGCTCTCGGGCGGGCTGCCCGGGGAGCGCGAGTGGCGCGTGCACTTCCACGTGCCGGTCAACGTCGCCGAGCACACCACCCAGGACGAGCTCAGCGCCACGCTGGCCGAGCTCGCCGGCGGGCCGGCGCCGCTCACGCGCCACTACGAGGTCGAGACGTACACGTGGAGCGTGATGCACGACGCGCCGCTGGACGACGACGCGCTGGTCGCGGGGCTGGCGGCGGAACTGGAATGGACGCGCGACCGCCTGGTCGCGCTGGGAGCGGAGGTCGTATGACACTGGTCGTCGTGAACGCCGTGGGGCTCACGCCCCGCGCTCTGCAGCACATGCCGCGCGTCTCGCGGCTGGGGGCGGACGGGTTCCAGGCGTCGCTGGACACGGTCCTGCCCGCGGTCACCTGCTCGGTCCAGTCCACGTTCCTCACCGGCCTGAAGCCGACCGACCACGGGATCGTCGCCAACGGCTGGTACTTCCGGGACCTCGGCGAGGTCTTCCTGTGGCGCCAGCACAACAAGCTCGTCCAGGGCGAGAAGGTCTGGGAGACCGCGCGGCGCGCCAAGCCCGGCTTCCGGGTGGCGAACATCTGCTGGTGGTACGCGATGGGCGCCACGACCGACCTGACGGTCACGCCGCGGCCGATCTACCACGCCGACGGGCGCAAGTCGCCCGATTGCTACACGTATCCGCCGCAGTTGCACGACAACTTGACGCGCCCGCTCGGGGACTTCCCGCTGTTCCAGTACTGGGGGCCGACGGCGTCGATCAAGTCGACCAAGTGGATCGCGGACGCGACGCGGATCATCCTCGACAACGAGCCGCAGCTGGACATGGCGCTCGTGTACCTGCCGCACCTCGACTACGACCACCAGCGCTTCGGCCCGGGCGCGCCCGAGTCGGTCAAGGCGGCCAAGGAGCTCGACGAGGTGCTCGGCGACCTGATCGACTTCGCCCGCGGGCGCGGCGACCAGGTCGTGGTCCTGAGCGAGTACGGGATCACGGACGCGCGCCGGCCGGTCGAGATCAACCGCGCCCTGCGCCGCGCCGGCCTGCTGCACGTGTACACGCAGGCGGGGATGGAGTACCTCGACCCGTGGACCTCGCGCGCCTTCGCGGTCTCCGACCACCAGATCGCGCACGTCTACGTGCCCGACCCCGCCGACCTCGACGCCGCCCGCGACGCGATCGCCGCGCTCGACGGCGTCGGCGAGATCCTCTCGGGCGACGCGCTGGCCGAGGCCGGCCTCGCCCACGAGCGCTCGGGCGAGCTCGTCGTCCTGGCCGAGCGCGACGCCTGGTTCACCTACCACTACTGGCTCGACAACGCCCACGCCCCGGACTTCGGCCGCCAGGTCGAGATCCACCGCAAGCCCGGCTACGACCCCGCCGAGCTGCTGATGGACCCCGACGACGAGAAGGGCGCCAAGCTGCGCGCCGGCCTCGCCCTGGCCCGCAAGGCGGCCGGCTTCCGCTACGTGATGAGCGTCGTCGGCCTCGACGCGTCCAAGCACGTCAAGGGCACCCACGGCCTTCTGCCTCCGGGCGACGAGGACGGCCCGGTGTTCCTGTGCAGCGAGGGCGCCTTCGCCCGCGACCGCGTCGCGGCGACCGACGTCCGCGACCTCCTGCTCGACCTGAGCGGCGTCCGCGAGAGCGCCCGCACGTAGCCGCGCCGAGCGGCGCCGCGCTCGGGCGCGGCGCCGCCCGTGGCGGGCGGCGAGGAAAGGCGCGGCGGCGGCGGACGGCGGCGCGCTGCGGCGGCGCACGGCGGCGGCGGCGCGGCGGGCGGCGGCGCGTGCCGCGCGTGTTGCCGAGGTGAGCCGGGAAACCCCCGGAATACGTATGAATCCGGCGCACCTCGGGAGGGCGCGGCGTGACGAGCGCGCGTTGGGCGGGCGCGGCGTGCCGGCGCGCATTGGGCGGGCGCGACGGTCGCCGCCGCGGCAGGCTCCTCCCGGCCGCCTTCGGTGCCGGTGTTCGTCCCGACGAGCGGGGCTAGCGACGCTACGCGGCCAGGCCGGCCTGGATCGCGCGATCCACGGCCTCGGGCGCGAGCACGTGCTCGATGACCATGATCGCGGCGCCGATCGCGCCCGCGCGGTCGCCGAGGCGGGAGGGGACGATCCGGAGGTCGCCCGTGGCGAGCGGCAGTGAGCGCTGGAAGATGACCTCGCGCACGCCGGCCAGCAGCTGCTGGTGGGCCTCGGAGATGTCGCCGCCGATCACGATCGCGCCCGGGTTGAAGAAGTTCACGCAGCCCGCGAGGACCTCGCCGAGGTAGCGGCCGGCGTCGCGGACGGCCTGGATGGCCTGCGGCTCGCCGGCGCGCACGAGCGCGACGACCTCGCGCGAGGACTCGGCCTTGAGGCCGAGGGCGCTGAGGTTGGCGGCGAGGGCGCGGCCGCCGGCGACGGCCTCGAGGCAGCCGATGTTGCCGCAGCGGCAGACGACGTCGTCGTGGCCGGCCAGCCGGACGTGGCCGATGTCCCCGGCGGCGCCCTGGGCGCCGCGGTGGATGCGCCGGCCGGCGACGATGCCGCAGCCGATGCCGGTGCCGATCTTCACGTAGAGCAGGTGCTCGATGTCGCGCCAGTGCGTCCAGTGCTCGCCGAGCGCCATGATGTTGACGTCGTTGTCGACGAGGACGGGCGCGTCGTAGTGCTTCGCGAACCAGTCCGGGATCGAGAACCCGTCCCAGCCGGGCATGATCGGCGGCGCGACGGGCTCGCCGCGCGAGAACGCGACCGGGCCGGGGACGCCGACGCCGACGCCGCGGACGTCGGCCGTGTCGCGCTTGATCTCGGCCAGCAGCGCGACGAAGCGCTCGTTGACGAACTCCAGGACCGCTTCCGGGCCCTCGGCGATGTCCATGTCGAACGTGGTCTCGGCCAGCGGCGCGCCCGCGAGGTCGGAGACCACGAGCCGGGAGTGGGTGGCGCCGAGGTCGGCGACCAGCACCACGCCGGCGCCCTGGTTGAACGCCAGCACGGTCGGCGGGCGCCCGCCCGTCGATGCACTACCGCCGGCCTCGTAGACCAGTTGGTGCGCGAGCAGCGCGTCGAGGCGCTGGGCGACGGTGGAGCGAGCCAGACCGGTGCGGCGAACCAGATCGGCGCGCGTCACCGCTTCGCCGTTGCGAATCAAGCGGAGCAACGACCCCGCGCCGGTCACGACTTTCGACTCCTCATCCAGTCCGCCATTGTCGGAAGTAAAGCAGAGCGGACGGCGTCTTCGGGCGAAAGTTAATCCTTTGACCCGACGAACTCCTGAGCCTTACCGCACGCAAGATTTCTCCACCCGCGCTAATGAGAGAGCTGCCGCTTTCGCGCCGCCTGGCTCATATAACCCTGGATGGCCTTATCGACGGTGTCGGGCGCCAAAACGTGCTCGATCACCATGATCGCCGCGCCGATCACGCCGGCCCGGTCGCCGAGCTGACTGCAGCCCATCCGCAGGTCGCGCGTGGCCATCGGCAGCGAGCGCCCGAAGGAGATCTCGCGCACGCCCGCGAGCAGCTGCTGGTGGGCCTCGGAGATGTCGCCGCCGATCACGATCGCGCCCGGGTTGAAGAAGTTGATGCACTCGGCGAGGACCTCGCCGAGGTAGCGCCCGGCCTCGCGCACGGCCTGGATCGCCAGCGGTTCGCCGATCTTGACCAACTGCACGACGTCGCGCGAGGTGTCGGCCTCGAGGCCCGCGGCGCGGAGCCGCGCGGCCAGCGCGCGCCCGCCCGCGACCGCCTCCAGGCAGCCGATGTTCCCGCAGCGGCAGACCACGTGGTCGTGTCCCGCCAGCCGGACATGCCCGATGTCCCCGGCCGCGCCCTGGGCGCCGCGGTGGATCTGGCGGTCCGAGACGATCCCGCAGCCGATGCCCGTCCCGATCTTCACGTACAGCAGGTGCTCGCAGTCGCGCCAGTGCGTGTGGTGCTCGCCCAGCGCCATGATGTTCACGTCGTTGTCGACGAGCACGGGCGCGTCGTAGTGGCGCGAGAACCAGCCCGGGATCGAGAAGCCGTCCCAGCCCGGCATCATCGGCGGCGCGACGGGCTCGCCGCGCGAGAACGCCACCGGGGCGGGCACGCCGATCCCGATCCCGCGCACGTCCTCCTCGCCGCGCCCGGCCTCCGCCAACAGGTCCGAGAAGCGCTCATGTACCCAGCCGAGGACGAGCTCGGGGTCGCGCGCCACGTCGGTGTCGTAGGCCCGCTCGCACAAGGGCGCGCCGCCGAGGTCGCACACCGCCAGCCGCGAATGGGTCGCGCCCAGGTCGCCGACCAGCACCACGCCCGCGCCGCGGTTGAACGCCAACACGGTCGGCGGTCGTCCACCGGTCGACGCGCTGCCGCCCGCCTCGTAGACGAGCTGGTGCGCCAGCAACGCTTCGACGCGCTGCGCTACCGTCGAGCGCGCAAGGCCTGTTCTGCGTGCAAGGTCGGCGCGCGTGACAGCCTCACCGTCGCGGATCAGGCTGAGGACGCGGCCCGCCCCGGTCGGGGACGTCGGGTCCAGGTTCTCTCCGGCGGTGAGCATGGGGGGAGTTAATCAGACTTCTCGGTTGGGGACGACACAAGTTTCTCGTGTAACCAGCCGATAGCTGCAA
>Ga0180215_1004431_pt1 | contig 12498 bp, 10 predicted proteins | sample eDN3rd37CBELigBY_FD_128871 | JGI IMG/M metagenome (GOLD analysis project Ga0180215, IMG submission 128871) | Enriched backyard soil microbial communities from Emeryville, California, USA - eDNA 3rd pass 37_C BE-Lig BY (version 2) (version 2) | ecosystem: Environmental > Terrestrial > Soil >...
GATAATTTCCCGTATTCAGGGAACTTCCTCGTCCGGAAATAGACATCTCCGCTCGATTCATAGGCGTAACCCTTGTCAATTAGCGCCTCAATGAATTCAATAATTAAATCCATTGTTTCCGTTACGCGAGGATGAACATCCGCTCGTTTGCACCCAAGGGCTGAGGTGTCTTCAAAGTAGGCGTCGATAAAGCGATTAGCGAGGGTAGGAACATCCTCTCCTAATTCATTCGCTGCCCGGATCAATTTATCGTCAACATCTGTGAAATTCGAAACAAATCTTACATCATAGCCTCGAAATTCCAGATAGCGGCGTACTGTATCAAATACAATAGCTGGGCGTGCATTCCCGATATGAATATAATTATAAACAGTCGGCCCACATACATACATTTTTACTTTTCCTTCTTCAAGCGGGATGAACTCCTCTTTTTCACGTGTCAAAGTATTATATATTTGAATTGGCATTCATCTTACTCCTTTCTTCCTTCAATCCTTTAAGCTCTTCTTGAAGAAGAGTGATCTCAACTTCAAGCGATTTAAAGCGATCATAAATCGGATCTGGAAGATCTGAATGATTTAAATCTTTTTTGATTTTAATTCCATCTTGAATCACGACGCGACCCGGCACTCCAACCACGGTTGAATTCGGCGGGACATCCTTTAAAACAACGGAGCCTCCACCAACTTTAGAGTTCTCTCCAATCGTAATAGAACCAAGTACCTTTGCTCCAGTAGCAATAAGGGCATTATCCTTAACAGTCGGATGTCGCTTTCCTTTCTCTTTTCCAGTTCCTCCTAATGTCACACCCTGATAAATAGTGACATTATCGCCGATTTCACAAGTCTCCCCAATGACCACTCCCATACCATGGTCAATAAATAAGCGCCTGCCTATTTTTGCACCAGGATGAATCTCAATCCCGGTAAAAAAGCGGCTTATTTGAGATATGATTCTTGCAATAAAATAAAGCTTTCTCTTAAATAACGCATGTGCCAATCGATGAGCCCAGATAGCATGGAGGCCAGCATAGGTTAAAATAACTTCTAAACGACTTCTGGCAGCAGGATCTTGGTCAAAAACAACTTCGATATCTTCTTTTAGTACTTTAAACATCTTTACCATCCCCCATTATTTCCAAAAATACATAAGCGCAAGCGCTTTGTTTAGCCCTAGGCATAAAACACCATCCTTACAGAAGGTGGTCCTTTTGTAGGAATTTTGCTAGACTTCTGTTCCTAGGATGAAGCTAGACCTGTTTATGACCCGAGTGTAGGCAGTATATCTGGTTGCTGACACAGACTCGATTCATCACACTTAGAAGCCTTTTAAGGTTCTTAAACAATAAAAAAACGCCTCTGTCATTAACTGACAGAGACGCTTTAGTAGCGCGGTTCCACTCTGTTTAAGCCCTTAACCTTGAGCTTCAACTTTAGCCTGTTAACGGGAGGACCCGCCCTGAACTACTAAGACCAACGCTGTTCATACAAGGACTCCGAGGTGCATTTCAAAAATTGAGCGGCTTAAACCACTTCCAGCCGATGATGGTTCTCTCTAGAAAGCTTCAATTCTCTACTTTTCCTCTTCTACACTTTCATGCTATTTGAATTACTCTTACTATATTATATTTAACGAACAATGTTAACTATATTGATTAAAAATATTTCTAAGCTAATAAATTCCCGACTCTTTTTTTCACTTTCTCGCTACCGAGAAGCTCCATTGCAAGCATAAGGTCTGGGCCATGAGTTTGGCCTGTTACAGCCGCTCTAATAGGCATAAATAATTTTTGGCCTTTATGTCCAGTTCCTTTTTGAACGGCTTTAACAGCCGCTTTAATTTCAGGTGCCTTAAACTCCGTTAGTGATTCAATTTCTTGTAAGAAGGCACGCATTACCTCAGGAACCTGTTCTCCAGCTAAAACCTCTTTTGCCTCGTCTTCAAAGACTAACTCATCTTGGAAGAATAACTCGGACATCTCAACGATTTCCGCACCATAGCTCATTTTCTCTTGGAAAAGGGAGATAAGGTTTCTAACCCAGCTATCTTCTTCAGCTGTGCGGTCTGCTTTCACCTTACCTGCCTTAATTAAATGTGGCAAAGCTAGGTCGATGACTCTTTCAAGTTCTGCCTTTTTCATATACTGATTATTCATCCAAGTTAGCTTCTGTCGATCAAATAAAGCTGGGGACTTAGAAAGGCGCTCAGCATCGAACTTTTCAATAAACTCATCCTTCGTGAAGATTTCCTCTTCTCCTGCTGGAGACCACCCAAGTAAAGCAATAAAATTAAACAAAGCTTCTGGAAGATAACCGAGCTCCTCATACTGCTCAATAAATTGGATGATTGACTCATCACGCTTGCTTAGCTTTTTTCTACTTTCATTTACAATAAGGGTCATATGTCCGAACACAGGTGGTTCCCAGCCAAAGGCATCATAAATTAATAATTGCTTTGGTGTGTTTGAGATATGGTCATCTCCACGGAGTACATGAGATATTTTCATTAAATGATCATCAAGAACCACCGCATAATTGTAAGTTGGAATCCCGTCTTTTTTAACAATAACAAAATCCCCGAAACCATCCGACTCAAAGGAGACTTCATCCTTCACCATATCATTAAAACGAAGTACTTTGTCATTTGGAACCTTGAAGCGAACGCTCGGCTTTCGCCCTTCATTTTCAAACTTGATTCGATCTTCCTCACTTAAGTGGCGGCAGCGCCCTGAATACTTAGGAGTTTCTTGGCGCTCCATTTGCGCCGCACGGTCGGCTTCAAGCTCTTCCTCTGTACAATAGCATTTATACGCAAACCCTTTTTCAAACAACTGTTTTGTATATTCATCATAGATGTCTATCCGCTCTGATTGACGATAAGGACCGTACTCTCCTCCGACATCAACGCTTTCATCCCAATCCATTCCCAACCACTTTAAATAATTCAATTGGCTTTGTTCTCCGCCTTCGATGTTACGCTTTTGGTCGGTATCCTCAATACGAATGATAAATTTCCCACCTTGATTGCGGGCGTATAGATAGTTAAAAAGTGCCGTACGGGCATTTCCAATATGTAAATGTCCCGTTGGGCTCGGGGCATAACGCACACGAATTTCTGACATAAAAAAAATCCTCCTAGTCTAACCTTTTCAGTTATTAAACTTCATTTTCTTATTTTGATTGTTGGATTAAGATAACCGCTTGCGCTGCAATCCCTTCTCCTCTTCCTGTAAACCCTAGTTTTTCCGTTGTAGTAGCTTTTACATTTACTTGATCAATTGTTCCTTCAAGCAGAACCGCAACCCTCTCCTTGATTGAATCAATATAAGGAGCCATCTTTGGTTTTTGAGCGATAATCGTACAATCCACATTAACGAGACTATACCCCTTATCTTTTACAATTCGCCAAACATGCTCTAGCAGCTTTGCTGAATCAGCATCCTTGAAATTAGGATCTGTATCCGGAAAGTGCTTGCCAATGTCTCCTTCACCGATCGCTCCTAGACAAGCATCGGCGATTGTATGTAACAATACATCCGCATCTGAGTGGCCTAATAATCCTTTTTCATATGGAATCTCAATGCCACCGATAATCAGTGGACGGCCTTCAGTAAGCTGGTGTACATCAAATCCCTGTCCAATTCGAAACATCTTAAGATTGCTCCTTTATTCATAGATAGATTTCATCTCTTGACTATACTTAGTCTGAATGCTTCCGCTTATTTAAAATTGCCTCGGCAAAATAAACATCTTCAGGCGTTGTCAGCTTTATATTATCATAATCTCCTTCAATTATAACGACATTATGTGAAAGCCGTTCAACAAGACTAGCATCATCTGTCCCATTAATTTGGTTCTTAATAGCGTATTCATGGGCTTCCCGTAATACAGAAACACGAAAAGCTTGTGGGGTTTGGACTGCCCACAAGCTTGAACGCTCAATTGTTTCTGATACTAGGTGATTTTCTGCCCTTTTTATCGTATCCTTTACAGGGACTGCCGCAATGGCGGCTCCAGAGCTTTCAGCAGCTTTCACAAGTTCATGAATGGTTTCGACCTTAACAAAGGGTCTTGCCGCATCATGGACAAGCACAATTCCCTCAGATTGGACTTCCTTCAGGCCATTATATACACTGTCTTGGCGTTCCTTGCCACCTTCAACAAGATTCGTCACCTTGTGGATACGGTATTCTTTTAATAAATCAACAAATGAATCCTGATCATTCTGATGAATTGAAAGAATGATGCCTGAGCATTCCACATCTTGTTCAAAAACTCTTAATGTATGAATTAGAACTGGAATCTCCTCAAGCATCAAAAATAGCTTGTTTCTCCCTATTCCCATTCGCTTCCCTTGACCTGCGGCTGGGATAATGACTTGGTAAGTCATACTAGTATCTCCTATCGTCTATAGCGCTTTTTCTAGTAATTTAGGTTTTGCAAAAATCATTCGCCCTGCAGATGTCTGCAAGACACTTGTCACAAGGACCTCTATCCGTTTTCCGATATAATCCCGACCCTCTTCAACGACGATCATCGTTCCGTCATCCAAATAGGCAATCCCTTGATTATGCTCTTTCCCATCCTTGATAACTTGAATATTTAACTCTTCTCCAGGGAGAACAACTGGTTTCACGGCATTGGCTAGATCATTAATGTTCAGCACGGAGACACCTTGAAACTCACATACTTTATTTAAATTATAATCATTTGTTACCACTACGCCACCAGTTAGCTTTGCCAGTTTGACAAGCTTTGAGTCTACTTCCTGTATTTCCTCAAAGTCACCCTCATAAATATCTACCTTGATCGCAAGCTCCTTTTGAATTCGGTTAAGAATATCAAGGCCGCGACGGCCACGGTTTCGTTTTAGGACGTCAGAAGAATCGGCAATATGCTGTAATTCCTCTAGTACAAATTGTGGGATGATAATCGTACCTTCTAGAAAGCCTGTTTGACAAATATCAGCTATTCTCCCATCAATAATGACACTAGTATCAAGGATCTTCCAGGTGTTTAATGACTCGCCTTCCACTTCTTCCTCCCCGCCCTTTTTCTTACGGCTTGAAAAAAGAGTTAAGAGTTCATCACGTTTTTTAAAGCCCACCTGAAAACCGAGATAGCCAAAAACAAGCGTAAGTAGAATAGGCGCAACCGTATTAAAAACCGGAACTTGGATTGCATTAAAGGCAAAGCCGATTAAAAATGCCACCAATAGACCAAAAAACAAACCAATACCACCGGTCAATAAATCAGCAAGTGGAGCTTTAATTAAGGATTCCTCTAGCCATTTAACAAAATTGGTAACATAATCAACTGCCCAAAAAGTAAGGAAATAAAAAATAAGTGCACCAAGTATAGCAGACACATACGGATTAGCAAGAAATGAAATATTCTCAACATGGACCAACAAAAGTAAGTCAGGGATTAAGAATATTCCAAGTGTTCCTCCAATGATTAAGAAACAAGCTTGAATAATACGTCTTAACATCACATCACCTCCTTATTATCATTATAAACAATTTTGATAAATTGAAACCTTTGCCTAATGAGAATTTTACCTAAAAGTAACAGAATGACATTTTTAAAATATGGGTGTAACACTCACATAACCAACTCTCCATAGTGTTTACCCTTTGTTTAAAATTAGCACCCGCTCGAAGGAGTGTCAAATAATAACAGGGGAATTCTCTTTTCATTTTGGCTGTTAAACATGGGTGTTGATTTCCGCTCCAGGCACAACGCTCGCCTTAAGACAATTCGGAAACCTCCCTATCATTCTTCTAAAGTAATTTTTAATGTTTGGCTAACCGAGGATACACCGATAAGGGTTATCCCTTTAGGTGCAGTCCATCCACCTAGATTGTTTTCAGGGAGAATGATTCGTTCGAAGCCAAGCTTCGCCGCCTCCTGAACACGCTGCTCAACACGTGAGACCCGCCGTACTTCCCCTGTAAGGCCGACCTCACCAATGATGCAGTCCGTTGCTCGTGTTGGTTTATCTCGGAAGCTAGAAGCAATGCTGACCGCAATGGCTAAGTCAATCGCTGGCTCATCAAGCTTCACTCCACCAGCCACCTTCAAGTACGCATCCTGATTCTGAAGCAGTAACCCTACCCGTTTTTCTAGTACTGCCATCAGCAAGTTAACCCGATTATGATCCATCCCTGTAGCCATTCTCCTTGGGTTTCCATACCCTGATGGGGAAATTAATGCTTGAATTTCTACCAGTACTGGCCTAGTTCCCTCCATAGAAGCCACTACAGTTGAACCTGAAGCCCCCTGTGATCGCTCTTCAAGAAAGATTTCCGAAGGATTGGCCACTTCCTCAAGTCCCATTTCCTTCATTTCAAAAATTCCCATTTCATTCGTAGAACCAAAACGATTTTTAACCGCACGGAGAATTCGGTAAGTATGATGTCGTTCCCCTTCAAAATAAAGAACGGTATCTACCATATGTTCAAGCAAACGCGGCCCCGCTATTGAACCTTCCTTTGTTACATGACCAACAATAAAGATGGCAATTCCCTTTGTTTTCGCGATTCGCATCAGCTCTGCTGTACATTCTCTTACTTGTGAAACACTCCCCGGAGCAGAAGTTACTTCCGGATGATAAATAGTTTGTATCGAATCGACGATGACAAACTCAGGGGAATTCTTCTCAATCGTCCGACTTATTTCTTCTAAATTCGTTTCCGAATATACGAATAGGTTATCGGAGGAGATACTAAGCCTGTCTGCACGAAGCTTCGTCTGTCGTAATGATTCTTCACCTGAAATATATAAAACAGAGTGGTTAATTTTAGCCAGCTGGTGGGATACCTGAAGCAACAATGTTGATTTTCCAATCCCGGGGTCACCACCAATAAGCACTAATGATCCCTTAACAACGCCTCCACCAAGGACCCGATTTAATTCATTTAACTCCGTTTTAATTCTGGGCTCACTCATTGTTTCAATGCTCGTAATCGGTGTCGCCTTTGCAGCTATACCTGTGCTGCTAGTATGGTTAAACGCCCCTCTGCGGCCCGTACCAGAGGTTTCCGTTTCCTCAACCATCTTATTCCACTGTCCGCAGCCTGGGCATTTTCCCATCCATTTAGCAGATTCATAACCGCATTCCTGACAGATAAATTTCGTTTTTCTTTTTGCCATTTCCTTCTTCCCTTCAATCGTCTAATACCCTATTTCAACTACAATAAGCTTTTAAAATATAAAATTTCACAGGATTAATAAAAAAGGTATACGTACCTAGCATACGTATACCTCTTATTATAAGGGTAAGGATTATTTATTCACAATTTGTGTAGGAGATTTTACTGTAAACTCATTATTCTCAACATCAATAATCACCTTTTGTCCTTTTAGAACCGTTCCTTTTAATAGCTCTTCAGACAATTGATCTTCAATATGCTTTTGAATGGCTCTACGAAGTGGTCGAGCTCCATACTCAGGATCATAGCCCTCTTCGGAGATCTTTTCCTTCGCCGCATCAGTTAATTCTAAATCAATATCTTGTTCGCGGAGTCGGTTCATTAACTGTTCAGACATAAGCGTAACAATTTGCTTTAAATGTTCCTTTTCAAGTGAATGGAAGACAATGATTTCATCAATACGATTTAGGAATTCAGGACGGAAGGCTCTCTTTAATTCGTCCATCACTTTCCCTTTCATATCCTTATAATCTTGTTCTCCATCTTGAATATTAAAGCCAACAAACTTATTCCGCTTAAGCGCCTCTGCTCCAACATTTGAAGTCATAATAAGGACGGTATTACGAAAATCAACTGTGCGCCCTTTAGAATCTGTTAATCGTCCATCCTCTAATACTTGAAGAAGGATGTTAAAGACATCTGGATGGGCTTTCTCGATTTCATCTAATAGAACGACTGAATAAGGCTTTCTACGAACTTTTTCCGTTAACTGGCCACCCTCATCATAACCAACATAACCTGGAGGTGAACCAACAAGACGAGAAGTTGAATGCTTCTCCATATATTCGGACATGTCGACACGAATCATGGCATCCTCATCACCAAACATCGCTTCAGCAAGTGCACGCGCCAACTCTGTTTTTCCCACACCAGTAGGCCCAAGGAAAACAAATGAGCCAATCGGACGTTTTGGATCTTTAAGACCCGCACGAGCACGTCGGACTGCCTTTGAGACAGCTTTAACCGCTTCCTCCTGGCCAATTAAACGGGAGTGAAGGATTTCTTCTAGCTTCAATAGCTTTTGAGTCTCAGTCTCAGCAAGTCTTGAAACAGGTACTCCAGTCCAGCTAGACACAACACTTGCAATATCTTCAACCGTGACTTCACTATTCTCTTGTCCTTGCTTTTCTTTCCAAGTTTTCTTGGTGTTTTCAAGCTGTTCTCGAAGACGCTGTTCTGTATCTCTTAGGGATGCTGCTTTTTCGAATTCCTGACTTTGTACGGATGCATCCTTCTCCTTGCGAACCTCCTCAAGCTTTTGCTCAAGCTCTTTTAAATTCGGCGGAGTTGTATATGAACGAAGGCGGACTTTTGAACCAGCCTCATCAATTAAGTCAATCGCTTTATCTGGTAAGAAACGATCAGAAATATAACGGTCAGATAATTTAACAGCTGCCTCAATCGCTTCATCTGTAATCGAAACTCTATGATGTGCCTCATAACGGTCTCTTAACCCTTTAAGAATTTGTACAGACTCTTCTGCTGTAGGCTCATCAACCGTAATTGGTTGGAATCGTCTCTCTAACGCGGCATCTTTTTCAATATATTTTCGATATTCATCAAGAGTCGTCGCACCAATACATTGAAGTTCTCCACGAGCTAGTGATGGCTTTAAGATATTTGAAGCATCAATTGCACCTTCTGCTCCACCTGCCCCAATCAAGGTATGCAATTCATCAATAAATAGTATAATATTCCCTGCCTGACGAATTTCATCCATCACTTTCTTTAAACGGTCTTCAAACTCACCTCGATATTTTGTACCAGCAACAACTGTACCCATATCAAGTGTCATAACTCGTTTATCTCGAAGAATCTCAGGGATTTCATTATTGATAATTTGTTGCGCAAGTCCTTCGGCAATAGCGGTTTTTCCGACCCCAGGCTCCCCAATAAGAACCGGGTTATTCTTAGTACGGCGACTTAGAACCTCAATTACCCTTTGAATTTCCTTGCTTCGCCCAATTACAGGGTCAAGACTTCCTTCTCGTGCGATTGCTGTCAAATCACGAGCAAGACTATCTAGGGTAGGTGTATTGGCATTTACTGCCCCTCCACCCTGATGACTAGAGGATTCATTGCTCCCTAAAAGTTGCAACACCTGTTGACGTGCCTTATTCAAACTAACTCCCAAGTTATTTAATACCCTCGCTGCAACTCCTTCTCCTTCACGAATAAGTCCCAACAAAATATGTTCTGTTCCTACATAAGAATGGCCAAGTTTTCTAGCTTCATCCATAGAAAGCTCAATAACCTTCTTTGCTCTAGGTGTATAATGAATCGTTTGAGAACCTTCTTGACCTTTCCCAATTAAATTTTCAACTTCCTTCTGGATTTTTTCGGATCCTAATCCTAATCCATAAAGAGCCTTTGCAGCAATTCCTTCTCCTTCACGGACGAGTCCCAAAAGGATATGCTCCGTCCCAATATTGTTATGACCAAGGCGTATTGCTTCTTCCTGTGCTAGAGCTAGCACTTTTTGCGCTCTTTCAGTAAACCGTCCAAACATCATAAAGCTCATCCTCCTTGTTATTGGTTCGTTTCCATTTTAATTCTCTCTCTTATTAAAGTAGCTCTCCGGATATCTCTTTCATCCGGGCGGAGAGGTCCCCCCGCATACTGTTGAAGAAAGCCGGGTTGGGTTAAAATCATTAATTCATTCAATATGCTTCTTGATAGGTCCTTTATATAACCCAAATCTATTCCTAGCCTAACATCAGAGAGGCAACTTGCTGCTTCCTTTGATTCAATGATTCTGCTATTTTCTAAAACCCCATAGGACCTGAAGACTCTATCTTCTAATTGTATGTTCGAGGTTTTTACTAATGCGTCCCTTGCCGACCTTTCCTGGGAAATCAACTGTGTAACAACCCCTTTTAAATCATCGACAATATCCTCTTCTGATTTTCCAAGTGTTGTTTGGTTTGAAATTTGAAAGATGTTCCCTAGGGCTTCGCTTCCCTCTCCATATATGCCTCTCACCACCAAACCAAGTTGATTAATGGCCGGCAAGATCTTACTCATTTGTCTGGTTAACACAAGACCAGGTAAATGCATCATGACCGATGCCCTTAACCCAGTTCCTACATTAGTTGGACAACTTGTTAAATAACCATACTGTTCATCAAACGCATAATTAATTTTCACTTCTAACCAGTCATCGACTTCATTGGCTGCATTTAAGGCTTCTGCTAGCTGCAGTCCTGGAAATAAGCATTGGATTCTTATATGATCCTCTTCATTAATCATGATGCTGACTTCCTCATTATCTGATAAAAGGAAAGCACCATTTAAAGAGTGTTCAGCAAGATGGGGACTGATCAAGTGTTTTTCAACTAACACTCTTTTTTGTAGTGGTGGTATATCGTCAATTTTCAACAGTTCTAAGGTTCCAAAACTTGTATTGACACCACTGTTTATTCTTTCCTCAACTGCTTTGATAACAGCTTCAGCGGATTCCTTGGTCGCAATCGTTGGAAATTTAACTTCACGAAGATTCCTTGCCAAGCGGATACGGGAACTGAGGACAATATCCGAATCTGGTCCGTCTTCACTCATCCAGGGACTAATCGCCTGATTGATAAATCGTTCCAAAGTCACCTATTCCCCCTCCTTCCGTTCATCAGCCAGTATCTTTTCTAAGGAGCGAATTTGATCTCGAATTTCTACTGCCTTTTCGAATTCTTCTTTAGCAATATGATTGCTTAATGTCTGTTTCAAACTTGTGATATTTCGTTGCAATTGTAAGGTTCCACCAACTCGTTTAGGGATTTTCCCATTGTGGCTGGAGTTTCCACTATGTAGTCGGCGGGTTACAGGAAGCAAATGCTCACGGAAGGTATGATAACAATTGCCGCACCCAAATCGACCAACCTTAACGAATTGTGGAAACGTCATGGAACATTGCTCACATTGAAGGACTGTTTCCTGTTGAAAAGGATCTTTGGTTTTTTGCTGAAAGGGTGAGTCCATATTTAGCAACCCTTGCAAAAAGTGATTAATAGAGAATCCAGGGCCTTGACCCATTAAAAACATTTCTCCCTTTTCTTGTGCGCAACGTTCACATAAATGTAATTCTGTCTTTTCTCCATTACTAAAATTAGTAAAATGCAGAGTAGCAGGCCTTTCATTACATTCTTGGCATATCATGCTCTCACCTCTTAACTTGCAAGTATTACTTATATTTAATTGCCATTAACATTGCCTTTAACATTCTCGAACGAAGTTCATCTCTTTCAGGCAATTCAAGATGAAGCACAGAACGATCTAGAACACTTTGCATAATTTTTGCTTCCCTAATGGTAATCACTTTCTCCTCAACCAAGCGGATAATAATATTTTCTGCATTAACCTGGGAAGTTCGATGGTTAATTAGTGCTATTAGTTGGTCAATTAATTGGGCCTCATCATGTGTCTGAACCTTAATAATTCGAATATAGCCACCACCACCACGTTTGCTTTCCACTATATAACCGCGTTCAATCGTAAATCTAGTATTTATTACATAATTTATTTGGGATGGCACGCACTCAAATTTATCGGCGATTTCACTGCGTTTAATTTCAACCAGATCTTCCTCGCTCATCTCTAATACCGCTTTTAGGTAATTTTCAATGATATCCGATATATTCCTCACTAAACCTCCCCCATTCTGACTTTGACTATCTTTGACATTAATTATACATAAAATTGAAGTCCTATGCAATTCATGTGATAGTTCTATTTTGCCCATTTTTATGTATGGTAAAACTAGAGAGATTTGATAATATTTACTACCCTTACTGTTAATGATTAAACTATTTATCGTTCGACATTTTGCTACAGGATTTGAATGGAGACAAGGGGACGGGGATAAAGTTAATTATGTTTGATTGTAAGGGTGAGCGGATTTATTCCCTGTAGGGGGAATATATTGTAATTTTTAGCTTCATAAAAGGCTAGTTATTCCCTGTACGGGAAATAAACTAGTGTTTTTGGGGAATATAATGAAGTTTAGAGGGAATATAATTCGTCTATCTTTCAGATTGGAACTGAATTTCTATTTATATTATCTGTAGAGGGATTATAAATAGCTACTTTCCAATATTTATTCCCCGTAGAGGGAATAAGCCGAGACCAAATCACTTCGAAAACAAAAAAACAACCAAAAATTTGGTTGTTTCTCATTTGCCTGGCAACGTCCTACTCTCACAGGGGGAAACCCCCAACTACCATCGGCGCTGAGAAGCTTAACTTCCGTGTTCGGCATGGGAACGGGTGTGACCTTCTCGCTATCGCCACCAGAC
>Ga0180215_1004432_pt1 | contig 12494 bp, 17 predicted proteins | sample eDN3rd37CBELigBY_FD_128871 | JGI IMG/M metagenome (GOLD analysis project Ga0180215, IMG submission 128871) | Enriched backyard soil microbial communities from Emeryville, California, USA - eDNA 3rd pass 37_C BE-Lig BY (version 2) (version 2) | ecosystem: Environmental > Terrestrial > Soil >...
ATTTTTTCTTGCTCTTGCACGGGCATCAGCAGCATTCATTCTTTCAATTGATTCATGATCATCGTAATCCGCTAATTCGCTAAAATATTCAACATATACTCCATCTGATTCTTGACCTTTTGGGAGTTGGGGTAAAATTGCCTTTTTATCATCATTTTGATTTTTATTACGACGTCCCATAATTATCCCCTTCCTCGAAATATTTACAATGAGTTAGAAAAAGTGAGAATTCAGGATGTATCATAACCCTGTACGTATATTAGAATAAGTAATCTTAATGAAAACTATTCGAGGAAAGATTTTCGCCTTTACTAAAAAGTTTTGAAAGAGTTAATCTTCTCTAGAGGCAGCTCGGTTAGCACGTTTAAATTCTCTTTGATAATTGACTTGTTGCGCTTTACTTAAAGAACTTCTCGTTTTATCTTTTTTCTTTTTCTCCATCAAAAGCACCTCATTTAAATTTTTTATACTAGGGATCGTTCCCTATAATTATTTTTTCCATCTAAATATTAGTAAATACCCAAATTTAACAAAAAATGTAAGTTACGGTACAAATTGATCTTTTTATGATAAATTTAAGTTAGATTTTTAAGTGAGGTGTGTTCAATTGCCATTGATTTCAAAGATTACGACACAGAAGCGAAAAGCTGATCGGTACAATATTTATTTGGATAATGGCCATGGTGAGGAATATGCCTTCAGTGTTAGTGAAGATGTATTAATAAAACATCAATTAATGAAAGGAAAGGAAATATCAGAAGACGATATTCAAAATATTTTCTACCAAGAGGAAATTGAGAAAGCTTATATACAAGCCATTAACTTTTTATCCTATAGGATGCGTTCGACTCTTGAAGTAAGACAACACATTGAGGAGAAAGGTTTTGAGCAAACGCTCTGTGATACAGTCATCCAGAGGCTAAAAGAGCAAAACTACTTAAATGATGAAGAATTTGCTTTGAGTTATTTGCGAACTCAAATCCAAACAACAGATAAAGGACCTGTTGTCATCGCAAATTCATTAAAAGAAAAAGGAATCACACAGAAACTCATTGATGAAGTGTTACTAGAGTTTCCAAAAGAACTTGAACTAGAAAAGGCTATTACTCTTTGTGAAAAATGGATTCAAAAAAAGAACACGAAGTCGGAAAAACAAGTTCGTGTTGACTTGAAAGCCATGTTACATCGAAAAGGATATACATTAGACATTATCCAACAAGCCATTCACACTTCGGTCCAAGAAGTATTTGATGAAAATCAAGAAAAAAAGGCAATTAAGCTGCAAATTCAAAAAGCTTATTCCAAATATAGAATGCTATCCGAATTTGAACGAAATATGAAAATCAAACAATTTTTATTTAGAAAAGGATTTCCATATGATTTAATTGAGGAAGCCATTCATTCAATCGATCATTTTATTTCCGATTAAAATAAAGATGGGGGAAACAACATGGCAGAAAAACGGTATAGCGAAATGACAAAATATGAACTAACACAGGAAATTCAACAATTAAAAGAAAAGGCTCGGAAAGCGGAACAACTAGGTATGATTAATGAGTTTGCTGTTTTAGAGAGAAAAGCATTGATGGCTCAAGCCTATTTACTTGATCCAAAAGACTATAAAAAAGGAGAAATTTATCGACTAAAAGGGGACGAAGGCACATATTTTAAAGTCGATTATTTTAAAGGTGTTTTTGCTTGGGGGTACCGTTTAGGTGGAGATGAGCGAGAAGAAGGAATTCCGATTTCCATGCTTGAAAAATTAGTATAAATCTCATTTTCATAGAACTATTGTATTTATAACAAATACTTAGACAAATAAAACCATCAGTGAACGATATCACTGATGGATTTTTTCATTACTCATTTTCACGTTCGGTTGAAGCTTTCATGCGCTCTTGCGGATGTGTGTTAATGGTTCCATTTGCACGCTTTGAAGCGTATTTGGCTTGAGCAAATGGCATACCTTCCAATTTAATATCCTTTTGATTAGGGAAATTTCTTTCTTTATTACGTACCATTTAGAACCCTCCAAGAAAAGAGTACGCGACTTTGCGCATTATTATTATGGAGCAAATTGAGAAATAATTGCCTGTGTTTTAATGGAAATGTTCTAAAAGGGAAGTGTAGGGTCAAAAGCTTAGCTAGGAAGAACTTCTAACTTTTTCCTTAATTTTTTTGTATTGTAAATCCAACCGGTATAGGAAGAACGAATAGTCAAATCGTAATCCATTTTGACGATGGCTACGAATGGATAAAGGTCATTACTTCGGTAGCGTAAATCAAAAAATCGAACTTCGATATACTCAGGCCCTTCTTCAATTTCCCAACGATAAACAGGTGAAAAGGACAAGAAAGCAGCAATGTTTTCATCTTTTTTTGCTACATCCATAATGGGATTATCAGGTAAAGGAATCCGTTTATATTCATCTAAGATTTCGATATGGTCTCGAAAACCTCGTGCTACGTAAAATTTTTCTTTTGCGATAACGGCAATACGCCATTGAAAAAATCGCATCGTAGGGCTTAAAATAATTTCTTCTACATTGGGAATTTCTTTTCTTATCATTTTGCAAATGGATTGACGAATTATTAGCCGGTAAATATAGTATCCGAGTATAATGATATACATAGCTGGAAAAACAAATCGAGGATCTGCACCTAGAATCCAGAGAAAGATTCCAGCTACATGCAAACCAAAAATAATCGGGTCAAAGGTATTAATCCAACCTAGTGCAACCCATTTAGAGGAAAATGGTCGTAAGGCTTGTGTACCATATGCATTAAATATATCAACAAATACATGTAAAAAAACGGCAATAAAAGACCAAAGCCAAAGATGAAAATGGTTTGCTTCTGGGAAAAATAAGGCGAGTACAGCTGTTATTGCGAGTGGCCATAAGATGACAGCAGGAATTGAGTGGGTAATACCTCGATGATTACGTATATATACAGCATTGTTTCTGAGTTTCAATACAGTATCAATGTCAGGAATTTGGGAACCGATTATAGTGGCAACTAATACACTTTGACCAGTTACAGGCTCATTAAATACAACGGGATCAAGTGTAGCTAACCCACCTAGTGCAATTCCCATAACGATGTGTGTTGCAGTATCCACAATTTAAACCTCCGTATGGCAGAATTTTATAAAGACAATGTTATCATTGAATGGAAAACTTCTACATAGGCATTTGTATCAATTTATATGTTTTGTCCTAGTAGAGTATTCTATTCTCTCTACTTTTTTAAAGATGTTTGGAGTGAATTTTTTGAAAGAAAGAGTTGAACAAATATTAAAAGACTTTAATATACAAGGTTTTCAATCCTCTCTAATAGAGTGGTTTCTCCGTGAAAAGCGCGCCCTTCCATGGAGAGAAGATCAAGACCCATATAAAGTATGGGTATCAGAAGTTATGCTTCAGCAAACTCGTGTAGATACCGTTATTCCTTACTTTCATAACTTTTTGGAAAAGTTTCCTACGATTGAAGCTTTAGCAAATGCTGATGAACAAGAGTTATTGAAAGTGTGGGAAGGTCTTGGCTACTATTCAAGAGCTCGAAACTTACAGTCTGCAGTTAAAGAAGTGCATGGGAAGTACGGTGGAAAAGTTCCTGCTTCAAAAGAAGAGTTTGGCTCTTTAAAAGGAGTTGGACCGTATACGACTGGAGCGGTCTTAAGTATCGCTTATGGTATTCCAGAACCTGCAGTAGATGGGAATGTCATGCGGGTTTTATCTCGTATTTTTTTAATTGAAGACGATATTGCCAAGCCTAAAACAAGAAAACTATTTGAGGGAATTGTAAGTGAAATTATTTCAAAAGATGACCCATCCAGTTTCAATCAAGGTTTAATGGAGCTTGGTGCTTTAATTTGTAAACCTAAGTCACCATCTTGTTTATTATGCCCTGTCAGGGAATTTTGTCTTGCTTTCGATCAAGGAAGACAAGCAGAACTACCTGTGAAAACGAAGGCAAAGAAAGGAAAAACTGTATTTCTTACGAGTGCTGTTTTAAAAGATGATAATAATCGGATTCTTTTAAGGAAACGACGGAGTGAAGGGTTGCTCGCAAATTTATGGGAGTTTCCGAATGAAGAAGTAGAAAACTCAAATTACAAAAATGCGATAACTGCTTTTGAAGAAAAACTTATGGAAAAGCACAAGGCTAAGGTTTCTGTTCAAGCTCCAATTTCTGTTGTAGAGCATATATTTTCACACTTAAAGTGGAATATCCAAGTTTATGTTGGGGAAATCAAAGGTAAGGTTGAAGAAGATGAAAACTTAAAACTTGTACCTATTGAGAAAGTAAGAGAATTACCAATGCCAGTATCTCATCAAGAGATTTGGAAATCTTATTTGGATTATTTAGAGGAGATATAATTCATTTATACTTAAAAATTTCTATAAAATATAAAAATATAGAAAGGACGCATTTAAAAAAGAAAAATGCGTCCTTTTTACCATTACATCTCAAGTTGATTCTTTTGAGAGATTTGGCTTAATCCACCACGGTTCATGATCTCTTTAGTAATTTCTAAATAAATCGATTGACCTTCTTGATTTAAATAAGGCATAATTTGTTGAAAGGCATGCTGAAAATGAGCAAGCTCACTATCTCGCCATTCTTGTATAGAAATCATACTAAGTTCAGTCATATCTCTACCTAAATACATAACAAGAATCTCCTTTTTCTATTATGCAACAGATTAGCAAGATTTGGTAAAATGTTGGTTAATAATAGTTTATTGTAAAATTGAAAAAATTATTCAAATGAAAGAAGGTTTGGTAGATGAGTAATCCAGTAGCATTAGTAACAGGTTCTAGTCGAGGAATCGGTAAGCAAACAGCTCTTCGCTTAGCGAAAGCTGGATATGATATTGTAATTAATTATGCTAGAAGTAAAGCAGCTGCAGAAGAAACAGCAAAAGAAATCGAAAAACTTGGAGTGAAAGCTCTAGTTGTTCGGGCTCATGTTGGTGATGTTGATAAAATCAAAGCAATGTTTGAAGAAATCAAAAATACATTCGGTCGTCTTGATGTTTTTATTAATAATGCCGCATCCGGTGTACAACGTCCTATAATGGAACTTGAGGAGTCTCATTGGAATTGGACAATGAATATTAATAGTAAAGCATTACTATTCTGTGCTCAAGAAGCGGCTAAGCTCATGGAGTTGAATGGTGGCGGTAAAATTGTAAGTATTAGTTCACTTGGTTCAATCCGTTATTTAAAAAATTACACATTAGTTGGTGTTTCTAAGGCTGCACTTGAGGCATTAACTAGATATTTAGCAGTTGAACTCGCTCCAAAGAATATTGTCGTTAATGCTGTATCAGGTGGTGCCGTCGATACGGATGCATTAAAGCATTTCCCAAATCGAGATGAATTGCTTGAAGAAGCAAAACAAAAAACACCTGCAGGAAGAATGGTAGAAATGGAAGACATTGTTAATGCGATCATGTTCTTAGTTTCTGACCAAGCTTCTATGATTCGTGGTCAAACAATCATTGTAGATGGAGGAATTTCATTATTAGTATAAAGAACAATTTTTACTAATTTATTTTAATTTGGATAGTTTCACTTCACGCTGGGCAAATTATGGTCAGTGGAGGTGAAATGATAATGGCTAAAAAGGGCAAAACTAGTGCAGGTACAAACATCCAAAATGTTCAAAAACAAAATGCTGCTTCAGCTTCTGGTAATCAATTTGGCACAGAATTTGCTAGTGAAACAGATGTACAATCAGTAAAACAAGCAAATCAAAAAGCAGAAGCTAAAAAAAGTAAAAATTCATAATGTAGTTTGTCCATTATACTTAATTCGAGGTGTCCTCTTAACTGAGGGCACCTTTTTGTTATGCCTTTAAAAAATAAGAAATTGAATTTATCTATAAAATGTACTCCTTCTTGTTTAAAATTTGTCCATGAAACATTATAATATATAGATAAAGTTTAAAAATTGTAATCAAGTGAGCTGTAAAATATAAGAATTTTATGATAAAAAAGTTCAGTATTTTGAAACGATTTTTTGTAAATGGAATTTAAGATAGAAAGAAGGAATATAAATGACTATTCCAGTGGAAGGAGAAACAATCCAAATACATAGTTATAAACATAATGGACAAATTCACCGCGTTTGGGAAGAAACAACGGTTTTAAAGGGAAGTAAAAATGTTATTATTGGTGGAAATGATCGAACTATTGTAACAGAATCTGATGGAAGAACGTGGATTACTAGAGAACCTGCCATTTGTTATTTTCATTCTCAATATTGGTTTAATATTATAGGAATGTTAAGGGAAGATGGGATTTACTATTATTGTAATTTAAGTTCACCATTTGTCGTTGATGAAGAAGCACTTAAATATATTGATTATGATCTTGATGTAAAAGTATTTCCAGATTTAACTTATATTTTATTGGATGAAGATGAGTATGAAGATCATAGAAAAGAGATGGGCTATCCGGATGTAATTGATCAAATTTTGAAGGCGAATATGGAAAAATTAATATCGTGGATTCATCAAAGGAAAGGCCCATTTGCACCAGATTTTGTTGATAATTGGTATGAACGCTTTTTAACTTTCCGAAAATAAAATACAGGGGGACAGTTCCTTCGTACCGAAATTCGATACGTTGGATCTGTCCCCTTGTTTTATTTGGACTTATAACTATTCATAAGTACTTCAAGATGTTCTAATTGAGCGTTATAGTCCATTAATGTTGAAACAATTTGAAGAACGTATGGGTCGGCAACATCTTTTGCCTTTTCTTCGTACTCTCTATAAAGCATGAATAAATGCTGACGATTATCTTTATACTCTTTCATTTCATTTTCATGTATTTGGATGGCTTTTCCAACATATCGGAGAAGTAAATGCTCATGATTTGTAATTAATGCATCGATTTTGGCAAAAAGTTTTTCCTCCGTTTCAGGTGGCAATGATGCAAGCTTATTATCAAATTTATTTAGCTTTTTTAATAAGTCTAAGGCGATTTTAGATGCTGCAATCATCTGTCGAAAAAGAACGAGTTTACGTAGTTTCTCGTGTTTTTCTTTGCGAAAGATGGTACGTTCTTCTTTGTAGAATATATATATTTGATCAAGTTGAATTTGTTGATTTTTTAATGATTTAATTTCATTTTTTAATAATAACTGGTCAGCAGCTTGGTGGCGTGAAACACGTATCCACTTTATGATTTCGTTGGAAATTTTAGAAACCGTCTCATATAATCTTGTTTCATATTTTGGTGGATGTAAAATTAAGTTAATCAAAAATGCAGAAAAGATTCCGAGCATGATCGTAGCGAAGCGGAGAATCGCAAATTCAATAAATTGATCGCCACTAGATTCCATAATTACAATAAGTGTAACGACGGATAAAGAAATCGTTTTTTCGTTTTTCAACTTTAAGTTAATCATGATTAAAATGATGGCCGCTAAACCAACAATTAAGTAATGATTACCAAAAAGAAGTACGAAAATAATTGCGAGCACGGCTCCAATAACATTTCCTTGAATTTGATCAATGATAGTTTGATAAGATCTGTATATAGAAGGCTGAATAGCAAACACAGCTGAAATTGCTGCAAATACAGGTGTCGGGAGTTGCAGCAATTCGCATAAAAATAGTGCTAATATGACTGCTAATCCTGTCTTTAAAATACGGGCACCTAATTTCATATTTAGTTCCTCTCTACATGACATGCACTTTATAAGTTTTATAATATCATACGAGAAATAGCACTTTTTGTCATCATGTTATTTTTTTGAAAATATTAAATTCTTATCCTCTTTCTCTTCTAAAATCTATAACTGTTCGAACAACAAAGGATGCAGGAATGATATAGCCGATGATTCCTTCTAAGATAGCAAGTAATCGACCTATCCCAATAGGTGAAACATCACCATAACCAATAGAAAATAACGTTACGCCACTAAAGTAAAAACTAGTCAAAAGGGATGTCATGAAACTTTTTGGAGTTTCGCTATGATCAATATAGACAGTTAAGCCGTTTTCTTGAAGAATAAAATATATTAATCCAAACCCGATTAAGATGGTTAGAAAAATAAAAAATAAATAGATGAAGTTTTCCCAGGATAAAAATTTATCTTGAAGTGCTATAGGAATGAATAAAGTTCGTAAACTCATGACGATACAAAAACAAACAATAAAAATAAATAGGATGGTAAACATTTAGCACCTCGAATTCCTTAATCGTCTTTCTAAAAATATACGCTTGTCTTTTTAAAACATGAATTTATTTAAGGCATACGCCTTTTTTCTTGCAAAAAGGCGTTTGACTAGTCCGAAGTGCTATTGGCGCATAGTATGTAGTAAATACCTCCTCAAAAATCTTCACTCTTTTTAGGGACCATCTCCAATGGTCCTTTTTTTATATGCGCCAGGCTGTTCTTTTTAGGGATGATGAAATCATTTAGTCGACTTGCACTAATCTTCATATAAAAATATCATATTTGTTTTCATAAAATTTTGATGGTGATATGATGAAAATAAATAGTAAACGAACTACGAGGAGGATCCATATGAAAATTGTTTCTGCCTTTAATCGCGACGAACGTCTTCAACAACAATTACAAAAAGATTTTCCAAATGTACAATTCACCTTTTATAAAAATATGAAAGAACTAGGGGATAGTATTATAGACGCGGATGTCTTATTAACATTTGGAGAAGACGTAACAGAAGATATTATTGATTCCGCAAAAAAATTAAATTGGATCATGGTGTTCTCTGCGGGTCTCGAAAAACTTCCTCACGAAAAGTTAATGGAAAGAAATATTTTAGTTACTAATGCAAGAGGAATACATAAGATTCCAATGGCCGAGTTTGCTTTTGCTTATATGCTGCAGTATGCTAAACAACTTGAGACTTTTAATAAACAACAAGATGAATGCATATGGAATCGACAATTACCACTTCGCGAATTATATGGTTCGACTTTAGTTGTAGTTGGAGCGGGAGCGATTGGAAGTCAAATCGCAAAATATGGGCGAACTTTTGGGATGAAAACGATTGGTATTAATAGCAGTGGTAAGCCAGTTGAAGAGTTTGATGAAATTTATCCAATGAGTGAACTTAAATCTGCATTAACAATGGGCGACTATATCATTTCAGTTTTACCAAGCACTAAAGCAACAAATGGAGTGTTCCAAAAAGAACAATTTGAAGCTATGAAAAATAGTGCCGTCTTCATTAATATGGGTCGTGGCAATGCAGTAAATGAAACAGATTTAATGGAAGCATTAGAAAATGACGAACTTGCTCATGCCTTTCTTGATGTATATCAAGTTGAGCCACTTCCAACTGATCATCCATTTTGGAAGTCTAATAAAGTAACGATGACACCGCATTTATCTGCTATATCGGATCAATATGTGCCAAGGGCAATGGAAATTTTCCGTCATAACTTAACTGTTTATCTTAACGGAGGAAATGACTATATTAATAAGATTGATTTAAGAAGGGGATATTAAAATGAAAATATATACGCGGACTGGAGATAAAGGTACGACATCATTAGTATACGGACAAAGGGTTCCGAAAAATGATGAAAGAGTGGAAGCTTATGGAACCATAGACGAAGCGAACTCTATGATTGGTCTTGCAAGCAGTTATTTAAAAAATGAAAATCATGAAGAATTGAAAAGCTTACTTGACAAATTCCACCGAATTCAAACATTACTTTTTCACGTTGGGGCAGAACTATCTACTCCTCCACAAAAAGAAGTTAAGTGGAAAATTGAAGGAAAACATATAAAAGAACTAGAAGAATATATTGATGAATTGGATGCTAAAGTTCCTCCGCTCAAGCAATTTATTTTACCAGGGGGGCATCCTGCTGGAGCTGCGCTTCATGTTGCTAGAACGATTGTAAGGAGAGCTGAACGGTGCTCAGTAAGTATTGAAGCAATTAATCCAGACGCTTTAGCTTATCTAAATCGATTATCAGATTTTCTATTTGTTGCCGCTAGGTATGTGAATCACTCTCTTCAAGTTGAAGAAAGCAAATTGCATGATGATAATGAGTAAGTAACATGATTGTATTTGATAAAAGTATATTCTAATGAAGATAAGAATTATCAATTTCAATGAGTAAAGTATGACTATTATCATATGTGTTCATTGACAAACCGTTATTGTAATGAGTAAAATAATTATAACAATTATTATTTAAGAATCTTTAGTGAATGAGGTGCATGACGGTGTCTACAACAACACAACTTAAAGATGCTTTAGATACATTAAAAGAGTCTGGTGTCCGCATTACTCCGCAGCGTCATGCGATACTTGAATATCTAATCAACACCATGTCTCATCCAACCGCGGATGAAATTTATAAAGCACTTGAAGGAAAATTTCCAAATATGAGTGTCGCAACGGTTTACAATAATTTGCGTGTTTTTCGTGAAGTAGGATTAGTTAGAGAATTAACTTATGGAGACTCGTCTAGTCGCTTTGATTTCTTAACATCAGATCACTACCATGCGATATGCCAATCTTGTGGTAAGATTGTAGACTTTCATTATCCTGGATTAAATGAAGTAGAGCATTTTGCTTCACATGTATCTGGTTTTAAAGTTAGCCACCATCGTTTAGAAATTTATGGAATATGCCGAGAATGTTTAAGTAAAGGTAAAGATATAGAAAAGGACACAAAATAAAAGAGCTAAAAAAAGCTCTTTTTTACTTTGGGATAAAAAATAAACCCTCTAGAGTAAAATAAAGGGTTATTTTTTATTTACTTTTTTACTATTATATCGTTCATCAAATTCTTTACCTTCAAGCTCTTTATCTAAAGTTAACGGTTCTCTACAATACATACACATATCAACTCGACCTAAAATTTTAGTTACTTTATTACAAGAAGGACAAACAACTTGAACTGCTCTGGTCGACAACATACCGATAAGAAAGTAGACAACCGCACTTGCTATAACTGAAAGAAAACCTAGTAACATAAATAAAGTCATGATAATTGGATGATCTTTAAAAAAGATTCCAATGTACATAATAATTATTCCGATAAAAACTAAGCTTAAAGCAAAAGTACGGATTTTATTTATTTTACTTGTATATTTTGCCATATTTCTCCCTCCTATCAAAAACTATACCACAAAAATAGAAATGATAGAAAGATTATGAAAAAAGAACAGTAATTCGAAATATGGTAAGACTTCTAGTTAACAATTTATTCACATATTAATAAAGTACTCAAACTTTTTTTCATATTAAGAAGGAAAATGAAAAAAATTGTCGAAATCAAAGTGGGAATACAAGTTGGAGGAATTGAAATGGAAAATATGTTAAGAAGTATATATCAGGAAAGAGCTAGCCAATCGTCGACATTAGGAATTCTATTAATTGAAAAGAGAGATAATGTTGCAACTATAACCAACACATTTGATGAGATTATTTTAATCTTTTCCAATGAAAAAGACTTAGAGTTTAATGTAAAACACTACAAATACGATAACAAAAAAGCGGCTTTATATGTGGTTAGCACTAATAAGCTAGAAGATTGGTTAATGAATGGTACGAATAAAAAAGTTTATGATTGGCTCTTTTATGGAAAGGTTCTTTTCGATCGCAATGACTTTTTAGCTAATTTAATTCGTGAGTTAAGAGATTTTCCTTTTCATGAACGTAAACTAAAGATTGGAATCGAATTTGCAAAACTTATTAATTGTTATATCGAAGGTAAAAACCTATATGAACAAGAACATTATTTAGATGCTTATAGTAAAATTATTCAATCCTTACATTATTTAGCGCGTGTTGCTTTAATTGAAAAAGGTTTTCATCCTGAGATTGTTGTCTGGAATCAAGTGAAGAAAATTGAACCAGAAGTATTTAAAATGTATAAAGAGCTAGTTAATAGTGATGAAGCAATAGATAAACGTTTGAATCTTTTATTTTTAGCCAGTGAATTTTTCATTCACTCAAGAACTGAAATAGGCTCTTCACATATAATGGAAGTATTGGCTCAAAGAGAAACATGGACGATTGAAGAAATCATAATGCATGAAGAATTAAAACTATATGGTACAGATCTATTAATCCTTCTTGAGTATTTAGTTGATAAACAATTCATTAATATTGAACTTGTTGAATCTAAAGGGAAAGACATATATCATCGCTATTATTCGGTTACTACTGAGTGAAAAAATAGTATATTAAAATAACAAAAAAGTGTTGACTCATATTTAATATGATGTTATATTAATACATGTCGCTGATAAACAACTTAAAAATCACGATGGAAATTAATAGTAAAAAAAGTGGTTGACACAAAAATTGCTTTTATGCTATATTATAAAAGTCGCTTTTAGGCGACGTAGTGAAGAAATTGAACCTTGAAAACTGAACAAGACGAAGTGTTTTAAATCATAATTTTGTCAGTATTAATTTTGAGCAATCAATCTCTTTTTGGAGAGTTTGATCCTGGCTCAGGACGAACGCTGGCGGCG
>Ga0180215_1004433_pt1 | contig 12493 bp, 8 predicted proteins | sample eDN3rd37CBELigBY_FD_128871 | JGI IMG/M metagenome (GOLD analysis project Ga0180215, IMG submission 128871) | Enriched backyard soil microbial communities from Emeryville, California, USA - eDNA 3rd pass 37_C BE-Lig BY (version 2) (version 2) | ecosystem: Environmental > Terrestrial > Soil >...
ATTTGTCCAGCTTGATTGCGTTCTTCGAGATCGCCGAGAGCGGCGGAGCATGCAGCAGCGGATCCGGCTTTGCCCATTCCATCGGTACCTGCATTTGCATGAACGCGTCGTATAACACTTCGTCCTTTCTTACACGCACAAGCCACTGATCTTCATAATCTTTCACACGCGAGCTCGTCATGAACCAGTCGGCGTTGCCTCGCTCGTCATTGAAGATTGGAAGAATCGGATAGCGCATCCCTTCTTCATCATAATCGTAGTGAACGCCTTCCACACCGTTCACCATCAGGTTGAACAATTCCGGCTGAACCTTCATTTCAAGCCACTTCATGGCATCAACCTTGTTCTTGGACCATTCCGGGATCGCAATATAGAAACCAACACCGCCGCTTTGCATCCAAGCCGTTCTCGTACCGTCTTTACCCGCCAAGGAAGGGATAATCACGATCTCATCGTCCGGGAACACTTCTTTAAGCCCTGCCGTAACTGGAGACGCCATACCCCAACCGTACGGCATAACGGCCGCTTGGCCTCTCGTAAACTTCTCCTTCATCGTAGCGTCCTTGTTTACCGGCCATTCCGGGTCGAGCAAGCCTTCCTCATACAGCTTGTTCATGAACGCCAAATATTCTTTCATTCCTTCATATTCAAACTGATTTACCAGTTTGCCGTCTTGTTCAATCCATCCTGTTGCAATACCGAACGCGCCGGAGATTTCGGGAATAATCGCTTGATACCCAGTCATTGGAATCATGTCTGTTTTATTCTTGATCGCTACGAGCAGATTATAGAACTCATCCAACGTTGTCGGCACTTCCATCCCTACCGCCTCTAGAACGCTCTTGCGGATCGCCAGGGAACTGCCTACGAACGGACGCGCCGCGCGTTCCGGAATCCCGTAGGTGACGCCGTCAATTTGAGCAAGATGCATATATTCACTGTTGAGCTCCTTCAAGGTCGTACCGTGCTCATTCAACAAGTCGTCGAGCGGAGCCAATGCGCCTTGTTCCGCCAGCATGCGGAACTGCGTTGCTGTTAATTTCATCACATCGTAGTTTTCACGGTTGGCCATGAGGAGGTTCAGATGATCGTCTGTATTCTCCATCGGCAGCGTATAATAGTCAACTTTATACCCTGTTTCCTCCTCAAGCAGCTTAGCAACAGGATCTTGATTCGGATCGAAGCTTCTAACAAAGCTCAGCATCCGCAATTGCGGCTTCCCCTCCCCTGCGCTGGAACCGCCTCCGCCTCCGCCTCCAGAGCAAGCGGCTAAGATTGAGACGAACAATCCGAAACATAGCAGTAATACGACTGACTTTTTCAAATTGAATCCCCCTTAATATAGACTTACTGCAATTACCATACAATAAGGTGAAGTTACTGTATTTGTTGTAAAACGCTTTCTTCTTTGTCAAAGTTTTCGATTGTGCTGCCGTATGGGACAGCCGGGAATCGGATCGTTACGCGGGTACCTATTCCGAATTCGCTCCAATATTCCAGGCCATAGTCTGCGCCGAAATAGAGTTTAATCTTCTCATTCACGTTGAAGATTCCGTACCCTGCTGTTTCCTTCTGATGGTGCAGAAGCCCTTCCACAATTTCAGGAGGCATCCCTCTTCCGTTATCTTCCACAATCAGCACAATGCAGTTTTCCACAAGCCTGCCGCTGATCTTAATTTCTCCTTCTTTGCTTTGCTTCTCCCGAATGCCATGAAGAATCGCATTCTCTACGATCGGCTGCAGCACTAGCTTCACTGTGGTCATCCCGAGGATGGAAGAATCGATGTCAAAGCTACTTTGTATTTGGTTTGAAAAACGCCTATTCTGGATTTCTAAATAGATTCGGACATGCTCCAATTCTTCAGCGATCGTTAGAATATCTCTGCCGTCATTCAAACTTAGCTTAAAGAACTTCGCTAAAGCATTTACGACGGAGCTGATTTCCTCCGCGCGGTACTTTAAAGCGAGCCAGTGAATCAAATCAAGCGTATTGTACAGAAAGTGCGGATTAATTTGGGCTTGGAGCGCGGTTAATTCCGCTTGTTTCTTTTGCACTTCCTCTTTATATTTCTCCTGGATTAACCGCTGCATATGATCCGCCATCCGGTTGATATGCATCTGCAGCATCCCGATTTCATCTAAGCTCTCTACAGGAATTTTTTCTCCCCATTCTTCCTTTTCAATCCCTCTGACGCGCTGAATTAACATGCGGATCCTTCGCGTAATTCCGTTCGCCAGCCAGTATGACGTGATGAACGCGATTACGGCTAACGATAACCCCAGCAAAATCAGATAGGTAGATAAGGAGCGGTTGGCTTGCTGGATTTCCTTCATAGGAATCAAAGCGATCAGTTTCCAGCCAACCTCCTCGATCACCTGTTGGTTGATTAAATACTGTTCCCCGTTAATGACGTATTCATAGGAGGAATTCTCCGCTTGAACCATTGCGGACATAATCTCAGCGTTGTCGGTAAAGCCGGCGCTAATGCCGCCGGACAACCGGGTGACTACAGACCCTTCATCGTTAATCATTAGCACTTCACCGGATTTCGTAATATTCATCCGCTCCAGTACTTGCTGCAGCGAAGCCTCTAATACGTCAATCGCGATGATGCCCAGCACTTCACCCGAAAACCACTGCGAATATATGGTTCTCGCACAAGTGATAATCCGCTGCTTGTTCCTTTCGTCCAAGAAATCATACCCGTAAGCAGGAGAACAATACATGACTCGATCGTTAGCCAATGTTTTTTGGATCCAAGGTTCATGTAAATATTCCGGCAAGCTTTTAATAAGCATTTCTTCTCTTGCATAGATGGCATTGTTGTTGACATACAGACGAATATTGTAGATCTCCCGGTTATTTTTGGCGTTACGGATAATCGTCAACAGTTCTCTATAGTCATTGATTTGGTCCGACAGCGAATAGGGACTTTCCGGCTTATCCAATATCTCCAGCAAGTTCTGGTTCACAAACAGCATGCTTGAAGAATCCTTCACACTGTTGAGTTTATAGGTGATAAATTGCTTCGCCTGCTCAAAGGACCGTTCCGTCGAAATCTCTACCTGGCGTTTCACAACCTCCGTTGATTTGTGTAATGAGAAAATGGAGAATACCATTAAGACGGCTAAGCTTAATGCCAAGTAGGATAAAAGCATTTTATGCTTGATTTTGAGTCCCCTAAAATTATTCATCTGCATTCCGCCTATTCGTTGCTAAACTGATGCCTGAAATCGGAAGGGTTACAGCCGAAGGTTTTGCGGAACACCTTCGCGAAATATTTCGGATCATTGTAACCGGCTTGTTCGGCAATTTCATATAACCTGAGGCTGCGGTCCTGCAGCAGCTTCTTAGCGCGCTCCATGCGGGCTTCCGTCAAATAATCGTGGATCGACTGGCCGGTTTCCTTTTTAAACAACAAGCATAAATACGTCGGAGTCAAGTGGACATGATCCGCGATTTTCTGGATGGTCATCGGTTCGGACAGATGCGACAGCATATAGTCAACCGCCCCGCGAATCGCATAGTGCTCTAAATTTGATTTCAACTGGTTGCGGCTTGCGTCAATGTCCGTCAGCAGTTGACGAAGAAATTTCGTAATTTCCGATTCATCGCCGTGCATCAGCGTCTTCTTCCAATCAAATCTTTCATCGTAGTGCTCCAATGCTTCCGGATAATACTTCCACACGATAAGGCATGCTTGAAGCCACAGTTCGCGGGCGGTTTCCACCGGCCAAATATAGGGCTCCCTCATGCGCAAAGCCGCGTCTTCAATCCATTCGAGGGCTTCCGTAAACCCGTTATGCTTCCAGCAGCCTTCCCATCGCTGCAGCAGATCCTTCCAGCGGGGTTCCGGTACCCGGACTCTATGCCGGAAATAATCGAAGAAGATCACTCGATTCCAGCCTGTATAGAAACGATACTGAAGCGCTTTCAACGCATTTTTCAGCAACTCGATTCCTCCATCCGAACCGCTCCCCCAACCGCTGAAAGCAACCGCCATATTTGCTTTCGTACGCTCTTTAATCGTTGTGATCGCCCGGTACAACAGTGCCGTAATCCCCTCATTCTTTCCTTCATTTCCTGGAATAAGCAATATCAATACGTCAGACCAATCCCCAATCATCGCATGCTCGCTTTCTTTCCGCAGCTCTTCCTCAAAAAACAGCAGGGATTCTTTCATTCCGGAAGGGTCGTCGCAGGCTACAGCGACTGCCGTATACGGCTCCTCCCAAGGAAATGTGATGCCGATGGCGTGAAACTTGCTATGTAATGAATCGCTCATATGTTCAGGCTCGTTCATCCATTGTTTTAGTAGAATTCCCGTGAGTTGAGGCAAGCCTTGATGAATGGCCCTATGCATATCCCGGTACTTCTCGGCTTGAACACGTTCCCGATGATATTGCTGCACCGTACGCTCTAAAACTTGGTACAACTCGTCCATCTGAATCGGTTTTTCAATATAGTCAACTGCTTTCAATTGAATCGCGGATTTCAAATATTCGCTGTCTGTATACCCGCTGATAAAGATTAATCTGCAGTCAGGGTTGATTTCCCTTAACCGCTTGGCAAAAGCAATCCCATCCATTCTAGGCATCCGCACATCACATAGCACAAGATCGGGCTGGATGCGCTCCGCTTGTTCGATTCCCTCGATGCCGTCCGAAGCTTCAGCCGCCACTTCAATTCCTAGTTCACGCCAGGGGACAAACTCCTTTAACCCGTGTCTGGTCATTTCCTCGTCATCAACAATCAGAAGCTTAAGCACAGAAAAACTCCTCCCTCATTCCATCGAATGATGTCTGAGCCGAAAAAATAGCAACTTCGTCAACAACACCATAACGAATATATCGCTACAGTCTCGCGGACGAAGTTTTTACTCATTATATCATGCATTAGTTGGAAACCATGTTATCCCTTCACGGAGCCGACAAAAGCGCCTTTCACAAAATATTTTTGCAAGAACGGATAAACAATGAGAATCGGGACCGTTGCCGTAATGATCGCAGCCGCTTGAACCGAATCGGCCGTAGTATTTAAATCTCGGCTCAAATCAACCTCGCCCGCTACCAGCATCGTGTCTTTCGTTGACGCAATCAATTCTTTCAAATATAGCTGCAGCGGCTTTAAGCTTGGATCTGTAATGTATACCATCGCGCCGAAGTAACTGTTCCATAAAGCTACCGCATAGAACAACCCGATTGTCGCCAACACCGGTTTAGACAAGGGTAACGCAATTCGAAAGAGTACCGTTATGTTGCTGGCTCCATCGATCTTAGCCGATTCCTCCAGGCCTTCCGGCAGCCCTTCAAAGAAGTTCTTCACGATTAACATATTGAACACGCTGATCATACCGGGCAATATCAATACCCAAATATTGTTCACCAAACCGAGTTCCCGCATCAGAATATAGCTTGGAATCAATCCGCCGGAAAACAGCATGGTGAAGATGTATACTAACAAGATCGGTTTCCTGCCGACTAAGTCCGGTTTGGACAGAGGATATGCCGCAAGTACGGTCATTAGCAAAGACAGAAACGTACCGACAGCTGTAATAAAGATCGTAACTTTAAAGGAATTCACGAACAACGGATTGCTCAACACATATTGATATGTACCTGTCTGGAAGCCGATCGGATAGATGGTTACAAGTCCCGCAATGACCGCGCCCTCGCTGCTGAGCGATTTGGCGATGACATTGAGGAAGGGAAACAAAGCAACCAAGCCATAGACGATGAAGAACAGATAGATGAACCGGATGAATATTTTTTCGCTCAGGCTCTTCTTATAAGGTGATACGCTCATTACCAGATACTCCTCCCCAGGTACTTTTTGCAAATATGATTACCGGTCACGATGAGGATGAAGCCGACAACAGACTCAAACAAGCCGACTGCCGTGGTAAAGCTGTAATCTCCCGTTCCTAACCCGATTCGATACACGAAGGTTCCTATGACATCCCCTACTTCATAGACAACAGGATTGTACATGACAAGAATTTGTTCTGTACCGGCCTCAAGTACATTGCCTAATCGGAGAATCAGCATTAATACGATAACCGGCGCCATTCCGGGAAGAGTAATATGCCAGATTTGCCGGAACTTATTCGCCCCGTCAATCGTTGCGGCTTCGTATTGCTGAGGGTCAATGGAAGTGATCGCCGCCAGGTACACAATCGTTCCCCAACCGACTTCCTTCCAACCGTCGGTGAAGACGAGAATCGACCGGAACATGCTCTGTTCCATAAAGAAAGTGATTTTTTCGAGTCCCAGCCACCCCAAGGCGGAGTTCACAATGCCGTTGAGCGAGAGCAGGTTAATGAATAGCCCGCTTATAATAACCCAAGAAATAAAGTGCGGCAAGTAAATAATCGATTGAACGGTCCGCTTGAACACCATGTTCAAAATCTCGTTCATTAAGATCGCAACAATAATAGGGGCCGGAAACAAAAATATTAATTTATACAGACTAATCAAAATCGTGTTTGTTAATACATTCACAAATTGGCCGTTGATAAACAAATTTTCGAAGTGCTTTAGGCCGACCCATTCACTGCCGGCAACCCCCCGGAAGATGTTGAAATCCATAAAAGCGATGATCAAGCCATACATCGGAGTGTATTTAAAAATCAACAAAAAGATCAATCCGGGGACCAGCATGAAATATAAATCCCAGTCCTTCAATACTTTCACAAGCTTGCTGTTCTTCTTCGCTGTTTTCATTACCGGTTCGGTTGCAGCGTTAGCCTGTACCATACATCCCCTTCCCTTCTGCAACAAGATAGTTCTAGTATGAAGGAAATGTAACCGCTTTAAAGTGTAGCAATCTTATGATATGGGGGGAAATTATTAAGATTTTATCCGCCTCTTATATTCCATCGGGCCCAGCCCGTACTTCTCCTTAAACAGCTTGGAAAAATGAATATTATCCTCGTACCCGACTGCGTTCGTAATCTCGTAAATTTTCATTGAGGTGTTGAGCAGGTATTCCCTTGCTTTCTCCAAGCGGATATCCGTTACATAATTCAATATGGTCATTCCCGTCTCTTGTTTGAACAAGCTTGCCAAGTACGTCCTGCTCATCCCGACGGCATCGGCTACCTCTTGCAGGGTTAGCTTCTCGGCATAATGCTCTTCAATATATTTTTTGACTTGAGCAACCATACGGGAGCTTTGCTGACCTTTCTTGCCTCTTACATACTCCGCCAGCCGCGCCGCGCCTTCCTCCAGTTGATGGATGGCGCCGAGACGGTGATATCGACGGGCGTCGTAACGAGTCCATTCCCGTTCCTCCCGCATGATCCCTTGGAATCGCTGCGTCTCCTCGGCATTCTCCCTACCGGTGACGGTTTCCAGTACAACATGAAGCCAACGGACAGCAAGATAAGGAAGCAAATCATGGCGTTTCTGCGCCCAGCCTTCCAACATTTCCAGCGTATCCACGATCAGTATGGGGAGCTGCTCCAACTGTAACCCGTTGATTTGTTCGTTCCATCGGGAAAGCATCTCTTGATGGCGGGGCAGCTTATCCAGCAGCAGCCGGTCGGCGAGACCGGTGCGGCGCTCGGTCAAATTCAATATTGCCCGGTCCAGCATATGATGCAGCTCAGCGGTATCAATGGGCTTCAGCACATAATCGATCGCATCCAGCTGCATACTTTTTTGCACATAGGAAAATTCACCGTAGCTGGAGATGACCATGCTGCTCATCCAAGGGAATTTGTTTTTGATCGCTTCGATGAGCTCCAACCCGTTCATCTTCGGCATCTTAACATCCGTAATGCAAAAATCCGCATAGCCTGCCTCCAACCAGCTTAACGCCTCCTCGCCATCCGCAGCAAGATGGACAACCGCCACCGCATCGCCGTAATCCTCAATCTTTTTCGCTAAACTGGAACGAATAATCGGTTCGTCGTCTGCGACAATACATCTAAACAAGCTGCCCACCTCCGTGTCCGTACCGCAATGGGAATAACACCGTAACCTTCGCTCCAGCCCCGTCCCCGCGGTTTCCTACGCTTAAACCGGCGCTAGGCTCCGAAATATAATAGACCTTTAACCGATAGTGTACGTTAATCAGGCCGATCCGCTTTGAGTGATATTCGACAGTTCCCGTGTTCAGTTCATTGATCTTTTGCTGAAGCTCGGCAAGTTTTTGTTCCGCAAACCCAAGTCCGTTATCCGTAATCTCCACCGACACAAACCTTCCGTCAATCTCTTTCACGGATACGTCAATGTGCAACGGCTCACCGTTGACATCAATGTTATGCTTGATACTGTTCTCTACAATCGGTTGAATAATGGCTTTCAGGCTGAGTGCGGGCTTGCATGTTTCTTCGATATGGAGACAATAGCTGATCTTTCTTCCGAAACGGATGCGATGGATTTGCAAATAATGCTCAAGATGCGCAAGCTCATCCTCTACCGTGACAATCGTGCTCTTATAATCTGAAATATAACGGAGCATCTTGGACAAAGCCAGCGTAATTTGCTCTATCTCTTTCTGTTCGGCCAAGTTGGCCATCGAATTAATGGTCTCAAGGCTGTTATATAGAAAATGGGAATCGATCTGCGACTGCAGCGCCGACAACGTAGCCTCTTGCTGTTGAATTTTCGACTCGGCCAGCTTGTTGATCGAATCCTCTAAATAATCGAGCATCATATTATAGGTGAGTGCCAGGTCGGCTAATTCGTCCTTTCCTTTCACTTTCACACGGTCTTTAAAATTTCCGGTTTTCGATTGGCTCATCGCCATCTTCATCTCGCCGATCCGCTTCGTGAAGGAAGAGGAGATGAGAACGATCATGACAATCGATAACAACAAACCGATGAATACGGTGATTAACGTGATATCGCGAATATGGAAAACGCTTTCGGCAAATTCATAATAAGGAATAATTGAAATGAGACGCCACTTCGTGAAAGGTACGATCTGGTAAATAACGATTTCACTGCTGGATTCACGAATGAAGGAGCCGCTGTCTCCTTGCAGCCGATCCAATATGTCGTTCTCCAATTTGGAGGTAACCCTCTGCAAATCAGGATGTGCGATGATTTTTCCGTTGGTGTCGCTAATCATCGTGATCCCTGTGTCCCCTAACTCGATCCCGTTCACGATCTCCACCGCGGGCTGCAAATCGATATCAAGCTTGATGTAACCCGTATTGCTTCCATAGGTGACCTTCTTGACCATCGTCATCACAGGAAGCCTTCTATTAATGTAATTATCAGAGAACGTCACATCGAAATAAATGCCGCCTTGCCCTTCCATCTTTTCCATGTACTTCTCATCGCCGAATTGGTAATCCACGTCTAAACCGTACCGGTTCGTAAAATGCATCTCGTTCCCGTTTACGTTGTAGAAGGTAACCGAAAGCACTTCAGGATGCTGATATATCAATACTTGGAGATAATTATTAACAATTTCTTGAAAAGCAATGTACGAGGACAAGTCATCCCCTTTGCGGACGGCCAGCCATCTCTCCGTGGCGCTGTTTGTCGCAATCGCCAAAAAATCTTGTTGGTAATTCAATAAGTAACGGTTCAGATTCAAATTCACCTGATGCAGGATTTGATTACTGAATTCCGCGGCATCCTTCTCTATCGTTTCCGTAGTTTTATAGTAGGTAAAATAAGCGACGGATAACAAAATGGCGAGCAGAACCACACTAATCATCGCAACCAGCTTCCATTTGATCGATCGATTGATGTTTTCGATAAGCCGGATCCGTGCCAAAGTTCATGCCTCTCTTCTGCAGTTTACGCACATTATACCATTTCGGGCGGAAAATATAACGATAGGAAGGGGCAGACGGCACCCTTCCTATCTATCAAGCGATTATTTGTTTGAGTTCACCCAATCGGTCATTGCCTTAATCAAGTCATTACCGCCTTGCTTACGCCATACTTCTTCAATAAACTTATCCCAGTTCTCTACCGGCTCATTATTGACGACGATTTCTGCAGCTCTCTCCTGCCACGAGTTGAACAAAACGTTCTGCAGCTCCGCATCCATCGGCGGCATATTGAGCGTTAAGGAATCGAAGCCTTCCGAGTGAGAAATTTCAAGCCCGCGTGCCAGCTTCTCGCCTGCCTCGCCCGGATATTTCGCTTCGAGCGTAACCGGATTATGGCCGTGCATTTTCAAGGTTGCCCGCCATTGCGTTTCATGCTCGACTTCAGTCGCTTCATCATATACAATCTTGCCGTTCTCGATCTTGTAGTTGAGCCCTTCCAACCCGAGATCGGTGAAAATTTGCCCTTCTTCGGAGAAGAGCCAATCGAAGAATTTTACGACTGCTACAGGATCTTTCGCTGTATTCATGACATGGTAAGATTGCGAGATCGTCGAGAATGTAGCGCCTACCGGACCGTCCCAACCCGTACCGCGAGGCGTCGGCATCGTCATCATATTAATGCCTTGATCCGGTGTAGCATCAACCATCCGTTTATGGAACGCCCACGCCGCAGATGGCATGTATCCATACGAACCTACGCGTCCGGATTCAAATTTTTGCGCCCAGATCGAGGAAGAGTTCGTCAAGAATTCCGAATCCATTAATCCCTCTTGATACATTGTTTGGACGAAGCGAAGCGGTTCTTTAAATCTCGGATGCGCGAAGCCCGGAATGACCTCGCCGTTGTATTCGAACCCGGCGCTCGGCGAAAGTCCCCACATGCCCCAGATCGCGTCCATTACCCAGTTAAAGCCTTGGCGCGTAGAGAACGGAATTTCATCCTTCTCCCCATTGCCGTTCAAATCGTTATCACGGAACGCCCGAAGTACGTCGAGGTATTCTTCGGAAGTCTTCGGATAGTCGAGTCCCAGTTTATCAAGCCAATCCTTACGGATAAACAAGATCCGGCTGGATTTGACTTCGGACGGTGCAGGGATCCCTAAGATTTGACCGTTCAAAGTCACCGCGTCCCAAGCTTCCTGCGGGATATTCTTCTTCAGGTTTGGTCCATATTGTTCAATCAGATCGTTCAGCGGCAGCAGCATCTCAACGGCCAACGCAGCTGCACCGTTATTGATGCCGGAGCTTTGGAACGCGTCAGGATACTCGCCGGAAGCAAATTTCAGCTGCATTTGTTCCGTGTAGTTGGAGTTCGCGACAAAAACCATCTGAACGTTAATGCCAGACTTTTCACGCATGTACTGAATCGTCGGATCTGCGTCATGATCTGTCGGCGTTACCTTCGCGAAATCGCTCGCGTACACCGTAATGGTCGGCGGTTCCGCCGGCTCAGGTGTCTGCGGCGCCGCATTCGATCCGCTGTCCGTATTCGTGCTTCCTGTGCTGCCTGTATTGCTGCTCCCCGTATTGCTGCTATTCGTGCTGTTAGTCGTGCTTCCGCTGCCCGCACAAGCGGATAGGAACATAACGAGGGCCAAAACCAGTGCGAATCCTTTCCATATTTTGTTTCGATTCATCTCTTTTCCCCTCCATGACATAATTTTATATTTACGGCAGGTTTCCCGCCGAAAATATCCGAAGTTCTACTCTTTCAGTGAACCAATTAATGCCCCTTTTATGAAATGCTTCTGAAGGAACGGATAAATCATGACGATCGGCGCTGTCGCGACAACGATCGATGCCATCTGGAGCCCCTGCGGCGATGTGTTCCAGTTTTCTACCATGCTGATGCCTCTATAGTTGTCTAGAGCATTCGCCTCCGCCAACAGGTTATACAAGTACAACTGCAGCGGGTACAACGATCGGTTCGTGATATAGATCAATGCACTGAAATAGCTGTTCCAATGCGATACTGCGTAGAATAAGATCAACGTCACCATAATCGGCATGGACAGCGGAACCGCAATCTTCCACAGAATTCTGTATTCCGACATTCCGTCTACTCTCGCAGCTTCAAACAATTCCTCCGGCAGCGAACGGAAAAACGTCACGCATAAGATCAAGTTAAACGCACTCAGTGCGGGAGGAACGATCAGCGACCAAAGGGTATTCATAAGCCCGAGTTCCTTCACGAGAATATAGTTCGGAATCATTGGGGCCGAGAAAATCATCGTAAACACGATAAACAACAGAATGGCGTATCGCCCTTTCAAATACCCCTTGGACAACGGGTAAGCCGTTACCAGCGTCATGACCATATTGAGAGCGGTCCCAACCGCGACGACAAAGAAAGAGACTTTGAATGAATTCCAAAACACCTGGTTTTGCATCACCAAGAAATAATTATCCAAGTTAAAATCAACCGGAAAAATCCCGACCTTCGAATGGATCAGCGCATTCGTAGAGCTGAGAGAGCCAGCAAGGACATGCAAGACCGGTATGATGATCGTTAACGCCGCTAGACATAGAATGATGATGTTAAACACATCAAAAATCCGCTCGGGCAAAGACGCTTTTATTTTCATCGCTTGCTCCCCCCTATTAATACAGGCTTTCGCCTGTGACCGCCTTGCTGATTCGGTTCGCAAGAATCAACAGGATGAAGCCTACAACGGACTTAAATAACCCAATAGCGG
>Ga0180215_1004434_pt1 | contig 12492 bp, 12 predicted proteins | sample eDN3rd37CBELigBY_FD_128871 | JGI IMG/M metagenome (GOLD analysis project Ga0180215, IMG submission 128871) | Enriched backyard soil microbial communities from Emeryville, California, USA - eDNA 3rd pass 37_C BE-Lig BY (version 2) (version 2) | ecosystem: Environmental > Terrestrial > Soil >...
AGCGGGCCTTCGTGACCGGGCTGCGTTTCGGGATCGGGTTGTCGACGGCGTCGGCGCCGAAGATGTTGCGGAAGTCCGACTCCTGCTGCACGAGCGCGCAGGCAAGCGCCAGCTCGAGGCCGGCGCGCCTGGCTTCCGCCACGACGAGCGGCCCGTAGCGTCCGCCACCGTTGTGGTTGATGATCGCCGCGGCGTCGCGCGACCGGGCGGTCGCGGTCCGCCGCCCCGGGTCAACTGCGGTCATGGTCACAAGGAGCGGAGGCGAGGGCCGGCAGATACGCCCTGCTAGATGAGGATGCCATGCACGTCGATCCCGCCGTCTTCGCCGCACAGCCCTCGTACGCCGCCGTCCTGGTCGTCGCCTCCGGCGTCCGGAACGGGCCGAGCGACGCGGCGAGCGACGCGCTGCTGCGCGAAGCGGAGGAGCACCTGCGCGCCCGCGGGCTCGAGCGCGCGGCGGACGACCCGCACGTGGCCGCCTGGCGCGCCGCGTTCAGCGCCTTCGGCGCCAAGCCCTCGCGCTTTCCGTGTTCGGCCGAGGCGCTGGCCGGCCGCGTGCTCAAGGGCGGCGAGCTGCCGCGCATCAACCGGCTCGTCGACGTCTACAACGCCGTCTCGGTCCGCTACATGATCCCGGTCGGCGGCGAGGACGCCGACCGCCTCGAGGGTGAGCCCCGGCTCGTGGTGGCCACGGGCGACGAGGCGTTCGACGGCCCGGACGGCCCGCCCAAGCCCGGCGAGATCGTCTGGCGCGACGACGCGGGCGTGACCTGCCGCCGCTGGAACTGGCGCCAGGGCCGCCGCACCGCGCTGACCGAGGACACCACGCGCGCGCTGTTCATCTTCGACCGCCTCGAGCCGCTCGCCCTCGACGCGCTCGAGGCCGCGGTCGACGAGCTGGTCGCGCACCTCGACGGCGCCACGATCGAGCGGCGCGTCACCTTAAGGGGACAGTCCCGTTAAGGTTCTCTTTAGCTGCGCTCACGGCGCAGGGCCAGATCGGGGTTCGGCGCTCGCGCAACCCCAACCTAAAGGGGACAGTCCCCTTAAGGTTGGGTTTAGGTTCCGGGCCCGCAGGTAGCCTTGGGCCGCGTGCGAGCACTGCTGGTCCTGCTCATCGTGGCCGGGGTCGTGGGGGTGGCCGAGGCGCGGCCGCTGCGCGACGAGCCGCCGCCGGCGCTGCCCGCGCCCGACGCGGCGCTGCCGGGCGGGCCGAAGCGGCTCGCGGCCGAGCTGACCGCGACCACGCGGCGGCTGCGGGCGGCCGTCGAGCGCTGGGACGGCACGGGCGCGGCCCCGCGGGAGGTGACCTACCTCGCGCTGCACCACCAGCGGATCCTGCGGCGGATGGCCGAGCGGCGCAGGCTCGGCGACGCGGCGCTGCGGGCGCTGCCGCGCGACGTGCGCGGCGAGGCGCGCGACACCGTCGCCGCGCGGCGCCACATCGACGCGATCCCGCGCGGCAAGCCGCCGCGGGTGCGCACGGCCGAGCCCGCGCCCGCCGCGACGCTGCGCGCCGCCTACGACAAGGCGCAGCGGCGGTTCGGCGTGCACTGGTCGGTGCTGGCCGCGGTCAACTTCGTCGAGTCGGCGTTCGGGCGCGTGCGCAGCGCGAGCGAGTCGGGCGCGCGCGGGCCGATGCAGTTCATGCCCGCGACCTGGCGCGCGTACGGGATGGGCGGGGACATCGAGGACGACGAGGACGCGATCCTCGCCGCCGCGAACTACCTGCGCGCGTCCGGGGCCGCGCGCAACCTCGACCGCGCGCTCTACGCCTACAACCACTCGTTCTCCTACGTGCGCGCGATCCGCCGCTTCGCCGCGCGCATGCGCGCCGACGAGCGCACGTTCAAGACCTACTACGCCTGGCAGGTCTACGTCCGCACGCCGAACGGCACGCGCCGCATCACCGGCCCATAAGCGCTGCTCATAACCCCGGGTACGGATCTCAATTCGTGCTTACAGCCGGCGGCTGGGACACTCGGGCCCATGAACCACGGAATGGCCGACATCGAACCGGGCCTGCGACTGCACTACGTGACCGCGGGCGAGCCCGGCGCGCGGGCGATCGTGCTCGTGCACGGTTTCCCGCAGACGTGGTGGGAGTGGCGCCGGGTGATCCCCGACCTGGCCGCGGCCGGGTACTTCGTGATCGCGCCCGACGTCCGCGGCGCGGGCAACTCCTGGCGCCCCGCGAGCGGCTACGACAAGGTCACGGTCGCGCGCGACATCCACACGCTCGTGCGCGAGCACCTCGAGATCGAGGCGCCGGTCGTGATCGCCGGCCACGACATCGGGCTGATGGTCGCCTACGCGTACGCGCGCGCCTTCCCGGCGGACGTCTCGCACCTGGCCGTGATCGACGCCCCGCTGCCCGGCACGACCGTCTTCGACCGCCTGCGCAGCGACCCGCGCGTGTGGCACTTCGCCTTCCACAACGTCCGTGACCTCGCCGAGCTGCTGGTCGCGGGCCGTGAGCGCGCGTACCTGCGCCACTTCTTCGACGCGCGCACGTCGGATCCGTCCGCGATCGACGGCGAGGACTTCGAGGTCTACGTGTCCGCCTACTCGATGGCGGGAGCGGTGCGCGCGGGCTTCGAGCTCTACCGCGCCTTCGACCAGGACGCCGCCGACAACCGCGCCGCGCTCGCGCGCGCCGGCAAGCTCGCCCAGCCCGTGCTGGCGGTCGGCGGCGAGCGCAGCACGTCCGGGCCGCTGGTGGAGGAGATGATGCGCGAGGTCGCCGCCGACGTGACCGGGCTGCTCGTGCCCGGCGCCGCGCACTGGATCCCGGAGGAGAACCCGGCCGCGCTCACGCGCGCGCTGCTGGACTTTGCCGCGTGAGCGAGCGCCGGCGCGCGAGCGGCAGCAGGCACCAGAGCAGGACGCAGACGAAGCTCGCGACCGCGATCGTGGCCACGACCGCGGCGCCGTCGAAGAGGATGTCGGTGACCAGCAGCAGCGCGCCGATCATCGACAGCGCGACGAACGCGAGCCCGGCCATCGTGAGCCGGTTCGCGACCTGGACGAGGTGCTCCTTGTCGCCGAGCCGGAAGATGATGCGGTGATACGCCGTCGGGGCGATCAGCAGGATCGCCGCGGCGCCCGTCGCCAGCAGCGTGACGAAGTACGTGTGGCGCTGGAAGCTCGTCAGCTCCTCGAAGCGCGCGGCCAGCGGGGCCGTCAGCAGGAACGCGAACAGCACCTGCACGCCGGTCTGGACGACCCGGACCTCCTGCAGCAGCTCGGCCAGGTTGCGGTCGCAGCGCTCGGCCTGGGTCTCGTTGCGCGCCTGCGGGTCGTAGCCGATCGCGCGCCGGCGGCCCGCGCCCGTTTCGACCTTGGACGACCTCATGAGGATCAAACCTACCCCGACCGGGCACCGATCAGTGCCGCCCAGCGCGCGGGCGTGACGCCGTAGGTGCGCCGGAACTGGCGCGTCATGTGGCTCTGGTCGGCGAAGCCCGCCTCGGCCGCGACCCGGGCCAGCGGCTGCCCGCGCTCGATCGCCGCGCGCGCCAGCGCGAGCCGGCGCTGCGTCCGGTAGCGGTCCGGGCTGGTCCCGTACGCCGCCCGGAACTGCCGCGCGAGCGTGAACCGGTCGAGCCCCGTGACCCGCTCGAGCGTCGCCGCGGGCGTGCGCTCGCCCGCGTGCGCGGCCAGGTACTCGCGCGCCAGCGCGACGGCGCGCGTGTCGATCGCGACCCGCGGCCGCCGGCCGGCGAGCGCCAGCAGCGCGTCGGCGATCGTCGCCGCCGCGTCCGCGCGCGCGATCTCGCCCAGCGGCTCCTCGAAGTCCGCCAGCAGCTCTCGCAGCGGCGGGGGCACGCGCTGCACGGGCTCGGCGACGAACGGCAGCGCCCCGCCGCCGAGCGCCTCGCTGACCAGCTCCGGGTCCACGTAGAGGATCCGGTACGCGAACCCGGCCTCCGTGGCCGCGGCGCCGTCGTGGACCTCGTCCGGGTGCAGGACGTGCAGCTGCCCGGGCAGGGCGTAGCGGTGCTCGCCGCGGTAGCGGAACATCTGCACGCCCGCGAGCGTGATCCCGATCCCGTAGCTGACGTGCCGGTGCGGCCGGAACGCGCTCGTGGTCAGCCGCACGTCGGCGCGCTCGAGGCCCGGTGCGCCCGTCCCGAAGCGGATCGAGTCGCACGATCGTTCAAGACCGGCCGGAGGGTCGCCGCTTAGCGTCCCGCGCATGGCGTCAAGCATCTCACTCGGGGCCATCGGGTCGCTGCTGCTGGCCGCGCTCGCGTTGATGGGAAGTCCGGGGCCGGCCTCGATCAGCCTGGCCGCCGCAGGGTCGGCGTACGGGCTGCGGCGCTCGTTGCCCTACCTGGCCGGGATCGTCGCCGGGACGACGCTCGTGCTGCTCGCGGTCGCGACCGGGATCACCGCGGCGCTGCTGGCGGCGCCCGCGCTGCGCGCGGTGCTGACCGCGGTCTCGCTCGCGTACATCCTGTGGCTCGCCTACCACGTCGCGACCGCGCCGCCGCTCGGCGACGGCGCCGGCGCGGCGGCGCCGTCGCTGGCCGGCGGGACGCTGCTCGGCGTCGCCAACCCGAAGGCCTGGATCGCGATCGGCGCCGTGTTCGCCAGCGTCGAGCTCGCCGGCTCCGCGACCACGGACGCGCTGGTCAAGCTCGCGCTGCTGAGCGTGATGATCGTGCTCTGCAGCGCGGCCTGGCTGCTCGCGGGCGCGTCGCTGGCGCCGCTGCTGCGCCACCCGCGGCGCGCCCGCGTGATCAACGGGACGTTTGCAGCGGCGCTGGTTGCGGCGACGGTTCTCGCGCTGCTGTGAAGAAGCGCCCGAGCGCCTCGCCGACCGCCGCCGGGTCGTTCTCCATCGGGATGTGCCCGGCCCGCGGGACCCGCACGAGCTCGCAGTTGGGGACCTCGGCCGCGAAGCGCTCGGCGTAGCTGACCGGCTGGAACGTGTCGTCCTCGCCCCACACGAGCAGCTTCGGGACCGTCGACTCGCGCAGCGCCGGCATCAGCTCGAGCGTGTAGACGCTGTCGGCGGCGCCGGCCAGGCGCAGCCACGACCGCGCCCGCCGCTCGTCCCGCCACGGTGACAGGTACTCGTCGCGCTCGGCGTCGCCGAGCGGGCGCGCGATCGCCTTGGTCAGCGCCTGCTCGCGCCAGCCGACGAGCTCGTCGACGGTCACGCCGCGCACGACCTCCGGGTCGCGGAAGCGCGCGACGCCCGGCACGGGCCAGGAGTCGTAGCTGACCGAGTTCACGAGCGCGAAGCGCTCCAGCCCGGCGTGTACGGCCAGATGCTGGGTGATCGCGCCGCCGATGTCATGACCGGCGACCAGCGGCCGCTCGCTCCCGAGCGCGGCCGCGAAGCGAAGCACCCAGCCGGCGAGCGCCGGCACGCTCGCGGTCTCGGGCGACAGCTCGCCGCCCGAGCGGCCGGAGCCGGGCAGGTCGACCGCGACCGGCCGCAGGCCGTGGGCGGCGATCACGTCCAGCACGGGCTGCCAGACGCGGCTCCAGTACGTGCCGTGCAGCAGCAGCACGAGCGGCCCGTCGCCGGCGGTGAGAAAGCTGATCTCGTCGTCGCCGACACGCAGCGACTCTCGGTGGATCTGCGTCATCGGGCGACCGTACGGGCCGCCCGGTGACACCGCATCAGCGGTTGCTGATGGCCCCTACAAGGTTGCTGATCATGCGGTTGTGCCCGGCTCGATGTTCTGGTTGATCCGGAACGTGTTGTCCGGGTCATAGGCCGCTTTCATGGCCGCGAGCCGGCCGTAGTTCTCGCGGTAGCTCGCGCGCACGCGGTCCGCGCCCTCGTCCATCATCATGTTCACGTAGGCGCCGCCCGCGGAGAACGGGTGCAGCGCCTCGAAGTAGTCCACGCACCAGCGGCGCAGCCGCTCCGTGTTGGCCGGGTCCGGGTCGACGCCCGCGTAGACCGTCGCCCAGCGCGCGTCGCGGTAGGCCCACGCCGTGTCGCCGTTGCCGACGTCGTGCGCGGCGCCGTCGACCGGGTACAGGTGCATCGTCGACTTGGGCGTCGGCAGGTCCGCGCCGTGGCGCGCGTGCAGCGCGACCGCCTCGTCGGGGATGGTGTTGACGAAGTCCGCGCGCCAGTACCACTGCTCGCCCTTCGGGTAGAGGGCGTCGAACGCGCTCTGCAGGTCGGCGTGCGGCATCGGCGCCGGGCCGTGCAGCAGCGGCTCGGGCAGCCCGTCCAGCAACGGCTCCAGCGCGTCCGCGCCGGCGCCGGCGAGGCACCAGACGATGCCGCAGACCGTGCGCCCGTGCAGGGCCTCGGGGAACGGCGGGGCCGCCGGCACGCTGCAGAACGCGAAGAACCCGTTGACGGTGCGCGGGGCGCCCGGCAGGAACTCGCGGTAAGCCTTCAGCACGGCCTCGGCGTGCTCGACGTCCCAGAACGTCGGGCCGCCGATGACGGTGCCGACCTCGTGCAGCCGGAACACGAACGAGGTGACGATGCCGAAGTTGCCGCCCCCGCCGCGCAGCGCCCAGAACAGCCCCGGGTGTTCGTCCTCGCTCGCGCGCACCCGGCGCCCGTCGGCGAGCACCACCTCGGCCGCGAGCAGGTTGTCGATCGCCAGCCCGAACCGGCGTGTCAGGTGCCCGAGCCCGCCGCCGAGCGTGAGCCCGCCGACGCCCGTGGTGGAGATGATGCCGCTCGGCGTGGCCAGACCGTGCGCGCCGGTCGCGCGGTCGACCTGGCCCCACGTGCAGCCGCCGCCGACGCGGACCGTGCGCGCCGCCGCGTCGACCTCGACCTCGTCCAGCCCCGCGAGGTCGATCACCAGCCCGCCGTCGCAGGTGCCGAGCCCGGCGCCGTTGTGCCCGCCGCCGCGTACGGCGACGCGCAGGCCCTGCTCACGCGCGTAGGCGAGCGCGGCGGCGACGTCGCCGGCGTCCGCGCAGCGCGCGATCAGCGCGGGGCGGCGGTCGATCATGGCGTTGTAGACGGGCCGCGCCGCTTCGTACTCGGGGTCTCCCGGGCCGATCAGCTGTCCGCGGAAGGGGAACGTCGCGATACTCATGCGGGCGACGCTATGCCCGGCCCGGAGCGCCGTCATGACCTGCCCTGACCGTCTTTTGCGCGCCCGATCGCGGACCCGGCCCGCGCGCCGGTGGTCAGATCTGACTATGGTCGCAACGTGCCCCTGCCCGGGCCGCTCTGTCTGCCCTCCGCCTTCCCGTTCGTCGGCCGGACGCACGAGCTGGAGGTCCTGCGCTCGCTGCGGGGCGACGGGGTCGCGCTGATCGGCGGCGAGGCGGGCTCGGGCAAGAGCCGGCTGGTGCGCGAGCTCGCCGCCGAGGTCGACGCGCGCGGCGCGCTCGTGCTCTACGGCGCCTGCGACGCGGTCGTGCGCGCCCCCTACGGAGCGATCGTCGACGCGCTCGAGCAGCTCGCCCGCGCGCTCGGGCCGGATGCGCTGCGGGCCGCGCTCGGGCCGACCGGCGGCGAGCTCGCGCGGTTGCTGCCGTGGGCGGGCGAACCCGCCGACGCCGACCCCGACACGGTCCGCCACCGGATCCACACCGCGATCGGCGACCTGCTCGCCGGCGCGGAGCACGAGCTCGTGCTCGTGCTCGAGGACATCCACTGGGCCGACAACGCGACGCTGGCGGTCCTGCGGCACCTGGCGCGCGCGGGACCGGGAGCGCTCGTTCTCGCCACGTTCCGGGACACCGAGCCGCGCGCCGAGCTGACCGCGATGCTCGCCGACCTGCGCCGGTCCGAGAACGTCGTCCGGCTGCGGTTGGGCGGGCTCTCACGCGCCGAGGTGGGGGAGTTCGTGGACGCCGCCGGCGACGGCCCGGACGCCGAGCTCGCCCGCGCGATCGCCGAGCTGACCGGCGGCAATCCCTTCCTGGTGTGCGAGCTGTGGCGCACGCACGCCGACACCGGCGAGCTGGGGACGCCCGAGAGCGTGCGCGAGGTGGTCAGCGGCCGTGTCGGGCGGCTGGCGCCGGCCACGGGCGAGCTGCTGCAGCTCGCGGCCGCGGCCGGGCCCGAGTTCGAGCTCGCGCTGCTGCGCGGGACGCCGGACCTCGCGGCGTCGCTGGACGAGGCGGTGCGCAGCGGCCTGATCGAGGAGCTGCCCGGGCTGACCTACCGCTTCACGCACGAGCTGGTGCGCCGCGCACTCTACGACGAGCTGACCGCGGTCCGGCGCGCGGAGCTGCACCTGCGCGTCGCGCAGGCGCTCGAGGGCACGGGCCGCGTCGCAGAGCTCGCGCACCACTTCACGATCGCGGCGCCGCTCGTCGGCGCCGCGCCCGCGATCTCCTACAACCTGGCCGCGGCCCGCGCCGCCGCCGCGGCGAACGCGTTCGACGAGGCCGAGGCGAGGCTGCTCGACGCGCTCGAGCTGGGGGCGCCGGAGCGGGCCGAGCTGCTGCTCGAGCTCGGCACGGCCCGCCACCACGCGGGCCGCGCCGTCGACGCCCTGGCCGCGTTCGCCGAGGCGGCCTCGATCGCCACGGACGCCGAACTGCTCGCACGCGCCGCGATCGGTTACGAGGACGCGTGCTGCCGGCCGGTGATCACCGACGAGCTGGTCGTCGAGCTGCTCACGCGCGCGGCCGCGCAGCTGCCAGACGCGCCGTCGCAGCTGCGCGTGGCCGTGCTCGGCGGGCTGGCGCGGGCGCTGCAGATGCGCGGTGAGCACGAGCGCGGGGCGGCCGTGCGCGAGCGGGCCGTGGCGATGGCGCGCGTGCTCGGCGACCCGGCGGCGCTCGCGCGCGTGCTCGTCTCGAGCTCCTGGTCGCAGGGCGACGCGGGGCAGATCCTCGACGAGCTCACCGAGGCGCGCGACCTGGCCGAGGCGCTCGGTGATGTGGAGCGGCGCACGGAGGCGATGAACTGGCGGGTCTCGGCGCTGCTGGCGGTCGGCGACGTGCGCGCCGCGCGCCGGGAGGTGTCCGTCGTGCGCGCGACCGCCGAGCGCATCGCGCAGCCGTTCCACCTGCACGTCGCCGAGCACTGCGGCTCGGCGATCGCGCTCTGCGAGGGCCGGCTCGACGACGCGGAGGCGATGGCCGAGCGCTCGCACGAGTGGAGCCGGCTGCTGACCGGCCGCGACGCGTCCGGCATCTACGGGATCCAGATGTTCGGCGTCCGGCGCGAGCAGGGGCGCCTGGGGGAGCTGGCCCCGGTCGTGCGGCTGCTCGCGACCCGGGGCGGTCACTGGCGCCCCGGCCTCGCCGCGCTGCTCGCCGAGCTGGAGCTGGAGGACGACGCGCGCGCCGAGCTGGCGCGGGTCGCCGCCGAGGGCCTGGATGAGCTGCGCCCGTCGCTGTGGCTGGCCTCGCTGACGTACCTGACCGACGCGTGCGCGGCCGTGGGCGACGAGACGGTCGCCGCGCTCGTCTACCCGGAGCTCGCCGCCTGGGCCGGCGCGAGCGTGGTGATCGGGCACGGCGTCGCCTACTACGGGGCGGCCGACCGCTACCTCGGGATGCTCGCGACGGTGCTCGGCGAGTGGGAGCGCGCGCAGGGGCACTTCGAGGCCGCGCTGGCGGACAACCACCGCATGGGCGCCGACACCTGGCTCGCGCACACCGCGTACCAGTACGGGCGCATGCTGCGGGCGCGCGGGCGCCGCGCCGACGAGCTGTTCGCCCGCGCCGACGCGCTCGCCGAGCGGATCGGGATGCCGGCCCTGCGGCGCCGGATCGCGCGGCGGGGCGCCGCGGAGCCGCCCGACGGGCTGTCGTTCCGCGAGCTGCAGATCCTCGGGCTGGTCGCCGAGGGGCTCAGCAACCGCGAGATCGGCAGCTCGCTGTTCATCTCCGAGCACACGGCGGCCAATCACGTCCGCAGCATCCTGCGCAAGACGCGCTGCGCGAACCGCACCGAGGCCGCGTCCTACGCGCATCGCCACGGCCTGCTCGGGCGGGAGTAGGATCGGTCGATGCCGTACTACGTGATCGAGCGCGCGTTCGCCGAGGAGCTCGACCTCAACGGCGAGGACGTGCGTGAGATCGACGAGATCAACGCGGACGCGGGCGTCCGCTGGGTGTTCTCGTTCCTGAGCGCCGACCGTCGCCACACCTACTGCCTGTACGAGGCGCCGTCGCCGGACGCGATCCGGGTCGCCGCCGAGCGGGCGGGCGTCCCCGCCGACGTGATCGTCGAGGTCAGCGGGCTCGCCTCGCCCGAGCTGGCGCCGCGCATGCGCGAGTGGGCAGTTGCGCAGGCGGGCTCCGGCTCCCGCTAGCGTTCAGCACGTCCACCAAGGAAGGGAATGCCTGTGAAGTACCGCTGGGCCGCGCTGCCGCTCGTTCTCTCGTTCGCCTTTGCTCCCGCCGCCGAGGCGCAGAGCATCACCGTCATGACCCGCAACGTGTTCCTCGGCGCCGATCTCGCGCCGGCGATCGGCGCCCCCGGGATCGCCGAGGCGATCGACGGCGCCGGGACGGTCTGGAACGAGCTGCAGGCCACGAAGTTCGCCGAGCGCGCCAAGCCGCTGGCGCGCGAGATCAAGCGCTCGGGCGCCGATCTCGTCGGCCTGCAGGAGGTTGCGCTGTGGCGCAAGCAGGTGCCGTCGGACGGCGGCGCCGCGCCGATCAGCCCGCTGCCGGGCGCGACCGCCGCGACCGAGGTCGAGCAGGACTTCCTCGCGCTGCTGCGCGCCGAGCTCGGCTCCAGCTACCGCGTGGTCGTCGTGCAGGAGGAGTTCGACGCCGAGCTGCCGGTCGACGCCGACCACAACGACGCGACGGGCACCGGCCCGCTGGCCGGCGCGGGCGCGGACTTCGACGCGCGGCTGACGATGCGCGACGTGATCCTCGTCAAGCGCGGCAGCAAGGTCCGGGTGGGCAAGACCAGCAAGGGCCACTTCAAGACCCGCTACGAGCCGAACGTCGGCGGGATCACGATCCCGGTCGACCGCGGCTGGGCGGCGGTCGAGGCGCGCGTGGGCAAGAAGCGCTTCCGCTTCGTCAACACGCACCTCGAGGCCTTCGGCGACACGAAGGTCCGCGAGGCGCAGGCCAAGGAGCTCACACGCGGCCCGCTCAAGACGCGCAAGCAGGTGATCCTGGTCGGCGACCTCAACAGCGGCATCAAGCGCCACAAGCAGCCCGAGAAGCCGGGCGACGACCTCGCCTTCCGCGCGATCGCCCGCGCCGGCTTCAAGGACAACGGCGCCGTCCAGAGCTGCTGCTTCGGCGACCTCACCAACCCGGCCGCGAAGTTCGACCACACCGTCGACCACGTGCTGACGAAGCCCGGCCTGCGCACGCTGCGCGCGCGCGTGACCGGCAACGACGCGTCGCAGCGCACGCCGTCCGGCCTGTGGCCGTCCGACCACGGCGGGGTGATCAGCCGGCTGCGGCTGCGCTGACGCTCAGGCGGTGCGCCGTCGAGTACACGTGCGGGGTCGCCCGCGCGAGCTCGCCGGCGCGCCGCGCGTAGTCCTGCAGGGCGGGATCCTCGAAGGCCGCCTTGATGTCGCCGAGGCTGCGCCAGCGCGCGCGGTTGACGACCCGGGTGCCGTCGTTGCTCACCAGCAGCTCGAGCGCGACGAACCCGGGCCGGTGGCGGACCACCTGCTCGGCGCCCTCGGTGAGCAGCTCGACGAGCGGCTGCTGCTTGGACGGCTCGAGGTCGAAGACGTTGATCACGGTCATGGTGTCGTGCATGCCGCCAACGGTGGCGCGCCCAGGCCGGGAAGGGAAAGACGGATCGCGCCGCTATTGATCGGCGTTCTCCGATGAAAGGCGCCGCGCGACCGCGACCAGGGCCTGCACGAGCGGCGTCTCGGTGCGCCAGGCCAGCGCGAGCGTGGCCGGCGGCAGATCGGCGGGCCGGAACGCGATCCCGGGCGACGCGGTCGCGAGCGCCTGCGAGCGCGGGACGGTCGCCACGCACAGGCCCGCGCGGACGGCCTCCAGGAGCCCTTCCATCGAGCGCACGGCCGGCCCGCGCGGCTCGCGCGAGCCGGTCCAGAACGCGAGCGCTTCCGGGTCGGTGTCCGCGTACGGCCAGGGCTCGTCCGCGAGCTGCTCGGCGCTCAGTCGCTCCTGGGCGGCCAGCGGGTGCCCGGCCTCGAGCGCGACCACGCGCGGCTCGCTGAGCAGCGGGACGTGGGGCAACTCGAGCGGCAGCCACACGAAGGCGGCGTCCACGGCGTCGCTGCGCAGCCCGCCCGAGTAGTCCTCCCAGTCGCTCTGGCGCAGCTCGAGCGTGACCTCGGGCCGCTCCTCGCGGAACGCGCGGAGGATCTCCGGGACGAGCTCGACCCCGGTGGTGGCGCCCGTGGACACGCGCAGGGTGCCGGTCTCGCCGCGCGCCGCCCGCGCGGCCTCGGCCAGTGCCTGGTCGGCCTCGTCGAGGATCCGCCGCGCGCGGGCCAGGAACGCCTCGCCCGCGGGGGTGAGCTCGACCCGCCGTGTGGTCCGCCGCAGCAGCTCGACGCCGAGCTCGCGCTCGAGCCGCCGGATCTGCTCCGACAGCGCGGGCTGCGCGATGTAGAGGCGCTCGGCCGC
>Ga0180215_1004435_pt1 | contig 12492 bp, 14 predicted proteins | sample eDN3rd37CBELigBY_FD_128871 | JGI IMG/M metagenome (GOLD analysis project Ga0180215, IMG submission 128871) | Enriched backyard soil microbial communities from Emeryville, California, USA - eDNA 3rd pass 37_C BE-Lig BY (version 2) (version 2) | ecosystem: Environmental > Terrestrial > Soil >...
ATCCGCGACGGCGAGTTCGTGGTCTTCGTCGGCCCGTCGGGCTGCGGGAAATCCACCCTGCTGCGCCTCATCGCGGGGCTCGAGGACATCACGGCGGGCGATCTCTTCATCGGCGGCGAGCGCGTGAACGACCTCGCTCCCGCCAAGCGCGGCATCGCCATGGTGTTCCAGTCCTACGCGCTCTATCCACACATGAACGTCTACGACAACATGGCCTTCGGCCTGGAGCTGGCGAAATCGTCGAAAGCGGAGATCGACCGCAAGGTCCGCGAGGCCGCGCGCATGCTGCAGATCGACACCCTTCTCGACCGCAAGCCGCGCCAGCTCTCCGGCGGCCAGCGCCAGCGCGTCGCCATCGGCCGCGCCATCGTGCGCGATCCGCAGGTGTTTCTCTTCGACGAGCCCCTCTCCAATCTCGACGCGGCCCTGCGCGTGCAGACCCGCATCGAGATCGCCAAGCTCCACAACGACACCCGCGCGACCATGATCTACGTGACGCACGACCAGGTGGAGGCGATGACCCTCGCCGACCGGATCGTTGTGCTCAACGCGGGCCGGATCGAGCAGGTGGGAACGCCGCTCGAGCTCTATCACCGCCCGGCCAATCTCTTCGTCGCCGGCTTCATCGGCTCGCCGCAGATGAATTTTATTGAATGCCAGGTCGCCGGCGTCGGGCTGGACGAGGTTCTGGTCAGCCTGCCCAGCGGCGGGACGCTGGCCGTTCCGGCGGCTCCGGAGAAGGTTCAGCCGGGCGAGCCCGTCACCCTCGGCGTCAGGCCGGACCACGTGCATGTCAGCCCCCAGGGCACCATCACGGGACGGGTCGAGCTGGTGGAGGAGCTGGGCGAGAACCACCTGCTCTACGTCGATGCGGGACAGGGCCGCCACCTGACGGTGCGCGAGCCCGGCGATGCGCGCCACGAGGTGGGCTCGACCGTCAGCCTCGAGCTCGCCCGCGAATCCTGCCATCTGTTCACGCGCTCTGGGGAGGCCCTGCCGCCCCACTCCGGCACGACGAGCCCGGCCCCGTCATCGCCCGATCTGACCGGCGCGGCCTGAGTCTCGACGCCGGCCCACTTCCCCTATACTGGCTGGAATCCGGCAGGTGCGACGAGGAGGCCACCCATGATCTCAAAGGATGACGAACTGGTCGCCTTCATCGACGGGCTGGCGCCGCGTGCCCGCCTCATGGGCGTCGATCTCGGCACCAAGACCATCGGCCTCGCCCTGTCGGATGTGGAGCGGCGGATCGCGACGCCGCTCGAGACGATCAAGCGGGTGAAGTTCACTCCCGACGTGGCCCGGATCAAGGACCTCGCCGCGCGCTACGAGGTCGGCGGCCTCGTCTTCGGCCTTCCCCTCAACATGGACGGCACCGAGGGCCCCCGCTCCCAGGCCACCCGCGCCTTCGTGCGTAATCTCAAGCCCCTCCTGCCGCTGCCGATCCTGTTCTGGGACGAGCGCATGTCGACCATGGTGGTCACCCGCACCCTCCTCGACGCCGACGCCTCCCGGGCCAAGCGGGCCGACGCCGTCGACAAGATGGCCGCGGCCTATATCCTCCAGGGAGCGCTGGATCGCTACGAGCGCATCGCCGCCGATGCCGCGGCAGCAGAGGACGAAGCCAGCCTCAAATCCGATCTCGACCCGGACAAGCCGTCCGAAGGCGGAGCCCTGGATGAGGAAGCCTAGCGCATCGTGCGGACCCAGCGGGCCGCGCTAGCGAAAAGTGGATCCGGTTTTCCGCCTCCAACGATGCGCCAACCAAGGGAAGGAGCATCGGGAGATTCCGGATGTGAGGTCGCAGGTTCTAGCATGGGATGCTGCAGCGGTCTCTCCAAGCCCTGCACCATGACCGGAGCCGTTCAGACATGAAAAAACCCGCTAAGTCATGGACTTAGCAGGCTCATCAGAGTGGCTGGGGGACCTGGATTCGAACCAAGACTAACGGAGTCAGAGTCCGCTGTTCTACCATTAAACTATCCCCCACCGAAGCCATTGAAATCCTTTGCCTTCTTCTGAGGCTTGTTCCCAGCAATTGAGGCAGGATTCGAAACCGGCGTCGCGGTTGGCGCTGAGATAGGAGGCTTTTGACGGCTCGTCAAGCCTCCAAGTAAGGAAGGAATGCCGGCCATTGGATGCGGCGGCTGCAGCGATCCGTTTTTTCGAATGTGCTGAAATACAATATCAGCAATCAGCCCGCGATCCGGGATCCTCTTTGAATTCCGCTGAGTTCCTGCGTAGAGCGCCGCACAATTTGTGTAAGAAAATATGTCTTTCTCACTATTGGCGGCTGCCAATTGTAGAGCGCGCCTAAATTGTGACGCGATCTTAAGTCAAGCGCAGAAAATCAATTCATTTTTTAACTAGGGGCATTACCGATGGCCGTAATATACGCAGGTCAGAAAGAACATACGTGGGGAACGTCGCGGAGCGACACCATCCATGGGTCCGATCAGAACTACGACATCCTGCATGGTTCAAACGGCAACGATACGCTTTACGGCTACGGCGGCGGCGATTTCCTCGATGGCGGCCGCGGCAACGACAAGCTCTACGGGGGCGATGGGAACGACGAACTCCGGGGTGGCTTGGGGCGCGACACCCTGATCGGCGGCGCGGGCCGGGACGCCTTCGAGTTCCGCAACACGCTTTCGAAGTCGAATGTCGACGTGATCCGCGACTTCAGCCCCAAGGACGATCGCTTCGAATTGTCGGCATCCATCTTCAAGACGAGCGGACAACCGCTGCATTATATCAAATCGGGCGAGTTCTGGAAGGGAACGAAGGCTCACGATGCCGATGACCGGATCATCTACAACAAGAAGACCGGCGTCGTTTACTACGATCCCGACGGAACGGGAGCGGCAGAGGCCATGGCATTTGCCAAGGTGAAAGCCGGTACAAAGCTCACATATAAAGACTTCTTCATCGACACCTATTGATGAGGCTGCCGGATCACCTGGTCCGGCGCACCCTCACTTGGCAGGCGCATCGCTGGGCGCGGTCCCGATGGACCGCGCTCGGCGTCAGGCGGCGGCCTGATGATGCCGGTAGTCCTGCTGTCTCCCGGGCTTCCGGGGAATCTTACGCAACATCGCCTTCACATGCTCCTTGACAGGATGTTGGCTCGGCTCAGAGGTGGTCGGTTTCGGCTGCGTCATCCCAAGCTCCCAGATCCCGCTGTGCGCGCGACAGCTGGTCGCAGCGACCATTGCCCATTCGGGAGACTTCTTCTGTGACTAAAGTCACACAACTCACCGCATCAGACTAAAGTATCGGTAGACGCCCAGGCGCCGATATTCCCGTTCAGGCAAGCCCCTTTCACGCGATATGGCGCCATATCGCGGGTTCGACCCAGACCGCGATGGGTCTGGTCAGCGCCGCTACCGATCGATTTCTCAATGCCTTAGGGCAGCCATTCGAATGTAGTTCCGGACATCGCCCATGACCAACCAGTCGAGGCTCTGGCCGTGTTCGATGGCAAACTCGATCAGGCGCTCGTCATCCTCGGCAATAGCCCTCAAATCCTGTTCGGAGAGGTCGAGACACTCGGCGACGATTTCCAATCTCGCCAGGATTGCATTCCGATTGATGCTCACTTGCGGCTCCTCCACGCAATGAGAGAAGGCTTCTCGTCCGTTTAACGACGTCGATAACGTCTTGTTCGAAGATGCCGCCTCGAAGGGCAGCTTCTCTCCTCATGTCCCCGCGGGAACCGGAATCATTCTCGGGCCGTCTAATGGTAGATTGTCCCCTGTTCTGAACAGGCCTAGACGTGGCGCAGGTTCGGATGAACAGCCCTCACCGCTCCAATCGGCTTCTGGCCGCGCTGGATGATGAGGATTTCGCCTGGCTCGAGCCGCATCTCGAACTCATCGAACTCCAAAAGGGACAGGTCATCTATGAGTCCGGCGAGACGATCCAGCACACCTATTTCCCTCACAACACGGTGATCTCCCTCGTCACCATCATGCTGGACGGAAAATCGGCCGAGATGGCCACGTTCGGGTGCGAATCCCTTTTCGGGTTCGCCAGCGCGCTCATCTCCCGCAACTCCTTCGGACGCTATATCGTGCACATCCCCGGCACGGCATCCCGCATCGAACTCGACGGGATGAATGAGGCGTTCAGGACGCGTCCCGCCATCCAGCAGCTCGTCCTGCGCTTCACGGAGGCTCTGCTGGCGCAGACCCTTCAGAGCGTCGCCTGCAACGCTACGCACAGCGTCGAGGCGCGGTGCTGCCGCTGGATTCTCAGCACGCGCGACCGCTGGGCCTCGGACGAACTGCCCCTGACGCACGAGTTTCTCTCGGAGATGCTGGGCGTCCAACGTTCGACCGTCAGCGCCGTCACGCGGGCCCTCCACGAAGCCGGCCTCATCAGCCAGAGCAGAGGCGTCATCACCATCGTCAATCGTCGCGGCCTCGAAGAGACGTCCTGCGAATGCTACGAGATCATCCGTCGGCGGTTCGCACAGCTCCTGCCCGCTTCGATGGAATAGAACCATCGTATGAAAACCGTTGACTTGCGGGCCGCCTGATACAGGTGAGTCAGCCTGTGTCGTTTCTGCTCGTGAGCCGTGACTTGATCAAGCGACCGCTGAATCGCATCACCGTGCCGGACCATGTCATCGACAAGGGGTTGATCGCCACCGTCGTGACGGCTGCCCTCGCGGCCTTTGTCCTGTGCTGCCAGCTCCCGTAAGCCAACTTCCGCACGATATTTCAGAGCCTATTCACGCGTCCCGGGCCCGATTTCAATGAACGGGATGCTCAGGACAGGGCGGAGATCCTCCCCGACGACCTCGACCACGATCTCGCTGCTATAATGCGGCAACATGCCGGCCCAGCTTTTCAGGAGCTGCTCGGCCACCTTCAGGGCCTCGATCCTGGCGGCCGCTATGTCGGGCAATTCGATCCCGTTCGTATCCTCATCAATGCCGAAATGGCTTTTGACATCAATGTAGTAGCGGGGCACGACACATCCCCTCGGGAACTCTGAATTGGATGGGCGTCCCATCCTGGTATTCACCTATGTTAATTTATGATGACAGGTCGCGAAATTCCCCGGAATCCCCCGCCACTATTCCGGACGACCGGAATCGTTCATATAACCCGCTGCCTTCGCTTTGATGGTATAGCTCCCTTTTCACACGTCCCGCAGACCTGACGGCAAAGCCAACGCTGCGAATGATTTACCCCTGTTCAGGAGTCCCGATGCTTTTGCCCTGGATGAAACTTGCGACCGACACCACGATGTTGGCCCTCGAGGCGCAAGCGGTGATCTGGACCCGCCTGTCCCAAGCCGCCATGGGTCAGGGCTCCACGGCTGAGAATCTGCTCATGGTGACGGAGAAGGTGACCGCCTTCGCGGAAGCGGCGGCAACGCTCGCAGCGGGTGGATCGGCCCACAAGGTCGTGAAGGGATATCGCAGGAAGGTCCGCGCCAACGCGAAGCGCCTGAAGCGCTAGAGGCAGAAGCATAGCTGCGTCAAAATGACCTCAATCGAAAGCAACGCGGCTCAAGCTTGACTGTTACTGCCCCTGGATCATTCTCGCACCAGAGAAATCTTTGCGGGTTCCACGCTTCAACTCTTGCAATGAATCAGCCCGATCTCAGCCTGAACATTTGCAATACGTATTTCCCACTATTCCTATGTCTGGACAAGGCGGGTTATAGACTGACCCCATTGATGCGGGGCAATTCAGAATAGCATTCACCAAAGATATAATTTGAAACTTCCGTGCTGGAGGGGGCTCAGCATGGATAAGAGCCGCGTTACAGATCGAAAGATCGGACGCGGCTTTTTCTTTTTGCGGGTCGCTCAGCGAAAGCCGGCCAATGCGCTTTCGAGGCGCTGCCATGCCTCCTCCGAACCCGGCAGGCCGAAACGCAGAAGGCGGGGATCGAATTGGAAGCGGCGAACCCAGATGCCGTGACGCCCCAGATGATTGAACAGGTCCGGAGCGCGGCCGCTGCCCATGAGGCGATAGAGAATCGTGCCGCCGAGTGCCTGATCCGCGTGAGGCGCGAGCAGCGCATCGAGACGATGGGCATCCTGAGTTCTTGCCTCCTGCGCCGCCTGTCGCCATGCGCGATCGCGCAGCGCCCGGCGCCCGACCTCCATGGCGGGCCCCGAGACGGACCAGGGGCCGAGCGCTTTGCGCAACCTCTCCGCGATGCCGGGAGCCGCGACCGCAAAGCCGAGGCGCACGCCTGCGAGCCCGTATGTCTTGCCGAAGGAGCGCAGGACGATGGCGTTCTCTGGCAGAACCGGGACGAGCGACTCTCCTCCATCGAAATCGGCGAAGGCTTCATCGACCACGAGCCAGCCCTTGCGTCGCCGCAGGCGCTCCGCCTGCACGAGCAGTTCCTCCCGCCGAAGCACGCGGCCATCCGGATTGTTGGGGTTCACAACCACGACGATGTCGGCCTCAGCCATCCCATCGGTCGAGGCGATCTCCGCAACGTCGTGCCCTGCCCCGCGCCAAGCCCGGGCATGTTCCGCATAGGTCGGCCCGAGGATGGCAACGCGCGAGCGGGGCCACAGGGCCGGCAGGAGGCTGATGAGGATCTGCGTTCCCGGCGCGGCAACCAGGGTTGCGGGATCCGATGCGCCATAGGCCTCGGCGGCGGCCTCTTCCAGATCCCTGTGATCGGCTGGCGACGGCAGCCGCTCGAACAGGGAGGCTGGCAAGGAGGGCATGGGATAGGCTATGGGGTTGATCCCCGTCGACAGGTCGATCCACGGCCCGGGCGCGTCCGGAAAGAGCCTCCGGGCCTCGGCCAGATCGCCCCCGTGCCAGATCCGCGCCTCACTCGTCCGATTATCCATGGCCCTCTCCGACAGCCTGCTGGTCCTGAGCCTCGCCCTCGCAGCCGAGGCGGCGTTCGGCTATCCCGACCGCCTTTACACGTGGATCGGGCATCCCGTCACCTGGATCGGCGCCTTGATCAAAGGGCTCGACCGGAGATTGAACCGTGAGGCATGGTCGTTCGGCCAGCGTCGCGCCGCCGGAATCCTCGCCCTGCTGCTGCTTCTGGCCATCACCGGAACGGCCGCCTGGGCGCTTCAGGCGGCGCTCCTGCCGCTCGGCCTCGTGGGCATTGCGATGCTCGCGCTCCTCGCCGGCAGTCTTCTGGCCCAGCGCAGCCTCCATGAGCATGTGGCGGCCGTAGCGGAAGGCCTGCGCCGGGACGGGATCGAGGGCGGGCGCAAGGCGGTCTCCATGATCGTCGGGCGCAATCCTCAGAGCCTGGACGAGGCCGGCATCTCCCGCGCCGCCATCGAGAGCCTTGCCGAAAACTTTTCCGACGGGATCGTGGCCCCGGCCTTCTGGCTCGGCCTCGGTGGATTGCCGGGCGCCGGTCTCTACAAGGCCACGAACACCGCCGACAGCATGATCGGCCACCGCACGCCCCGGCACGAGGCCTTCGGCTGGGCGGCGGCCCGATTCGACGACCTGGTGAACCTCCCCGCCTCGCGCCTCACGGCTTTTCTCCTCATTGCCGCCGCCGCCCTGCACCGGGGCGCCTCGCCTCGGGATGCTTGGACAGCCGTGCTGCGCGACGCCTCGCATCACCGCTCGCCCAATGCCGGCTGGCCCGAGGCTGCGATGGCCGGAGCGCTCGGGCTGCGTTTGGCCGGGCCGCGTGTCTATGGCGATGTGCGCGTCGAGGATCGCTGGATGGGCGACGGCCGGGCCGAGGCGAATGCGGACGATATCGAACGCGCGCTCGCCCTCTACCGGACCGCATGCCTGCTGCTCTTCGCCCTCGCGGCGGGATCGGCTCTTCTGGCCTGGATCATCGTGCGCTGATCGCGAGAAGCTTCTCGCAGTCGAGATGCGCTTCCAGATGATCGGCGAAGCGGTCGAGAATGTCGTCGACAAGGGCTTCATAGGCGAGATCGCTCGTCTCGGCTCCAAGCAGCTCCAGCCACCGCGCCCGCTGCCGGTCGTCGGAGAAGAGACCATGGACATAGGTTCCGGTCACGCGCCCATCGGCGGAGGCGGCGCCGTCGCGTCGCCCGTTCGCTAGTTGCGCGAAAGCGCGCGCAGAGGCATCCGGCCCTGATGTCTCGCCGATATGCATCTCGTAGCCTGAAAGCGGCGTGCCATCGGCGAGCGTCTCTCCCGTCACGGCTTCGAGACGCTTTTTTGCGGTGAGAATCGTCGCGACGTCGAGCAGGCCCAGACCCTCGACGGAGCGGCCCGCCGCGCCCTCGATGCCGTGGGGATCGTCGATGCGCCGCCCCAGCATCTGGTAGCCGCCGCAGAGGCCGAGCACGCGCCCTCCCCGTCGGACATGGGCCTTGAGATCGATGTCCCAGCCCTGCGCCCGGATGAACAGGAGGTCGTCGATGGTGGTCTTGGAGCCGGACAGCAGGACGAGCGCAGCCTCCGCGGGCAGCGGATGGCCGGGCTCCACCAGCACCACTTCGACGCCTGGCTCCTCGCGCAGGGGATCAAGGTCGTCGAAATTGGAGATCCAGGGCGTCACGGGGACCGCGATGACGACCGATCCCTTGCGCCCCTCGCGCCGCAGGCCCAGGCCATCCTCGGCCGGAAGGCGCGCGGCGTCGGAAAAATGCGGCACGAGGCCGAGGGCCGGCCAGCCGGTGCGCTCGGCCACGAAGCGCATGCCGCTTTCGAACAGGGCGGGATCGCCGCGAAAGCGGTTGACGATGAAGCCGCGGATCATGGCGGCATCCGCCGCGTCGAGCACCGCCTTCGTGCCGACGAGGCTCGCGATCACGCCGCCCCGGTCGATGTCGCCCACGAGCACCACGGGCACATCGGCCGCGCGGGCGAAGCCCATATTGGCGATGTCGCCCTCTCTCAGATTCACCTCGGAGGCGGAGCCCGCGCCTTCGACGAGCACGAGATCGGCCTCCTGCGAGAGCCGTCCGAAGCTGTCGAGCACCGCCTCCATGAGGCGCGGCTTCCAGGATTGGTATTCCCGCGCCTTCGCGGTTCCAACGACGCGGCCCTGCACCACCACCTGTGAGCCGATCTCGCTCTGGGGCTTGAGCAGCACCGGGTTCATGTGGACGCTCGGCGCCACGCCCGCGGCCCGCGCCTGCAGCGCCTGGGCGCGGCCGATCTCGCCGCCGTCTTCCGTGACGGCGGCGTTGTTCGACATGTTCTGCGGCTTGAAGGGCCGCACCTTCAGCCCCTTGCGCGCAAAGACCCGGCACAGGCCCGCCACCAGGAGCGACTTGCCCACATTGGAGCCGGTGCCCTGCACCATGAGCGCGCGCATCTAGAACTCGACGCCTTCCTGCGCCTTCACGCCCGCCGCGAAGTGATGCTTCACCAGGGTCATCTCGGTCACGAGATCGGCGGCCTCGATGAGCTCCGGCTTCGCGTTGCGGCCGGTGACGACCACGTGGAGGCCGGGCCTGCGCTGCCGCAGGGTTTCGACGACCTCGGCCAGGTCCAGGTAGTCGTAGCGGAGCGCGATGTTGAGCTCGTCGAGCACCAGGAGGCGGATGTCCTCGCGGGCCATCAGCTCCTTGGCCTTGCCCCAGGCGCGTTGCGCCGCCGCCACGTCGCGGGAGCGGTCCTGCGTCTCCCAGGTGAAGCCCTCGCCCATGGTGTGCCACTCGACCTGATCGGAGAAGCGGTCGAGGGCGAGGCGCTCGCCGGTTTCCCAGGCGCCCTTGATGAACTGCACCACGCCCACGTGGAAGCCCCGCCCGAGCGCCCGCAGCATGAGGCCGAAGGCGGCCGTCGATTTGCCCTTGCCGGGACCCGTATGGACGATAAGGAGCCCCTTCTCGACTGTCTTCGAGGCGACCTCCCGGTCCTGGACCTCCTTGCGCTTGATCATCTTGGCGCGGTGGCGCGCCTCTTCGTCCTGGGTCATCCCGAACCTGCTTTCCCATGAGAGGGCCGCACCATGAACAGGCTCGGGCGCGATTTCAAGGCCGGGTCTGTTTCGATGCCCAGGCTTGAAAGATGCCGCCCGCCCCGGTAAGCATGTAACGGACGGTGCCCCGGAAACGGGGTGAAAAGGGAATGCGGTGAGACACCGCGGCTGCCCCCGCAACTGTAAGCGGCGAGTCTTCGCTCCACATGCCACTGGAATGACTTTCCGGGAAGGCGGTAGCGCAAAGCATCGACCCGCGAGCCAGGAGACCTGCCGTCATCGCGCAACCCAAATGCCGCCGGAGGGGTGGCCAAGAGGTATCAATGTCGACACTGACCAACCAAGCCTACGTCGCTACTTCGTCTCAGCGGCTCGTGGCGATCATCACCGCAGCAACCTTCGGCCTCGCACTTGTCTTCATTTCGGGCTTCGCCTCGCCCGAAACGATCCACAATGCGGCCCATGACTGGCGTCACTCGCACAATTTCCCCTGCCACTGACAGGGGGATTCCATGATTGTGAGGGTTCTTAAAGCGGCTTTGGTCGCTGGGTTTCTGGCTGCCTGCGTGGCCGCGACCCTGCAAACGTTCCTGACATCCCCCCTGATTCTCCAGGCCGAGACATACGAGAAGGCGGCCGCGCCGGAAGCCCATGCCGCTGCCGGTTTCGCCCGTCTGCTGCATCTGGCCCATGTGCAGCACGCTCCGGCCGATGCCCAGGAAGGGAGCGCATGGGAACCGGGTGAAGGCTTTCCCCGGATCGCATTCACGGCTCTGGCCACATTGGTCAGCGGTGTCGGTTATGCCTCGATTCTCGCTGCCCTGATCCTTGCGGCGGGTCGACGCTTCGACGTGCAGACGACGTTGCGGTGGGCGATCGGCGGCTTTCTCGCCGCCAGTCTCGCACCGGCTGTCGGGCTGCCCCCCGAGCTTCCGGGCATGGGAGGCGCGCATCTTGCCGAGAGGCAGATCTGGTGGGTCTGCACGGCGCTCGGAACCGGCCTCGGCCTGTATCTGGTGACGAATGTGCGCCATCATGCGGCCCTCGGCATCGGCCTCATCGCCATCGTGCTTCCGCACCTGATCGGGGCGCCCCATGCGGAGGCTGCCGCGAGCGACGTTCCGGCCGTTCTGGCCGCGCAATTCGCAGCGCGTTCGCTCGCTGTCGCGTTCGCCTTCTGGGCAACCCTCGGTCTCGCCCTCGGCTGGTACTGGACGCGGCAGGAGGAAGGGTCTCACTCGGGCCTTCTCTCTCGGGCGGCTTCGGTCGGCGGCGACGGCAAGGCCGTTTAGCCCATGACCTCGTCCCATGAGGAGATCTGCCTGCATGTCTGCGTCACCTGCCGCGAGGCGGGTGGCCCGGACGACAAGGCGCTCCGGCCCGGTGCGATCCTTCACCGGGCCCTCAACGAGGCCCTCGCGCGTCCCGATGCGCCGAAAGTGCGCGTGGAAGCAGTCGAATGCCTCTCCGTGTGCAAGCGCCCCTGCACCATCGCGGTCTCCGGTCCCGGACGCTGGACCTATATCTACAGCGACCTGAACGCCGAGACATCGGTCGAGACCATCCTCGACGGATTGCGCCGCTATGCGGCCACTTCCGACGGCCTCGTGCCCTGGCGCGAGCGGCCGGAGGCGTTCCGCAAGGGCGTCATCGCCCGCATTCCTCCGTTCAAAACGAACAACGCGGCTTAAACAGAGCCGCCGAAAGGCTCAACTGATGAGCGATCTGAAAAAGATCCCCTGCACCATCGTCACCGGTTTCCTCGGTGCCGGAAAGACCACCCTGGTGCGCCACCTCCTCGAGAACGCCAAGGGGCGACGCCTCGCGGTTCTCGTCAACGAGTTCGGCGATCTCGGCTTCGACGGCTCCTTCATCGAAGGCTGCGGCATCGAAGGCTGCACGCAGGAAGACATCGTCGAACTGCCCAACGGCTGCATCTGCTGCACGGTGGCCGACGATTTCGTGCCGGCCCTCAACACCCTGCTCAACCGGCCCAATCCGCCCGAGCACATCCTGATCGAGACCTCGGGTCTCGCCCTGCCGAAGCCGCTGGTGCGCGCCTTCAACTGGCCGGATATCCGCTCCCGCGTCACGGTCGACGGCGTGATCGCCGTGGTCGACGGACCGGCCGTCGCCTCCGGCGCCTTCGCGGACGATCCGGATGCGCTGGCAGCCCAGCGCGCGGCCGACACTTCAGTCGATCATGAAAATCCCCTCGAGGAGGTTTTCGAGGACCAGCTCCTCTGCGCCGATCTCATCATCCTCAACAAGACCGACCAGATGCAGGCCGGCGACAAGGGAAAAGTTTTGGCCGAGATCGCGGAGCACCTGCCCCGCGCCGTGAAGGTGATCGAAACCGCGCACGGAAAGGTGGACCCGACTGTCCTGCTCGGCATGGGCGCAGCGGCGGAAGCGGATCTCGATTCGCGACCCTCGCATCATGAGACAGGCGAGGATCACGACCACGACGATTTCGACAGCGTCGCGATCCCTGTCGATCCCGTTGCCACGCCGGAGGCGCTCGTTGCCCGCGTCGAGCGCGCGGCTGAAGCCGCCGGCGTTTTGCGCATCAAGGGTTTCGCGCCCGTCGACGGCAAGCCCATGCGTCTCGTGGTA
>Ga0180215_1004437_pt1 | contig 12490 bp, 10 predicted proteins | sample eDN3rd37CBELigBY_FD_128871 | JGI IMG/M metagenome (GOLD analysis project Ga0180215, IMG submission 128871) | Enriched backyard soil microbial communities from Emeryville, California, USA - eDNA 3rd pass 37_C BE-Lig BY (version 2) (version 2) | ecosystem: Environmental > Terrestrial > Soil >...
ATGATAGTTAGATAGTAGGCTTATTTGCTGATAAATACACCTCTTTATATTGTATTAATAAAACTTTGTACATTGATTGAACTAACTTTAGATAAAAAATAACATAGTTTTTTTAGAAAATCAATGCATAAAAAATGAAAAATAAAACTTTGTACATTAGGTGAACAAAGTATATAATAATTTTGTCTTGAATTTATTTTTATTTGTTTAATAGTGTTTTAATGCTGCAGCTCAAAAGGATATTTAATCTTTAAGGAATGGGGTCATTAGATATGGAAAAGAAAATGAAGATTAATGCTGAAAAATTTGCGTATGCTGTTATATCATCACAAAGCTATGAAAATATGTTGTCTGAAGATATTTCTAAACAGCAGTTGACATTATATTTATCCGCCTATTGGCTGGCTGAAAAATTTAATGATTTAGAATCGCAATCCTTTAAAAATATGGAGAAACATGAATATGAAAGACTCATGGAGAAAATATCGAGAATGCGTGTTTTCTCTTAATAATGATTAAAAGAAAAGCCAATAAAGAGAATATGCGATGCTTAGATTTTTGCAGAAATTTTTAATGGAAAGGCTTAAAATATTATCGATAATAAAAAATCCCTTCGTTTAGGGAGCATTTACATAACTTCTCTAAACAGAAGGGAATTAATCATATAAGTAATGGAAAAAGAGCAAGGAAAACTTTTAGGCTGATGTTTAAGCTAAAGTAAATTTATAGCTTGTTGTAGATTGATAGGTTTCGTTCTTATCTAGCACGATAGAAGGGAACTCTCGATGATTCATAGCATCTGGCGGCAATTGTGTTTCAAGGCATATTCCTAAATGTTTTTCGGGCGAGTTTCCTCTAATTTCAAAGTTGCCCTCCAGCATATTGGAAGTATAGACGACAACGCTAGGCAAATCAGTTTCGACTATCAGTTTTCGTCCATTAAAAGGATCTGACAGCGAAATTTGGTCTAATGCATTAGCGTTTAATAAAAAAGGATGATCATATCCGCCGCCAACAAGTTTATTTTGTGGGTGGTCGGATGCTACTGCTTCCATGATTTTTTTCCCTTTTCTTAGATCAAAGGCAGTGTCAGCAACATCAATAGACTTACCAGTAGGGAGCAAGGCTTGATTCAGCTCTAAAAACTGGTCGCTGTTAATCATTAATTCATGTTCAAGAATGGTTCTTTTTAAATTTCCGCTTAAATTAAAATAAGAGTGGTTCGTTAAATTAACAACTGTTTTTTTATCAGAAGTGGCTTTATATGCAATGACTATTTCGTTATTATTATGGATGCTGTAATTTACATCTACCTTCAGATTTCCAGGATATCCTGCTTCTCCATCAGGACTAGTATAAGTGAAATTAATGCTTACCTCATCTGCTTTTTCTTCTAAAGAGGATTCCCAAATAACATTATGGAATCCATTGGGACCTCCGTGCAAATGATTTTCCCCCTCATTTTTCGGAAGCTGATAAGTAGTTCCATCTAATTCAAATTTTGATTGGCCTATTCTTCCTGCAACACGGCCAATGATGGAACCAAAATAAGGAGAATAATCAATATATTCTTCTAATGTATCAAATCCTAGTACAACATTTTCCAATATGCCATTTTTATCTGGCACCACTATTTTAGTAATGATGCATCCATAATCAATGCAAGTAACCTCCATGCCATTATTATTTTTAATAGTGTAAGATGTGACTTTTTGACCATTAAATTCGCCAAATAATTTTTTTGTAACCTTCATATTAATCATCCCTTTAAATTAATAGTGTAAGCATGTATAGTTATAGCAGCTTTAGAAAAACTATATTGGTCCCCTCTGGTTAGCGTTTTCATTTTTGGAGACTAAAAATAGTTTTATCTAAATTATAGAATCTATTATACAATAAGAAACTTGTTTGTGTAATCGATAAACAAAGTTTTTGCAATTTGTTATAATAATTAATAATATAAATTTTTAGTTATCTTCTTTTTGTTTCATTCCATCATCAGTTATTTTGCAAAACTATTTTTCTTGTAGAAAGGTGACTAAAAAATGTTCAGTCTATTAAAAAAATGGAATACGCTGCGCAACCAAATTTTATTTGTATTTTTGTTTGTTATGTTCATTGTATTGGTGATAGTCAGCATCCTGACTTTTAATCAGGTTTCTTCTTTGCTGAAAAAAAATGCCGAAACACAAATTCAGCAGGTGGCCATTGAAGCAAGCGGCAAAATGGAATCGCTTTATGAACAAATAAATATGGCGTCAAAGCTTGTTACTACAAATGATAAAGTCCAAAAGATGCTCACAAGAAAATATGAAAAAAAATCAGTGGCATTTTCTGAACTTCAAGAACTGATGAGCACAGTAAATACCATTACGGCAAACTCAGATGGCATCTTTTCCTTTCAGCTTTTTACACATGATCAAAGCCGACTTTTGCCACTTGATGAGGGAAGTCTTCAGCCTCGATTGGATAAACGTTGGATAGAAAAAGCGGACAGGGCTAAAGGAAAACTTGTTTGGATAGGACAAGATCCTAATGATTCAAACTATTTCCTTGCTATTAGAAGAGTGAATTTAATGGATCGGAGTTATGCGAATGGAGGATATTTGCTGATTAGCATTTATCATAATTATTTTCAATTTGCCAATCAAGATTTTTCAAAGGAAGCAACACAATATTCTATCCTTTTGGATAAAAAAGGAAATTCGATCATTTCAAATTATCAGCAGCCGATTGATCCCATCGTAAATAATCAGGATTCTACTATTAAAATAAATGAAAGGGATTACATGGTTACAAAACATTCTTCTAATGTGACTGGCTGGAATGTGCTTATTTTAACGCCTGTCAGTGCCCTTACTGAAGGTATAATTGTCTTGCGCTCGAGCATTCTGATTTCCGGAATAATTGGATTAGCCATTTATTTTATCAGTTCCTTGTTCCTTTCTAATATTATTACAAAGCCTATCTTAAGATTGACGAAATCAATGCAATACGCCAGCGAAGGTTCATTGACGCTGAATCCAAATGTGCCATCAGTAAATGAAATAAATGAATTGAACAGTACATACAACCAGCTTGTCAAAGAAACAAATCATTTAATTACGATGGTCTATCAAAAAGAAATTATCAGAAGCCGCAGTGAATTAAAGGCTCTGCAAGCGCAAATAAATCCCCATTTTCTCTTTAATACCTTAGATGCGCTTCATTGGGCGCTTGAAGATAAAAATGAGGAAGAACTGGCTGAACTTGTGGTGGCAATGTCTAATTTATTTCGTTATACGATAACAAATCAAAATGAAGATGAATGGGTTTTTATCAAAGAAGAAATGCGGCATATTGATGATTATATGGAAATTATGAAGATGCGCTTTGGCGAACATTTAAAGTGGACTATCCATCTTCCTAAAGAAGTTGAGTATGTTAAAATACCAAAATTTTTAATCCAGCCACTGGTGGAAAATGCAGTGCTGCATGGTGCAGGAAACAAATTAGATCAATGTACAATACTAATTGCAATTGAACTAATGGATGCATCGCATCTTAAGATTATTGTTCAGGATGATGGTTTAGGCATAGAAGAGGAGAAACTAAGCAAAATCTTGGGCTCGCTGGAAAATGGGAAAATCTTATCCAAGAGTGGAAAGGGAATGGCTTTAGCTAATGTTTCGAAAAGGCTTAAATTGTATTATGAGGAAGAACTGCAAGGTCTTACTATTAAAAGTAAAATAAATAAAGGAACAGTGATTTCATTTGATATTCCAATCAAAGGGGAGAATGGCGATGTATACAAAAACAATCTTAATTGTGGATGATGAGCCAAGATCAAGGCAAGGGCTGAAAAAAACGCTGGAAATATGGGCTGATGGAAACTATCAAATTCTTATGGCGGAGAATGGAAAAGAAGCGATTGAAATTATTCAGCAGCAAAAAATCAATATTCTTATTACAGATATCCGCATGCCGCAAATCACAGGACTAAACTTATTAACAATGATAAAAGAAAAGAATATAAACCCAGTTGTAATTGTAATATCTGCATATTCGGAATTTGAATATGCTCAAACAGCCATCCGTTTAGGTGTAACAAATTATTTGCTTAAGCCGATAAGCAAAAGCAAGTTGATTGAGGCTGTTGAAGAGGCGGCTGCGGTGGAAAAAAAGCAAGAGAGAGCGGGAATAATCGAAAAAGTAGTGGATGAAAAATTAGTGGATGCAAACGCAAAAAATCAATCTTCAAAAGAAACTATACGTAAGGCCATGAGCTATATTGATGATCATTTAAAGCAAGAGGTTACACAGAAGGAAGTGGCAGAGCATATTCATTTAAACCCAAGCTATTTTAGTGTTTTATTTAAGGAACAAGCCAAGCTAACTTTCAGTGAATATATAACAAGGCGAAGAATTCAGCATGCAAAAAACTTGCTGATAACCACTAATCTTCCAGTTGGAGAAATTGCCGAAGAATCAGGTTATAAAACAGCAAAATACTTTATTAAAATTTTTAAAGAATTAGAGGGAGTAACGCCAAGTGCATACCGAAAAAACAACGATGAAAGGGCTTTCTAAAAAAAGTGGTATTTTTTCTAATCGTTGTGACCTTTTAGGACATTTATTTAAATGTTAGACTTTGTTTGTAAATAAAAATTAATGAAAAGACTAAGGGGGTAGCACAAATTGTTTAGTAAAAAAGTATTTTCATCCATAATGTCACTTGTCTTAATTTTGGTTCTAGCTTTAACAGGATGTTCTTCTTCTACTTCATCCAATAATGAAAGCGCTTCAAATAGTGGCAAAACAGTTATTAAATTTATGCACTTATGGCCTGAAGGCAGTTCAAAGGCACAGTATACAATTGTCAATAATATTATTAAACAATATGAAAAGGATCATCCAGATGTAAAAATTCAAACAGAAATTTTAGGCAATGAACAATACAAGGATAAAATCAAAGTATTGTCAGCTTCTAATGAGCTTCCTGATGTTGGTGTCACATGGGCAGCCGGCTATTTAGAGCCTTTCGTTAAAGGGAATATGCTAGCGCCATTAGATGATGTAATCGAAAGTGATTTTAAAGATTCATTTGTAGCAGGAACAACAGAAGCATATGCTTTTGACGGCAAAACATATGGCCTGCCCCTTGAATTAAACATTACTCCTGTCTATTACAATAAGGAAATTTTCAAGAAATATAATTTAGAAGTTCCAAAAACATATGATGAGTTTTTAAAGGTAGTAAAAACGCTAGTGGATAAAGGCGTAACCCCAATTACATTAGGAAATAAAGATCGCTGGACTGGATCTATGTGGTATATGTATCTTGCAGATAGAATTGGAGGACCAGAGGCATTAACAAATGCAATTAACCGCAAAGGCAGCTTTGAAGATCCATCTTTAGTGAAAGCCGCAGAGGAAATCCAAAAGCTTGTGGATATGAAAGCATTTGTAAAAGGATTTAATGGATTATCCAATGATGAAGCAAAAGGATACTTTATGAATGAGCAGGCAGCTATGTATATGATGGCGACTTGGGAGCTGCCAAATTATACGACAAGCCCTGATGTTACACAAGAGTTTAAAGATAAAGTAGGCTATTTTAAATTCCCTACATATGAAGGCGGAAAAGGGGATATCAACAGCTATGTCGGAGGTCCTGGTGTTGGACTGTTTGTTTCAGAAAACTCTAAAGTAAAAGATGAAGCAAAAGATTTTGTTGCTTATTTAGTAAAAGAGTGGGGCAAACACTCTGTACAAGATGCTGGGGTCATTCCAGCAACAGTTGTAGACACTTCTAGTGGGGATCTTGACCAAATGTATGTTGATATTCTAAATGATTTGGCAAATGCATCAAATCTTACTTTATATGCAGATGTACAAATGAGCTCAAGTGTTGCACAAGTTCATTTAAATATGATCCAGTCATTATTTGGCGGCCAAGCAACGCCTAAGGAATTTACCAAAAAACAGGAACAAGCTTTAGAAGATGACAAATAAATAATAGGTTAATAAGAGGGCGGGGGAGAGGCCCTCTTATTAATAAAGGGAAGGAGCCTGGAAAAATGAAAAATGTTATGTCAAATAAATTGGCAATTGCTCTTTATGTACTTCCTTCATTGCTTCTTATTCTAATCTTAATTTATATTCCTATTGTATTGACAGGCTACTATGGGCTGATGGATTGGGATGGAATAGGAAAAATGAAGTTTATTGGGCTAGAAAACTATATCCAGTTGATTAAAGATAAGCTATTTTGGTCAAGCACGTACCATTCCGTATTATTGGCTGTTTTTTCTACCGTCAGCTTAATTGCCTATTTGTTTATCTCCGTTATATTGGCAAGTAAAATTAAGGGCGCAAATTTACTTAGAAAAATTTATTTAATCCCAATGTTATTATCCTCTGTTGCAATTGCCCAGCTATGGCTGAAAATTTTTGACCCGACAAATGGAATGCTTAATAAGCTGCTTGAAATGTTTGGAGTAGAAAATACACCAACTTGGCTGGCTGACCCCAATTTAGTATTGTTCGCTATTTTTATTCCAATTGTTTGGCAGTATGCTGGCTTTTATATCATTATATATTATGCTGCATTAAAAGGGGTGCCGGAGGAAATTATAGAAGCAGCTAAAATTGATGGAGCAACTCCAGCACAAATAGCCTATAAAATTAAATTGCCTTTAATATCGGGTGTCATTAAAGTGACAATTGTTCTGGCGATTGTCGGTTCATTAAAATATTTTGATTTAATTTATGTGATGACAGGCGGAGGGCCTAATGGATCAAGTGAGGTTATAGCGTCTCTTATGTATCGGGAAGCATTTAAATCTTATAACTTTGGATATGGAAGCGCCATTGGTTTTGCTTTGCTCGTAATATGTTTAGTTATGACATGGGTAATCACCAAATTAACCGCATCTAAAGAAGATGTTCAGTATTAAAAAGGAGGGATAAAGATGAGCGAGGCTGTTGCACAAAAACAAATGAAAACGACTTTATCAGCTTCTCCTAAAACAAAAAATTCTTTTGGGAAAAGAGTCGGGTTTGGTTTTCTGTATCTATTTTTAGGAATTATCGCGATATTTCAAATTTATCCATTGATTTGGCTGTTTTTCTTCTCATTAAAAACAAATCAGGAAGTGTTTGGACTATCCCCATTTGCTTTGCCGAAAGATCCGCAATGGGGAAATTATGTAAAGGTATGGACGCAAGGAAACATCAGCCTTTATTTTTTCAATAGTGTATGGATTACAGTCATTGCGGTGATTTTAACTGTTATTTTGGCAAGTTTGGTTACCTTTGCAATTACTAGAATGTATTGGAAATCCAGCAAACTAGTGCTTGGATTGTTTATGGTCGGTATTATGATTCCTCTTCATTCTACCCTAATTCCTTTATTCAGCTTTTTTAACAATGTACATTTAATTGATAATCCAATCTCTATTATTTTATCTTATACTGCTTTTAATCTGCCGCTGACAATTATGATTTTGCTAGGATTCTATCAAACTCTTCCTAGAGAAATTGAAGAGGCAGCTGTAATGGATGGATGCTCTATCCACCGAATATTTTTCCAAATCACACTTCCAATGACAACACCAGTTATGGCAACTATCGTTATTATCAATATGATTTATAACTGGAATGAATTTGTATTTGTTAATACATTTATCAGTTCAGATAAATGGAAAACATTAACGGTGGGGGTCAATAACTTTGTTGGGCAATATTTGACAGATTGGGGCGCTATTGGGGCAACACTTATGATCAGCATTATTCCGATATTAATTGCTTTTATTACATTGAGCAATCGCATTGTAGAAGGAATTGCTGCTGGCTCTGTAAAGGGATAATAAAGTGGAAAAATTGTCATAGGATAAGAGGTGATAAGAAGTGGGGAGAAAATCACTGGGCAAACTTTTTACAATATGCGACTGGATAACGAAATTGGCATATATCAATCTATTATGGTGTCTCTTTGCAGCAGCGGGATTGTTTATTTTCGGATTTATGCCTGCTACAGCAGCATTGTTTACAATTGTCCGGAAATGGCTGATGAAAGAAACCAGCATTCCTATTTGGAGAACGTTTTATACTGTATATAAACAAGAAATATGGAAAACAAATATATTAGGATTAATATTGGCAGTCTGGGGTGCATTGATTTATGCTGATTTCCAATTTCTGCTCCATACAGAAGGGCTTTTTCGTATAGCAATGACCAGCGTGCTTCTTATTATCATATGTTTATATGTAATTATTTTGCTCCTTATCTTCCCAATTTATGTGCATTATGATCTAAAAATCATCGGTTATTTAAAATATTCGCTGCTATTAGGAGCGCTAAACATCCATATGGTGCTTTGTATGCTGGCAGGATTGTCGGCAGCAATTTTCCTGTTGCTATATTTGCCGGGACTTCTCCCATTCTTTAGTGCTATATCCATTGCCTGTATACTAATGTCAGGCGGCATTTATTGCTTTAGCCGGATAGAAAAAAGGAAGAATAAGAATCAGCTGCAAACTAGTACTGATATAAAAGAACATATCACTGTGTAGAAGATTTGCTTCTAAAACGGTGTAAATAAAAGCATAAAAGTTTTTTAAGCTTGTTAGTTTAAAAAACTTTTATGCTTTTTTTGTCATGAAATATATAAAAACTAACTATCATTGGAGAAATTTCTCAATGATAGTTAGTGGCGCCGACCGGGCTTTTATTTTCCCCACACACATTCCTCGTTTTGTACAGGGAGAGGTTGTATAGGGGGGAAAGGAAACACAATCTTTTCTGGTGTGAAAGAGAGATTAGAGAAGAGTGTGTGCAACTTCTTTAACGGCTATTGCCTTTTCCTACTGGACTTGAAGTTTGGACTTAAGGAAATTTTCAGATGAAAATGCTGATGCACCTAAAGCGGAAACAGGAAGAGACAAATCTGAAAAATTAACGTTAATGTCTGTTTGATGGAAAGGTGATGTAAAAGTTTTTATAGCGTGCTGAACTTGAGGTTCAATCCATTTTTTTGCCGAAGCAAGGCGGTTTCCAATAATAATTTGCTGAGGATTAAATGCATGGATAATATTTATAATCCCAGAGGCAAGGTTTTGGCCGATTTCTTCTAATAAAGCAAGGACAGATGGATCTTTTTTTTCCGCAAGTGATAATATTTCTCCTAAACTAATTTCCTCACTGTTTCCTAGCTGCAATTGATTTGCTTTGGATAATAGCGATTGTTCAGAGGCGTAAAGTTCCCAGCAGCCCTTATTTCCACAACGGCACTTTATCCCATTTTTGTCAATTGTCATATGCCCCACTTCACCTGAATAGCCATTAAATCCGCTGTAAAGTTCCCCATTTATAATGATTCCTGCACCAATTCCAATGCCGACACTTATATAGATAAGGTTATCAAAATGCAGGCCAATGCCGAATTTTTTCTCACCATAAGCACCTGCATTCGCTTCATTTTCAATAATAACCGGCAGATGGAATGCATCTTCGATTTCTTTTTTTAAAGGGACATTCTTCCAGCCAAGATTTGGTGCAAGCAAAACATCACCTTCATTATTGACTATTCCTGGTGCTCCAATTCCAATTCCCACAATTCCATAGGGAGAAGGAGGGGCTGCGTTTATAAGAGAAGAAATGACCTTTTTTACATGATCAAGAGTCTCTTCATACGTAGTGTTTTTATATTTTTTATTTTCGCTAAAAACTATATTTCCCTGTAGATCGGTTAAAACTCCAAGTATATAGTTTACCCCAAGGTCAAGACCAATAGAATAGCCTGCTCCTTGATTAAACAAAAGCATTACTGGACGCCGCCCGCCGCTTGATTCCCCTGGACCTGATTCATAGATTAATTGTTCTTCAAGAAGTTCAGAAACTAATGAAGAAACGGTTCCCTTATTTAGCCCGGATTGTTGTGCGATGTCAGCACGAGAAATAGGAGCATGGTTAATAATTAAATTTAATACAAGTGATTTATTTTCTTTTTTAACTAACTGCTGATTCCAAGTAACATGCATAGTAGTATTAATCTCCTTTTTATCATTAGTTTATTCTTTTAATTTTAGCATGAAAAAATGAATTTAATCATGAATATATAGCTATTATACACTTAGTTTGTGCAATAAATAAACTAAGTATAGTGAAATATCAGCTATTATATGAATTTAGTAAAAAATAAGCTGTATGTTTATGAAGGAATATGCCAAAAAGAAGCAATAAGTACTGGTGCAATCTAAATTAACCATATAAAGTGAAACTTCAATCAGTGGGGGTTTTACTGTCCATTAAATAGTAATAAATTCCAAGAAGAGAAAGCCATTTTAAATTGTCAGATGCAAAATCTATTAATTATAAAAAACTTTGTTTATCCGCTGGACAAACAAAGTTAAGGTTGCTATAATAAGCTCATAGGAATTGAAGTTGAAAGAAGCACTTACATAATAAATAAAGATGGGCTTTTTTCGGCTCCTTGTAAGCGGTAACAATCTAGGTGTTCAAAAAATTTAAATTAAGTAGGAGGAAACTCACATGACTTATTTCCAAAATATCAGCAAAATTAAATATGAAGGACCAACTTCAAAAAACCCATTTTCATTTAAGTACTATAATCCAGAAGAATTGATTAATGGAAAATCAATGGAAGAAATACTGCGTTTTTCAGTTGCCTACTGGCATACATTTACAGCAGACGGTTCTGATCCATTTGGTGTAGGTACAATGGTGAGACCATGGGATCGTTTTAAAGGGTTGGATTTAGCAAAAGCTCGTGTAGAAGCGGCGTTTGAACTGTTTGAAAAGTTGAATGCACCTTTCTTCTGTTTCCATGATTCCGATATTGCTCCTGAAGGAAACACATTAAAAGAAACGTATGATAATCTTGATCCAATTGTTTCTATGATCAAGGAATATATGAAAACAAGCAAAACAAAACTACTTTGGAATACAGCTAACATGTTTACACATCCAAGATATGTTCACGGTGCTGCAACAACAAATAATGCTGACGTTTATGCTTTTGCTGCTGCAAAAGTGAAAAAAGGTCTTGAAATCGGAAAAGAGCTTGGCGCCGAAAACTATGTATTCTGGGGCGGGCGTGAAGGATATGAAACATTATTAAATACAGATATGAAATTAGAACAAGATAATTTAGCGCGTTTCTTCCATATGGCTGTTGATTATGCAAAAGAAATTGACTTTAATGTACCTTTCTTAATTGAACCAAAACCAAAAGAGCCAACAAAACATCAATATGACTTTGATGTTGCTACAGGTCTTGCATTCTTGCAAAAATATGATCTGCAAGACTACTTCAAATTTAACATTGAAGCAAACCATGCAACGCTTGCAGGGCACACATTTGAGCATGAACTAAGAGTTGCCCGCATCAATGGAATGCTTGGATCTGTAGATGCAAACCAAGGGGATACACTAATCGGCTGGGATACAGATGAGTTCCCGACAGACTTATATTCTACAACACTAGCAATGTATGAAATTTTATTAAATGGCGGTCTTGGCAAAGGCGGACTAAACTTTGATGCTAAAGTAAGAAGAGCATCTTTTGAGCCAGAGGATCTTTTCCATGCACATATTGCAGGGATGGATGCATTTGCAATCGGCTTAAAAGTAGCGAATAAATTGCTTGAAGACAGAGTGTTAGAAGATGTAATCGCTGACAGATACAGCAGCTTTAAAGAAGGAATCGGCTTAGAAGTTGTGGAAGGAAAAACAGATTTCCGCAAGCTGGAACAATATGCATTGCAGCTTGGAGAAATCAAAAATGTTTCTGGCCGTCAAGAAAGATTAAAAGCAATTGTAAATCAATATCTATTAGAAACATTATCAACTGTAAGTGTATAACAAGAAACAGGGACTGTTATAATCATAAAAATGTGCTGGAAGTAAAAAAATCCAGCACATTTTTTGAATAGAAGAAGAGAGGGAGAATCGGATGAAATATGTTATTGGTGTTGATTTGGGAACAAGTGCGGTAAAAATTTTGCTCGTAAATATGAATGGAGAAGTTGTATCAGAGGTATCAAAGGCATATCCATTGATCCATGATAAATCAGGCTATAGTGAGCAAAATCCAGAGGAATGGGTAGAAAAAACAGTAGAAGGGCTTTCGGAACTGCTGGCGAATTTTAATGAAAAATCTGAAAATATTGAGGGAATCAGCTTTTCTGGACAAATGCATGGACTTGTTCTGCTGGATAAAGAAAATAATGTATTAAGAAATGCGATTCTTTGGAACGATACAAGAACAACAGAGCAGTGCCGCCAAATCTATGAAGCAGTGGGAGAAGAAAAACTGCTTGCCATCACTAAAAACCCTGCTTTAGAAGGATTTACATTGCCTAAGCTTTTATGGGTCAAACAATATGAACCGGAAATATTTAAACAAGCAAGTGTATTTATGCTTCCTAAGGACTATTTGCGTTTCCGTTTAACTGGCAAAATACATAGCGAGTATTCGGATGCAGC
>Ga0180215_1004438_pt1 | contig 12488 bp, 16 predicted proteins | sample eDN3rd37CBELigBY_FD_128871 | JGI IMG/M metagenome (GOLD analysis project Ga0180215, IMG submission 128871) | Enriched backyard soil microbial communities from Emeryville, California, USA - eDNA 3rd pass 37_C BE-Lig BY (version 2) (version 2) | ecosystem: Environmental > Terrestrial > Soil >...
ACACAAACAAAAACAAGGATAAGAAGGAGGGATAAAGGCCTATGGCACGTATAGCTGGTGTAGACTTGCCGCGTGATAAGCGCGTAGTGATTGCCCTGACATACATTTTCGGGATTGGTAAAAACACATCGGAAAAACTTCTTTCTATTGCAGAAGTTAACGCTGACACACGTGTTCGCGATTTGACTGAAGACGAATTGGCTCGTTTGCGTGATGCAATCGACAAAAATGTTAAAGTAGAAGGCGACCTTCGCCGTGAAATTTCTCTTAACATTAAACGTCTTACTGAGATCGGCTGCTACCGTGGGCTTCGTCATCGTCGCGGTTTGCCTGTTCGCGGTCAACGTACGAAAACGAATGCACGTACACGCAAAGGTCCTCGTCGGACTGTAGCTAACAAGAAGAAATAAGAAGGGAGGATAATGGACAATGGCTAAACCTAAAAAAGTCGTTCGTACGAAACGTCGCGACCGCAAAAATATTGAATCTGGCGTTGCACATATTCGTTCAACGTTCAACAATACAATCGTTACGATTACAGATCCTCACGGCAATGCAATTTCCTGGGCAAGCTCCGGCAACCTTGGCTTCAAAGGTTCCCGTAAAAGCACGCCTTTCGCAGCTCAAATGGCTGCTGAATCCGCTGCAAAAGCAGCTATGGAGCATGGCATGAGAACTGTAGAAGTAATGGTAAAAGGTCCAGGCGCTGGCCGCGAAGCAGCGATTCGTTCGCTTCAAGCTGCAGGATTGGAAGTTAACCTCATTAAAGACGTTACGCCAGTTCCGCACAACGGATGCCGTCCGCCAAAACGTCGTCGCGTATAGTACAATCTTAGCTGGTATCAAATTACTGCAACTTGTGAATAATGGTTGTGAAGGTTTGCCATACTACAAGATTTGACTTGAACAACGGCAAGGAAACGGAGCGACGTTTGAAGGAGGGTACTATTAGTGATTGAGATCGAAAAGCCGAAAATCGAAACCGTAGAACTGAATGACGAAGGAACTTACGGACGTTTCGTCGTGGAACCGCTGGAACGCGGATACGGCACGACGCTAGGAAATTCGCTTCGCCGAATTTTGTTGTCGTCATTGCCAGGTGCGGCAGTAACCTCGGTTCAAATCGACGGAGTGCTTCACGAGTTCTCTACGGTTCCCGGAGTGATTGAGGACGTTACTGAAATCATTCTGAACCTGAAAGGCCTCTCGTTGAAAATCCATTCCGATGAAGAAAAGGTGTTGGAAATCGACGCTGAAGGTGAAGGGATCGTTACAGCGGGCGACATCCGAGCTGATAGCGATGTCGAGATTTTAAGCCCTGATCTTCACATCGCAACCTTGGCCTCCGGTGCACGGCTCCATATGCGGGTGTTTGCTAATCGGGGTCGCGGTTATATCCAAGCTGATCGCAATAAAACTGACGATCAACCGATTGGTGTCATTCCTGTTGATTCGATTTACACGCCAATTACCCGTGTCAATTACAGCGTGGAGAATACACGCGTCGGTCAAGTTACTAACTACGACAAATTGACGTTGGAAGTATGGACTGACGGCAGTATTAGACCGGAAGAGGCTGTCAGCCTCGGCGCTAAAATTTTGACCGAGCATTTGGACCTGTTCGTTGGATTAACCGATGAAGCCAAAGATGCTGAAATCATGGTCGAGAAGGAAGAGGACAAGAAAGAGAAAGTTCTGGAGATGACTATCGAAGAGCTTGACCTTTCGGTTCGTTCCTACAACTGCTTGAAACGTGCTGGCATCAACACCGTTCAAGAGCTAATCACGAAGTCTGAAGAGGATATGATGAAGGTTCGTAACCTTGGTCGCAAATCCTTGGAGGAAGTTCAAGAGAAGCTTGAAGAGTTGGGTCTTGGCTTGCGCATGGAAGAGTAGACCAACAAGATAAGACTTGAGAGCAAGGGAGGGGAAAACGAGATGGCATATCAAAAATTGGGACGTGACGCTAGTGCACGGAAAGCTTTGTTCCGTGACCTCGTTACTGATCTATTCCTATATGAGCGTATTCAAACGACTGAAGCAAAAGCGAAAGAAGTTCGTTCTATCGCTGAAAAGCTGATCACTAAAGCTAAGAAAGGTGATCTTCATGCACGTCGTCAAGTAGCGGCTTATGTTCGCCGTGAATCTATTGGAGAGCAAGACGCAATCCAAAAGCTGTTCACTGAGCTGGCTGGACGTTACTCTGAGCGCGCTGGCGGTTATACGCGTATCCTTAAGCTTGGACCTCGCCGCGGCGATGCTGCGCCTATGGTTTACTTGGAATTGGTTGACCGCGCGTAATTGTGCTTCAAAAAGGGTGGACCGCTAGCGGCCACCTTTTTTATTTGAAACCTAGTTGAATATTAGCACCATTTAATGGCCGTTAGCCGTTCCGCATAGCGGCGGTCAATTATGAAGGAATGCTGGCTAGGGACGCGCCAGTGTAAGCAGTTGCTTGGAAGGCAGGGTATTGAATGCGTAACCTATGTGTAAAAGTTAGCTATGACGGTACCGATTTTAACGGATTCCAGTCACAGCCGTATGGCAGGACGGTGCAGGATGAAATCGAGACGGCAATTAAGAAGCTCACTGGCGAATCCGTTATTATTATTGGATCAGGACGAACGGATGCAGGCGTACATGCTCAAGGCCAGGTGTTCAACTTCTATACGGAATCATCGATCCCAACGGAACGATGGGCAATAGCGCTTAACACCAGGTTGCCGAAGGATATCGTCATTCTAGAGGTAAAGGATGTTTCGGAGCATTTCCACGCACGCCGGTCCGCGAAGCGCAAGACGTACCGGTATACGATCGATACGGGCAAATTTCCCGACGTATTCGGCAGACAGTACCGCTTCCACCATCCGGCGCCGCTTGATATTGAGGCAATGCGCAAAGGGCTCAGCTACCTCGTTGGGACACATGACTTTACTTCTTTCACATCCATACGCTCCACCAAGCCGCATCATGTACGGACGGTGTATGCAGCCGATTTTGTCCGGGAGGGTCCAATCGTGCATATGTACATTACCGGCAACGGTTTTTTGTATAATATGGTACGTGTTATTATGGGCACGCTTCTGTGGGTAGGACAAGGCAAGCTCGCGCCTGAGGAGATAGAAACGATACTGGAAGGGCGCAAGCGATCGCTTGCAGGCCCGACTGCTATGTCGCATGGATTAATGCTGATGAGTGTAGAGTATTCCAGCGATTAAGCCTCATAAAATCGGTACAAATGACTTGCACATTAAGCCATTATATTGTAGAATATAACTTGTGCTTTCTTAGTGGCTCTCCCACAGCCCCGACTGAGAATGTCACAAACTTGGCAAATCAACAATGAATATTAAACCAACGTTTACGTTGTTATAAAAACGAATATTGTATGAGAATTAAGGAGGATCATCCATGCGTACCACCTATATGGCTAAGCCAAATGAAGTTGAGCGTAAATGGTTCGTCATCGATGCAGAAGGCAAAACGCTCGGACGTTTGGCTTCTGAAGCAGCGAGCCTGATCCGCGGCAAGCATAAGCCGCAATTTACGCCACACGTTGATACAGGCGATTTCGTTATCGTAATCAACGCTGAGAAAATCGTATTGACAGGCAACAAATTGGCTGATAAAAAGTACTACCGTCACTCGATGTACCCAGGCGGCTTGAAAGTGACACCTGCGGGCGAGATGATTAAGAACAAACCAGAACGTGTTATCGAGTTTGCGGTACACGGCATGTTGCCTAAGAACCGTCTTGGCGACAAAATGAAGCTTAAGCTTAAAGTATACGCAGGTGCGGAACATCCACATCAAGCACAAAACCCAGAAGTTTACGAACTTCGCGGTTAATAAAGAGGAGGACATGTTTCATGGCTCAAGTGCAATACTATGGAACTGGTCGTCGTAAACACTCTGTTGCACGTGTACGTCTTGTGCCGGGTGAAGGACGAATCATTGTTAATAAACGCGATCTGAACGAATACTTCGGTTTGGAGACGCTCAAACTAATCGTAAAACAACCGCTTAACCTTACTGACACATTGTCGAAATACGATGTGCTCGTAATCGCTAACGGCGGCGGCATGTCTGGCCAAGCTGGCGCTATCCGCCACGGTATCTCCCGCGCTCTGCTTAAAGCAGACCCTGAGTTCCGTCCAGCGCTTAAGCGCGCAGGCTTCCTGACTCGCGACCCACGCATGAAAGAACGTAAAAAATACGGTCTTAAAGCAGCTCGTCGCGCGCCACAATTCTCGAAACGTTAATCTTTATACGAAAAGCCCTTTCTGCTTAGCAGAGAGGGCTTTTTTTGCGTTATTCTCAGAGGCGGCATAAAAAGGCTGCCGTAAGCATAGATCAAATAAGGACGCCGGCAGAGAGGCAAGCTGAGCCCAGTTGGAAGTAGGCAGTGTCATATTTCGAGAGCGCCCATACCATATAGAGTAATCGAAAATCGATCATTCAAAATGCTGGATATGCAATTTTATTGTACTTATGACAAAGTCCTGGCAATAAGCCATTGTATAACAGAATACTGTGATGTATAATAAACCATATCAACTTACTTGGAATTATAGTAATGGAGGGTCTGTCATGAATCTGTTTGAGAAAGAGGCGCTTATCGCTCAAAAGGCTGTGGAGCTGGAAAATGCGACGCCGGAGGAAATTATCGCTTTTGCTGTTGAGACATTTCCGAACATCACCTTTGCATGCAGCTTCGGGGCGGAGGATGTCGTGCTTGTCGACATGCTGCAGAAGATTAGCCCGCGCACCGATATTTTCTACTTGGACACCGACTTTCATTTCAAGGAAACGTACGAAACGCGCGACCGCTTGGCGGAGCGTTACCCGGGCATTCCATTCGTAGAAGTGAAGCCGGAAATTACGCCTGAAGAGCAAGCGGAGCAGTATGGCGCTGAGCTGTGGAAATCGGATGCGAATCAATGCTGTAACATTCGTAAGGTTAAGCCGCTCACGAACATTTTGTCCAAGTACGAGGCTTGGATAACAGGCATTCGCCGGGATCAGGCGCCAACCCGCGCTAACGCGAAGAAGATCGAATACGATGCGAAGTTCGGCCTCGTTAAGTTCAACCCGATAGCGGGCTGGACAACAGAGGATGTATGGAACTATATCCATGAGAACGATGTCATTTACAACCCGCTGCATGATCAGAATTATCCGAGCATCGGCTGCGAGTACTGTACGCGTAAGGTTATGCCAGGCGAGGACCCTCGTGCAGGACGCTGGTCGGGCCAAGAGAAAACGGAGTGCGGCCTGCATAAATAATGCATAGCCAGCCTCATCATCTTCAAGCATTATAACCGAGAGAGGAAGCTGTAATCGATGAGTCAAATATTACCGCATGGCGGCGTACTGGTTAACCGGGTCGCATCCGGCGAGCAGAGAGAAGCATTGCTGCATGAAGCGTTAGGCTTGAAATCAATCATTATCAATGCATGGACGATTTCTGATTTGGACCTGATCGGCGTAGGAGCTTTTTCACCGCTTACGGGCTTTTTGAAGGAAGAGGATTATAACGCAGTCGTTAATACGATGCGACTTGCCGACGGCACCGTATGGAGCATTCCGATTACGCTTGCAGTAGATGAGGCAAAAGCTAGCGAGCTTGCCGTGGGCGAACGGGCTGCGCTTGTAGGCGAAGACGGCACTTATTACGCGATTATCGATATTGAAAGCATTTATTCGGTTGACCATCAGCATGAGGCGGTATCCGTATTCAAGACGGATGATCTGGAGCATCCAGGCGTACAAAAGCTGTTCGCGCGCCCGCGCACAAATGTAGGCGGAGCGATCACAGTACTTAACAGGCCGCAGCCGGAGAAATTTCAAGAGTTTTACTTTGATCCTTCGGAGACGCGCCGTATTTTTGAGGATAAGGGCTGGAGAACGGTCGTAGGCTTCCAGACACGGAATCCTGTTCACCGCGCCCATGAGTATATACAGAAGACCGCAATGGAGATTGTTGACGGCTTATTTCTTAATCCGCTCGTCGGCGAGACGAAATCGGACGATGTGCCGGCCAATGTGCGAATGAAAAGTTATTTGGCTCTGCTGGACAATTATTATCCGCAGGACCGCGTATTTCTCGGCGTTTTCCCAGCGGCTATGCGTTACGCAGGCCCTCGTGAAGCGATTTTTCACGCTATTGTGCGTAAAAACTATGGCTGCACCCATTTCATCGTTGGACGCGATCATGCGGGTGTAGGCGACTATTACGGCACTTACGAGGCACAGGATTTGCTGAAAACAATTCCGGCTGCCGATCTGGGCATTACTCCGCTTTATTTCGAGCACAGCTTCTTTTGCACGAAATGCGGCAATATGGGCACTACCAAGACTTGTCCGCATGGCAAGGAGAGTCATTTAACGCTGTCGGGCACGAAGGTTCGCGCGTTGCTCCGCGACGGCATTTGCCCGCCGCCGGAGTTCTCCCGTCCGGAGGTCGCTCAAATTCTTATAGAAGGCATGTCCAGCCAGCCGGTTAGCTAACCATCCGGTCTGCGTGCTATATTGAACATAAAAGGCCATCTTGTCCCATATACTTGATAGTGTGCATTCGATGCCGCTTATTCATGTGGGAACGGGGTGGTCTTTCTACTATGCGACGAGTCGGGAAACGTGTCGTGATATGGATGACTTATAAGGGGATGATAAGACTTAGTATCGCTATGCTCGTTATTGTGCTCGCAGGCATGCTTCTGTCTCAGAGGCTTCCTTCCGCACGATCTTGGTCTTATTGGTCGCTTCCGCTGTCAGGACAAACTATTGCTATCGATGCGGGACATGGCGGAATTGACGGGGGAGCAGTCAGCAAGCAAGGTGCTATAGAGAAGGATTTGAATTTGGCGATTGCGCTATATTTGCGCGATTATTTGCAGCAGGCCGGCGCTGTCGTGCTTATGACGCGTGAGGGCGATTATGATTTAGCGGAGCAGGGTACGCAAGTATACAGCAAGCGCAAGACGGAGGACCTGAAGAAGAGAGTCGCGCTCATAAAGGACAGCAAGCCGTCGCTCGTGATCAGCGTCCATATGAACAGCTTTCCGTCCGCTAATTGGTCAGGCGCGCAGACTTTCTATGCAACGGGCAACCATGCCGATAATGCTGCTCTCGCTGCGCTTATCCAGGATGAGATAAAGCGCAATTTGGAAAATACGAGCAGGGTAGCGGCCAAAGTGAAGGGCATCTTTTTGCTTGATTCTATTGAGTCTTCCCCTACTGCGCTTGTAGAAGTAGGGTTTCTGTCCAATCCGAAAGAAGCGAAGCTGCTGGCGGATGCCGCCTACCAGCGGCAGGTTGCCGCTTCGATCTATCAGGGCATACTCCGCTATTCCTCTGGCGAGCGATTAAGCGGAAGCGTGACGGGGGATGAACCAGTCAAGGAAGAGGCAGGAGGACGGCGCGGACAGTGGTAGGCAAAAATTACGGTTACTATGCTATAATGAGTATAAATAAAAAGATGAGCTCATATAGCGGCATGGTTGAGGATACATATTTGTGAAAATACATATTCATCACATGCGGTTCTAGCGTTGCTCATCCTAACATAAAGGTGGGACTACATCAGATGATTACACGTGAGCAAGCGATTGAAGCCGTCGGTATTGTGACGGCGCAATATAGTAAGGAGCAGGAAGAGATAACCTTCCGCGACATTATGGTTCGTGACCGTCAAGTATCGGTGACGGTCCTTGGCGCCAGCGCGGCGGTGCAGCCCGCGCTGGAAGCCTCGCTTCGCGAGGCGCTGGCGCGCCTGGGCGCCGAAACCGTGCATTGCCGGTTTCGTGACGCGGCTGCGCCAGCAGCTGCCGCGCCCGCTGCGCAAAGCGCAGGCGCGGGCAAGGGAAGCGGCCCCGCCGTGCAAGGGCACGGGGCCGGCTTGATCAGCCCGCTGCTCGCTCCAGGCAGCGGGGTGCAGTTCATTGCCGTCGCCAGCGGCAAGGGCGGCGTCGGCAAGTCGACGGTGACCGTCAATCTTGCGGTCGCCTTAGCGCGCCAGGGCAAGCGCGTCGGCATTATCGATGCGGATATATACGGTTTCAGCGTGCCCGATATGATGGGCATCGAAGAGCGTCCGGAGGTTGTGAACGAACGCGTTATTCCGATTGAGAAGTTCGGCGTTAAAGTCATATCGATGGGCTTCTTCGTCGAAGACAACAGCCCGATCGTATGGCGCGGACCGATGCTCGGCAAAATGCTGCGCAACTTCTTCCAGGAAATCGAATGGGGCGAGCTGGATTACATGCTGCTTGATCTTCCTCCGGGCACAGGCGACGTAGCGCTTGACGTGCATCAAATGATTCCGCAAAGCAAAGAAATCATCGTTACGACGCCGCATGCGACTGCAGCGTTTGTAGCGGCGCGCGCAGGTGCGATGGCTATTAAGACTGAGCATGAAATTATCGGCGTCGTCGAGAACATGTCCTACTACGTATCGGCTTCGACTGGGGAGAAGGAATATGTATTCGGCCGCGGCGGCGGCGCGCGTCTCGCAGAAACGCTTCATGTCGATCTGATGGCGCAAATACCGCTCGGCGCTCCTGATAATCACGTAGCGGAGCCCGATTTCTCTCCGTCTGTCTATAAAGCGGATACGGAGACCGGCAAGCTGTACCTTGAGCTTGCGGAACGCGTCATCGCTAAATGCGATAACGAATAAATCAAAAAGCTGTCCCGGCATTCGGGACAGCTTTATTTTTATATGCCGGTTATTCCTCTTCTTCCTTTGCTTGATTTTCTGAATCGGAGGAGGATTCCTTTTCTTTATCCTTTCCTTCTTCCTTGCTCTTTTCCTTATCCTGCTCTTGCGATGAAGCCTTATCTTGTCCTTGGCCCTTCTTCTCCTCTTTTTTCGCTTCCTCCGCCGATTTAGGCGCTAGCTCCTCCTTAACGGCTGATTTCAGCAGCTCATATACTTCAAGGCGGAAGAGAGGGGTCTGCATCGCTTCCTGCATAATCGTCATGACTTCCTTGCGGTACTGCTTGCCCTGCAGCGTCTCCAGGAACATTTTTTCAACTTCGGGATCTTTAAGCACTTTGACAAGGGAGGACTGATAATCAGGATCCTTTATGAGCTCCTTGTGTATCTCCTTATTTTGCTGATTGACCGCCTTAGCGAATTCGCCTGCGAATTTCGTGTCCGTCATAAGCTGTTTGATGACTTTGTCATATTCAGGCGATACCAATACATCCTTAACGGCAAGCTTGACCTCTTCCTGATCTTGAATGGACAGCAGCCTTGATGTTTGACCGCTTCCTCCGGAAGCGCCGCTGGCGCCGCCGCCCCCGCCGCCGCCCCCGCCGGAGGATTGCTTGGAAGATTCTATAATTTTTTTGGCTTCATCGGTTTTCAGTATGTCGATAACCATCGTTTTCATATCCTTATAGCTCGTCTGCCCGCCGCCCGACGGCTCTGAGCCGCAGCTTGCCAGCATAACGGAAATGACGGCGGCAAACGGAATCATGAACCAGTTTCTGCGCATGCCTTGCTTGCTCCTCTCTAGATGGCGCTTCTTCTCATACAGCATAGACCTAGTATGTGCATTGTTCACTGTATTATCATGGACAGGTGTTAGCTTTTTGTTACGAACGTGGTAAAATAAAGGTTGTTTGTCATCTACTTTCGGGAGGATTAAGAAGTGAATATTAAAAAATGGTTTTTTCTATTTTGGAGCTGCATAGCCGTGGGCGGAGTCGTTACGATGATCTGCGGCTCGATAATGAGCTTGATCGATAAGGATTTTGGTTTTTTGGGGCTTGAAGCAGTGGGCTTTAACGCATTGATGATGCTGCTTGTCGGCACAATGTTCGGCGCTTTCAGCCAAATGGGCTTCTTCGCTTACTTAACATTGAACTATATTGCGCTGAGCATATTCCGCAAAAAGTATTTGTGGAATGCCCTTCAAGGCTACACAACTATTTTTGCCGTGATTCTGACGGGGTATGTGCTTTACCAGGAGCGCTCGAACAACTGGTTTTTCTGGGTGCTCCCGCTATGCCTGCTATTAATCTCCTTAGCCGCATCTTGGCTCAAAGTAAAGCAAACAAACAAAACGGCATTTATTCCTACAATGTTTCTGATGTTCGTCGTTACTGCAATCGAAGCATGGCCGGCATTGCAGGATGAAGCGAATATTTCGGCGATCGTATTTATGATCATTCCATTATTCGCATGCAACGCATACCAGAACTTTATGATGCATCGCTTGCTCGGAACAAAAACAGCCGATACGACAGTGAAGACTGCGTAACCGGCTGTTTAAGGATACCCTTTGGCGAGTTATTCTATTCCGAAATCTAAAGCGTTTTGAAGCGGAACGAACGATTGCTTATCTTGAACGGGATTGCCTTGAATTTCTGTCTGTGCGATCAGGTCGGAGACGGTGGCGAACTCATAGCCTTTGGCGCGAAGCTGATCGATAATGACCGGCAGCGCTTCATGCGTTTGCTTGACCGAGTCGCTGGCGTGCATCAAAATAATATCGCCAGGATGCGCTCTCTGTAAGACGCGGTTAATAATTTTGTCCGTGCCGATATTCATCCAGTCGAGCGAGTCGGTATCCCATTGAATAACCTTGTACTGAAGCTCTTCGGCAATGCGAAGCACGCGTTTGTCGAAGTCTCCGTTAGGCATCCGGATCAGATTCGGCTGTTTGCCGATCATATTGCTCAGAATGCCATGCGCGGTCGTAATTTGCTTGCGGATCTCCTCGTCGCTTAGCTTGCTGTAATTATCGTGCTTGTGGCCGTGGCTGCCGATTTCAAAGCCTGCATCAACGATCTTTTTCACAATATCGGGATGCGACTGGCTCCATGGCGAGGACAGGAAGAAGGTCGCCTGCGTGACGTTTTTCTCTTTTAGCACATTCAGAATGGGCTCTGCACGCTTATCTCCCCAACTGATATCGAAGGTTAGAGCAACAATCTTTTTGTCCGTAGGAACGCTGTAGATTGCTGCCGGCTGCTGAGGCGCGAATACCGTAATATTGTCTCGCTCCGCGTAAATGATGCCGATCGAGAATACGACTGCGACAGCAATGAAGAAATACTTTTTCAGCTTTCGTCCGTTCAACACATAAAACATATTCATTGGGAAGGGCTCTCCTCTCTAATGGAAGCTTGTTCTAGTACAATCTATGCTCGTACACCAAACTTATTCATATAACTTCGTTTTAAACAGTAAAGGAGGGCGGTTTATGTTCAAGCTGCAGGCGATTAAAGAACATTTGCGGCAAATGAAAGGCTATATCGCTTTTGGCTTTATCTTGTTTTTTGCAGGCGTCGTAGCGGGCGGCTCGAATGACGGCTTTGCGTCGTTCTTGAACGGCCAGTTGGCCGGACTGGAATCGATGAGCTCGACGATCGATCAATCCTCCAATCCAACCTTAACGATGTTTATCATTATTTTTCTCAACAATGCGATCAAGTCGATTTTTATTATTTACTTAGGCGCGTTCTTTGGCCTCATTCCAATATTCTTCTTAGCGGTTAACGGGATGGTTATCGGCTATTTGCTTCACAATATGGCGGAGTTGCACGGCGGGGCATACACATTTGAAATTATCGTTAAGGGGCTTTTGCCGCACGGCATTATCGAAATACCGGCTATCGTTATAGCCAGTGCCTATGGAATACGTTTTGGCGTACTTGCTTGGAAAGGAACGGGATCGCTGCTGTTCAGCCGTTCTAAGCTGCCGCTAGTCGGTAAGGATATTGAGTACTTTATAACGCGCAGCGTGCCGATGATCGTTATTTTGACGGTGTCTCTTCTTATTGCGTCTGCTGTCGAAAGTACATTTACAGTTTGGCTGCTTGGCTTGTAATAAATATTCCAATATTTGAGCATAACAGTAAGGCAGTGTCCATCGCACATTTGCGGGGAGGCTGCTTTTTGTATCTAAAGGAGGCAGAAGGCGGTTATGCTCGGAATACTATTCAACGACAAAGAATGTAAAGAACTAGACTATGTGCTGCGTAAAGAGCTGGATGAAATGCTGCTTGATTTGGGCGACTCCCGACTGGATGGCGATATTAAGGGAGCGATTACTCGAAGATATAAAATTATTTTTCGGATGTACGCTCGTATCGCGTCTCCTAAAGAACTGTCCAAATATGCCCTGAATGTCCGTACTTACAGGTAAATTCATGTCATTAAAAAAAGTTTTAAAAAAGGGGTTGCATTACTATGGGCCCCTGTGATATATTATTTCTTGTCGCCGCGAGCAACACGGTGAGCGACACGAAAGAGAGATTGTTCTTTGAAAACTGAACAACGAGCGAAACTGCCCCGTTAATCCTAACGGATTAATGGAAAAGCGATATTTTTAAATGAGCAAGTCAAACACTTTTATGGAGAGTTTGATCCTGGATCAGGACGAACGCTGGCGGCGTGCCTAATACATGCAAGTCGAGAGAACTGATTAAGAAGCTGGCTTATTATGAAGTTAGCGGAGGAAGGGAGAGTAAAA
>Ga0180215_1004440_pt1 | contig 12484 bp, 27 predicted proteins | sample eDN3rd37CBELigBY_FD_128871 | JGI IMG/M metagenome (GOLD analysis project Ga0180215, IMG submission 128871) | Enriched backyard soil microbial communities from Emeryville, California, USA - eDNA 3rd pass 37_C BE-Lig BY (version 2) (version 2) | ecosystem: Environmental > Terrestrial > Soil >...
CAGCTCCATCAACGCCGGCAGCGACATGACCGGCTTGTCGCGAACCAGCAGGCCGTTATAGGTAGGTTTCGCCGCTTAGCGGATCAAATTCCATTCGCCGTCAACATAACGGAAGGCTGCTTACCTGCCCACGATGGCGGAGGCGTGCGATCGCCGTCTCGGTGACGTGTGGCAGGCACAGCAGCGGATGGTCCGTGGTCCACCGGCCCTGCTTTATCGCCTGCATCAGATGCGCAATCTGCAGCGTCGTCGCCAGAAGGCCTTTTTCGGCGGCCACGTCCACCAGCGCCTGCCCCCGGTCGGAACCGCGGTTGGAATGCTGGCCTATGGCAAGCCTCCTCAGTGCCCAGCCATTGCCTCCTACTGGCCATGCGGCCCACGCATGCACCTGCAGAATGCGGACTGCCTGATCAAGCACCGATTTCGTGTCGGTCGTGTAGTCGGCGATCGGCATCGGCAGCCGGGCAAAGTGAGCTTGTAGCAGCAGGCTCGCCTTAACATGCGGCGACTCGAGTGCGAGCCTGTTCACCTGCGCAGTCGGTCACACCAAAGCCCGCCGCTTGGATACTGGTCAGTTATGCGCGCTGGGTCGCGCACGACCGCGACGTGTGCGGTGGGCGTACCGGCCACGGCGCACTGCGCATCAGCTCGGCGTTGATCAGCTCTTCGTTGTGGCGGACAGGCAGCTCGGCGTATTCGTGTGCATCGCAGAGCAGCGTCAGCAGCTGCTGCAGCGTGGCCGTCTTCGCAAGAGGGCCGGTCAGGGCCCGGTGAAACTGTCCCACCGTCTTGTGGCTCAAATAGTAGTGCGCCGCAATCCGCCCCAGCGTGGTCGCTGCCACGGTAAACGCTTCCTGCAGCTCTGGACATTTCGTTTGAATCTCCTGCGGAGAGCCACCACGGACCATGCTGAGTGGTCTCATCGGACGCACGGCTTCGCCAAGCCGCCGCTGCTTACCGATGCAACCGGCGCCTTCCAGATCGATTAAGCAGTTCTCGATCAGCGCGGCGAGGTGATTGTTCAGGGCTTCCGCCGACGTGTCCGCCAGGCCATAGTATGACGGATTCATTAGGACGCGGCGGTAGTAGTACGTCCAATGCACGTACTCAATGCCGTCCTGCTTCGATTGGATGGTGCCCGCAACGATCTGAAGCGAGGAACCAACGCGCATGACCCGACACCACCACTCATGATTAAGGCCTTGCCTGGCGACCCGCCCGTGCTTGGCGACGCGACAATCACCTCGGCGTTCAGGTGATCGGTGAGCTGCGTGTGGAGCGACGACTCGACCGGGAAGGGCTCGTACAGGAACTTTTTATAAAAGTCCTTCTTGATGTCGTGCACAAAAATGACGGCCTTGCCGCTGTCGTCAAACTGGGGGCGGCCGGCGCGTCCCATCATCTGCAGCACGTCCGTGACCGGCATGTCAACGTAGCGGTGCTGCTTGGCATCGAAGAACTCAGTGCCCTTAATGATCACCAGGTGCGTCGGACTGTTCACGCCCCACGCGAGCGTCGACGTGGCCACCAACACCTGCCAGTCGCCCACGTTGTTGCGGTCGGCCACGTTAAGGGGCGTTGCGGTCACTAAACGTTCGCGCGTCGCTCGCCACCTGTTCGCACAGTTGCAGGCTTGCGTCCGCACCTGGATCTTGCGGTTCACAAAGAGCTCTTCGACGACGCGTCGGTCGCCGTCGATGAGGCCGGCGTGATGCAGACCAATGCCAAAGGGCAGCGTCAGCTTCAGATTCTCGTCGCGCAGCTGCGCCAGGATCGGCTCCAGCTCGTCGTCCGACATGCCCAGGAACTGCCGAGGAGCACATTATATGCGCAGCGGTGGCTAGCATCACCGACCACGTCAGCTATGCACAGCCTCCCATCCAAGGTCGATGGGCACTACGGCGGCGTACCTGTCGCGGGTTGTCCTCCATGCCACACAGGCTGATGAGCTCCTGTGCTGTCAGGCGCGTCTGGCGTCGCGAGGACACAAAGACTGCCACACAGAAGAATCAAGAAATGGTGTGCTTATGCTGTTAGAATGAACGGCGGCACGCGTTTGAATGCTCGCCGCTGGGCCAGACGCATACTGATCACGGGCTTGTGCGGCGAGTGCTCCTTGATGGCTGCGTAGGCCGGCTTGTTCATGGTCGCCATGCGGGGGCAGTAGTGCTTGCCGGCAAAGCCGCGAATGTGCACCTCCAACGGCACGGGGCGCACTGACGGCCGGAAATTAAACAGGCCGTACTGAGCACAAAGCAGCAACTACACGCGCATATATGGGTGTTCGCTGATAAGCCCGAGGCGTTGGTGACGCAAGGCCTCGGGACCCGCGACACGCGCACCTTTTCCACACCGAGCCACGCCGCGACATCGTGTGCGTTGGCCAGGGCGGTGGACAAGCCGACGAGCCGCACGGGCGTCTTCAGGTGCGCCGCCATATAGTTCATGCGCGACACAATCACCTCCAGCGTGGGGCCCCGGTCCTGCCCGAGCATGTGGATTTCGTCAAAGATCACCTGTGCTCGGGCCAACGTGTCCACGAAAGGAGAGTCAGGAGCACCTTTAGCCCCGGTGCACAGCGGCACCGGCCGCTGGGATGCTACGCATACCAGGGAAACGGACCGCACGTAGTCGCGCGTGCGCCATGAGCGGGAGACGCCGTCCCACTTTTCGGGCGTGGTGACGATGATGTCCGCGCTGCGCCATGGCAAATCAGGGCCGCTCGTTCAGCAGCGGGTCGCGTTAGCCAACCGCGGCGGCACGAATAGCAACTTTTTGAAGTTCCCGTACCGGTGCAAGCTGGCCAGGTCAGGCGTCAGGTCACCGGTCAGCTCCACGAGTGTCTTGCCGATACGCGGACAGACACGCTGGGACCAGTCCAGCACGCGCTCCCGCACCAGCGCCTTGAGCGGCGCGATGTACACAATCTGGAAGGGAGTAGTAGCGTCGATGGCCCCGGTTCACGTTGGTTACGGATTCGTACGAAGTGACGCCGTGTACGGAGCCTCGAACCTTGGACTTCGGAAACACTCGGAACGCCCGCCACATGGCGATCTCGGCAGCAATCGTTTTACCTAATCATCAGTGGTCCTGGGAGGTATTAAGTACCGGTGAGAAGCAAATCGAGACACCGACTGGATCACGCGAGCCCCGCTCGCCGTACCACTACCGGTCGGTGCGCCGATCAGGACGTTGCTGTTGGTGTGGTAGAGCGTGTGGAAAATCTGCGTCTGGATGGGGTTAAAGTGCGTAAACTGGCCGGCGTAAAGATCCTCAAGCATGGTGTCTTGCAGCGCCGTGATAGGCAGCGGCTGCAAGTTGAGCAAATCCGTGTGCTTGAGAAATGACCGTGCGACATGGAATGGCGTATACCTTTCTGCGGTTAGCACCAACAGCGCACAATGCAAAAGGCATGATACGGCTTGTGCCGTACCGGCGGCTGCCGCTCTGGCAGCAGCAAGTGCTGGAACGACAGGGGCAGCACGGATTCCGAGCCAAGCCACCGATCCGACACGGCGCTGCCAACAACCAAAAGAACAGCCACAGCCTCGGCCGAGTTACCTCTGGCCAGATGGCCAGCACTGATCCGACTGCAGCGCGCCGTACCGCACAAAGTACTGCGGCGGTAGCGGCTCGAAAATTGGGATGGTGTAGACGAGTTTGTGTACCTCACCGTGCTGCTTGCGCTGGATCGAGAAGTATTCGGTGTGGTAGAAATGCTCATTGTTCGAGTCTTCCGTCCATATCCACCACGACTCGACCTGTGCAACGATCATACTTGCCAACCCAGCGCTCGCGTGCGCGCTCAGCGAAGTAACTGATCTGTGGCCGTGGCGGTGCCGTGCACCGGTCATACCGAGCCGTGTATGCGCTCATTCCAAACAAAGTCCGCGCGGATTGTCAGCTCAACGCGGAGGATGGACCTATCGGGTATGTCTCGGCCCAAGCACTAGCTGACCGTGTGAGTGGGGACTTTGCGATCTCATACTGCACGCACCAGCGTTTTTACCGGCTGATCGGCTGGACGTTCGCCTCCATATGCAGGCGTGGGAACTGCTCGACGTAGCCGAGGATGACCTTGCCCATCCGCTGGTGCCGCACCAAGTCGCCTGCAGCGTATGGACAGCAGTGGGTTACCAAGCCTGGATGACGCTTAGGGTCATCGCCACCGCCCGCAGCGCGAGGCGGGCGGAAGCGGGACGCACCGATCTCTTGGGCGCTCATCTCGCGCAGACGGTCCAGCGATGCCCGCTGCTGGTTCAGCTTTTGAATGATCTCGAACGGGATCAGCGGGAACTGCGAAAGCGGGTGCTCAAACGGCCTAGAAAAGCACGCTGCGTCAAAGCGAGCAAAGGATTGTTTTAGCATCCAGCGTGTGTTCTGCGACTTGCCCGTCCGCTCCTTAAGCTCCCGCACCATTGCCGTCGCTCAACCGTCTTGGAGAGCTCCAAGAGCTTGGCGGTTGTTGTGACCCAGCCCTTACGGAGCGCGATCTCAAAAACGCCCCGCAGGATGCGCGACGCGTTTTGGACGACGTATGCCGTGTCGGAGATGAGCGAGAAGTCGTCGACGCGGTCGCGGGAGACGTAGGTCTGCAGCAGGATGTTGACCTTGCCGTAGGAGTTCTCTGTACCGCCCTGCGCCGTTGATAGGACAAACGACACGGAGCGTGGGCAGCCTGCTGTTGCTCAAGCGCATTTCGAACCCAGTGGCGTCCCATAAATTGTCCACGGAACGCGTACCTTGACGTCGCACACGCATTCCTCCAGCAGACGGTCCAGCTCGGGCAGTTCTTCCTCGCGGACCTTGACGTTCTCAAACTCGGTGGCTTGTGATACCAGCGCGAGCAAGTCTGCCTCCGACATGACCATCGTCATCTGCTCGTTGATGATCTGGAAGAAATGCGTGCATCAACATCGAGCCGCATGCTCTATTAACTCCTCGTACGGAATGCGCCACGCAGCCGAAGCCAGCGTTCGACGTGCCTCGACCGTGTCGTGGCGGATGTAAAAGTGTGATGCGGTTCGGCCCAGATCGGTGGGAGACAGCGTTCCAGTCGCCCGGTCGAAGCGGATCATCCGGGCAGCGTCCAGCTTCTGAGCGGCAATCTCGACCAGCTCTCGCCTAGGGGTAGCCGCGCGCAAGCCGTGATGAACCAAAACCCATGTGAATCCCTTAAACTTTGCGTCGCACAAGCAGCGACGCCCCGCCAGGTTATACCGGCGATTGACCAGCTGCGGGTCATCCTCAAGGTCCATCAACGTGAGGCCGTACTGCAGCGGGTTGCGCTTCATGCGCAGAGCCATGTATGTGTAGTTCAGCCAATCGACCGCCTGATGCAGCATCCCCCAAGTCTTTGATGTTGGCCAACAACATATCAGTGGCTCCGGCGGCGTAGCAACTGCGCGACCAATCGCGTGCGCACCTCCGCCACATTCGAGACGGTGCCCAAGACGATTTCAGCGTTCAAGTTGTCCGTCAGCATCTTGTCAAATTGGGACTCGATAGGGGCTTGATGCGTCATTTGCGACAGGTAGTGGGCCAGCTGTGGATGGTACCAGGGATTGCATTTGGGTCGGGCATCAGATCCAAGGCATGTCCTAGCGAACAGCTGGTGAGCCACGGCCGCCGTACCTTGTCGTGCGACGTGATGATGATACCCTCGCCGGACGAGTCATACTGCGGCCGGCCTGCGCGACCAAAGATCTGCATCACGTCCAAAATGCCGAGATCCACAAAGGCACCCTTCTCGGCGTTGTACAGCTGCGTGCCCTTGATGATGACTGTGTGGGCGGGCAGGTTGACACCCCACGCAAGCGTGGCCGTGCACACCAGCACCTTAATGAGACCGTCGCGGAAAAACTGGCGTGCCGTCCAACTAGCCCCGACTGCTCAGGGCCGAGGGCGTCGTCAGCGCATTATGGCCCGATGCGGTGACGGCGTGAGCAGGGAGCGCACAACATACCCGCTCGACCAGATTGCGATCAGCGCGCAGCATGCCAGCGTTGTGGCAGCCCAGGCCCGCCGCAAACAGTTCCTACGGAATAGTGGAAGGTGCGTCCGATTCGCGGCCTTGATCAGCGCTTTTCAATAAAGGCTTTCATTCCAGGCAAACACCCGGCAAATACGTACACGCAGCTCGCGGTTCCGCGACTTATTCATCTCATTTGCGGCGGTGGCATAGCGGATATCATCCTTGGTCAGGAACAACGCCGACTGGTTCTTCTTGGCGGCCATGTCGCGCAGCACCTGCGCGGTGCGCACCGTGTCCTTGCGCGAGTGGACAAAGACCATCACCTGGTAGCCTGCCTTGAGCCTGGACAGCCAGCACGAGGGCGGTATGGCGCATGCGGTCGCCCGTTAGTGCTTGCCAATGCAACAGTCAAGATCAACACGCGCTGATTCGCACCGGTCCACGACTTTGTCGTAGCAGATTTCGTTCATGACCTGGGCCGCCTTGAGGGCGCCCTTGGGCTTCACGCCGATAAAACTTTGCTCCAGCGGCACCGGCCGGAAGCCATTGTCGAAGAAGAACAAGCCCACCTGCCTCGCCAGCGTCACAACGGCGGAACAGCCAGAAGTGCTTTATCACCTCGCGTACGGGGAGCCAGCACAGCCAGTCCGGCCGAACGGGCGCGCACCATCGGGTTGACTCGCAAAAAGTGAGCGACGTCGACATAGTTGGGCAGTGTTGCCGACAGGCCCACTATTCGAATCATGGATTGCGAGCTCTCCACCTGACCAGCAAGTAACTCTGAATTAATTCTCGACGGGTCGAATTAGTTTGCGGTTCACGCTAGTTTCCATGGACAGGGAGCACCTACCAAGCGTTGCGTCCTGGCAACGATCGTCTCGATGACGGCGCCGCGGTCGTCGTGGAGCAGGTGGACCTCGTCGATGACGAGCAGGCGCACCTAGCCAACGGATCCCCGAGCCCTCCCAAGACAATTATGGTAAGCAGACACACCGGCACAATGAATCCGGACCGCCTGCCGTCCTACTTGCTGTGCTAGGCCGACGTCGCCGGTGCTCTTGCGCGTGACCACGTCCCACTTCTCCGGCGTTGTCACAATGATGTGCGTGGCCGCAATCTCCGCCTGTGCAGGCCATGGATGGTGTCCCGCGTCTGGGTTCCCTCAGTGAGCGCAGACGGACCTGGCCATCTCGTTGCGCGGCCGAGCGAGCCCATACTCGAGTCAATTGCATGTCGCCCGTGAGCTCGTTCACGACGATGCCCAGGTACTTGAGGCGCGCGGAAAACTTGCTGACGACCTGAAGCCTCGAGTGAGTCCTTGAATGGATCACACAGGGTCAGTCGCCCGTCGAGCAGATTCCATCATCCATTGAGCCCGAGGCGATGGCTCACCTCAGCTGCCAAGGCCTTCATTGGCGCGACATAAACGATCTTAAACGGCTCACGTCCGAGCTGGCCGCCGGCAATGTGTTGCTTGATCTCGCTCAAGACGGTCATGAGCGCCACGTCAGTCTTGCCGGCGCCCGTCGGCGCGCACACGAGCATGTTCTCCTTGGTTTTATAGGCCACCGGAAAGACACGGGACTGCAGCCGGTTCAAGCGCTCGTACCCTACAAAGGCTGTCCCGTCCGCTCCCACGCAGAGCTGGATCCATACGAAGCACGTGTAGTCAGTACGTCATGGTGACCTGCACCTGTCAGCCGGCTAGACGTGCCTGGCCGGGCAAACTCGTCAAAGTCATCGATATCCACCAGTTGCTCGTCGGGCAGCGCGGCAGCGCGCTGCGAGATGGGCAACGTCACCTCTTCCCAGTCCTTCTCGTTCCGGCGCTGTGTGCCCACCGGCAGCTGAAAGCGCGCACCGGAGAGCACCATGGCCGTCGACTGGCCGGTGATGTAGACCTGGGACGGCGAGGGCGTGCGGCAAGGGTGACGGTGCAGCGCGCGTCAGTGTGTGCGACGCCCACGCGGGCCACCACTTAGTCCGCCGCACGTACGTTTGGGTACTGCACGACCGGCGCACTTGACGGGGCGAACAGCGGCTTTTGGCTCGCCGCCTCGAGCCGCGCTTGAATCTCTTCTGTTGCGTCCTGGAAGCCGAGCGCAGCCAGCAAGCGCGCCTGATCACCGGCCAAGCCGTCCGCGTCCGTGCGCTTCTTGCGTTCCTCCTTGCGCAACAGCTGCAAGAGCAACCCAGCGGCTCGCATGGCGACAGAGTTGGCCACATTGTATCAGTCGATACGTGCACAGAGCGCGCCCCGCCCGCAATAGCAATCTGGCAAGCCGTGGACCTTGCTCAGCTTTTTCTCGGCTTCAGTGACGATGGTTACCTGGGCGCCAAAGCTGGGCGCCGCGCCCGACCCACGGGCATCGCGCTTGCCGCCCTCGACGGCGTCCGCCGCCGCCGGCATGCGCGCCAGCACGCCCGTGACTGCGTCGACGATAGTTGCACGGTGCGTTAGGAGCCGCTCGATGGCCTCGAAGGCGTCCAAGCCTAGCAGGTCCAGCAGCTCAGACTGGATGCTGTCGTTCGACCTCTCCGAGGCGATCAGCTGGTAGAGCGCCATGGCCACCTCTTGCTGATGCGCCTCATCAAGATGTGGCAGGTACGCCTCGCACGCGCGCCGCAGGTATGTGCGGTCCACCACGTCGTCGAGCTGGGCCGCGGCGAGTCCAGCGGCAGCGACCTTGTCGTCGGTGCTGGCCCAATGCGGGGTGGTCGGAGCTGCAGCCGCCGCCGTCCGGCCTTCGAGCAGGGCGATCAGCCGGTTCTCCTCCGCGAAACGGTGTTCCGACCACGGATTGACCACGACGAGGTCCGCGCCAAACTCGGCCCCGGCCGCGCTCGTTGTCGCCGATGGAGCGGCGTCAGCGCCGATGTGATCCAGTGCACGCAGCGCCACGTCGGCCGCCTGGGCCAGCGTCTGCAGGCGCCGCAGCTCGGCCACGGCCACGTCGCCGATGGCGTCGGCCAGGGCCGCGCGGACCTTGTCCAGGTCGGGCGGCCCGCTGAACCGACGGACCAACAGCACCACCAGGCGCACGGCCAACTCGCGGACGGCGTCTGGCGAAGCGGCGTTGCCCAGCAGCTGCCGGCTGGCCTCCAAGAGCTTGAGCGCGGGCATGCGCAGGTCCTTGCGCGGGTGGTGTTGTAGCTTGCCAAACAGCAATGCGACCGTAGCCGCCTCGTTCGTCCTGGTCATAAGTACAGACGCTGAAAGAATTGCTCCGGAATTGGCGTGAGTGAAGAATGCACATGCCGGGCACGAGGCGGTCTAGTCCCGTACGCTGCCTGACGCTTGCGGCTGGTCGCAGGCGCTTCTGCGGCCTGGACAGCGGGCACCTTGACGGCCGGTAGGCCGCGGCGACGCTCGTACTCTGCCAACCCGTCCTGCATATGTCGAAAGACGACCTCCCAGGGCTCCTCGCCATTGGCCGACGCAGCCAGCCGGCTGCCGCCGAGGCCGTCCACCTCGGCCTGGGCCAGCAGGGCGCTGTTGAATCGCGGCAGCGCGGCCATGGCCAGGGTCGGCCCCGTGGCCGCCATGGTCGGAGAGTCGTCCGGGCCGGCCCGCTGGATCGTCGGGCTGTCCCAGCCGTCCGTGTGGCGGCGCCGCGACCGTGTAATGGCCTTTCTAGCGTCTTTGCCTGCCTGTCTATCGCGGCCAACTGTTCTGAGGCCTTTTGGTGGCTGTTCTTCGCCGTCGTCGTCTCCGGGACCCGCCGCTTTGGCGCGGTACTCGCGCGTCGACTCTTAAATCTTTTCTGGTGACGTCATAGGGTCGCGGCCGTCCTGCATTTCTCGTTGCAGTGTTGCGCAATGCCTGATGCCCCGATGCCCTGATGCAGAATGGCGCGACGCCCAACTATAGCCGCCCGGCAAGAAAAAAACTATGGCCGCCCGTCCGGCCACCCGTCCGGCCGCCCGTCCGCTCCTTCGATAGGGAAGCAGCACATTTTTACTCTATTATCAAAGTTCGCCAACAGTTCACAAGATTGACTCGTCTACAGAGATGCTAGCGTTTCCGCAAGATCAGACTAAAGGACGAGATGACCTGCAAGACCACCGCAAAGAGCGCCAGGATAGCCAAATGGACATCGCGGCCAAGGAAGACTTGGTCGATGCCTTCGGCCGGATCTACCGTCCAGAGGCCGTACGAGAGCAGGATTTCCCTACAGCAAGAGGGAAATCAACATGTAGCAGGTGTCTATGTCATCACACGAGCTGCATTCGATAGGTTCCACAAGGCTTGCGTCGTACCGCCCCGTGTCGGCGTACTCAACATTCCGGTACACCTCGCCAATCATCAGGGTGCCAAAGGCGTAGTGAACGGGCGTGATCCAGTAGATCCACGAGCTGCAAAAGCAGTGACGCACAAACACTACCTGCCATGAGTTAAAGGCGCGAATCGAGTTTAGCCGGGCTCCCTGCGCATAATCGTACATGTAGTTTTCGATCTCGGGCTCTCGGATGAAGAAGCCGGCCACGGGCAACGTCAGCACAATGAGGTAGAGAAAGTGCATGCGAGCTTGCTCCGCGGAACGCGACACGTCCGCAAGAATCTATTAGGAGTAATGGAGTACCTCTCCAATCCATGCGATTCGCGGAGCGTCAGGACCGTCTGTGGGCCGTGGTCGGCTGCCAAAACATTGTCCGTGTGCGTACCCCCGCCAGCGCGTGGCCGGTCAAGGCGCACAGCACGAGGACGGTGATAAACACCAGCACGTTGTTGTTGTCGAGGAAATACGGCACCGAGAACTGGAGCGGCACTATCCACACGGCCGCGACGGCCACGTAGAGGATCAAGTCCGCCAGCAGCGTCGTTAGGATGGCGACGGACGGCTGGGCCACGTTCCGCACGGCCTCGGTCGCAACGACGCGGCGCTCTTGGAACACTGGGGAGAGCGTCCGTCGGTAATCGCCAGAGCGGGCAGATGCGTAGGAGTGCGGTTAGACCCGGTATGATCCTCGGTGCTATTGCCGCCCTGGCAAGACCGTACTCTGCCCAACAAAAGCGATAGGGAGCGCGTAGAACAGCAACGATGACATGAAGAGCAGCGCGCCCCGACAGAACCGCTGGTTGCCCGTGCGGTAGTCCATGTCGACGTACAGCGCGATGCAAATCACCAGGAGCAGCCCGCCCTTGGCCACCTGCATACCCAGCCGGTGGAACAGCAGGCGCGAGTGTAGGGCGCGCTGAAGGAGGACGACAAAATTGTGCAGCGCGCCGTTTCTGTACGACCGCCGTTTCCTGCCAACGCCACGACCGACTCCTTGCCCTGGGCGAGCGTGTGCCATGGTCAAAAAGCCGCCGCGGCCGTCGGTCTGAAGTGGTCATGCCGTACTCTTGCACCGCCTGCCGCGTTGTGGTGCCATTCGCCTCGAGGCCTCCGCGCACGGCGGCCATGGCCGCCACGCGCTGTTCCGCCACGAGCCCCACGAGCGCGTTCAGCTCCGTGGTGTCCGTCGTCATCGACAGGCTCGCTGCCGGCAGCAAGCCGACCTTAAAAAAAAACGCATCAAGCAGCCTCCGTTAGCCGCATCGGGCCTCGTCCGATCCGCTGCCCACGGAGTGCAACTTGCCGAGGTATGACACTAGCGGGCCGTCCAGCGGCCGGTGGATGCCGTGGCGAGCGAGCGTGTCCAGCAAGGGCTCGCCCGCGAGCCCACTGTACACGGCTTCGCCGTCGCGGAAGTAGACCAGGTGATCGACGTAGCGCAAGTCGTCGTTGGTCGCGGATGAGATGCGGCAGATGATCGACACGCCCCGCGCCTTGGCGACGTTGTGCAGCTGGCGCATCAGCAGCGCCGCATCGGGTCCATACAAATGCTCCAGGGGCTCCTCCAAAAAGAGCGCCTCTGCGATTCCTCTGCACAACCGGATATACAGGAGTAAAATGAGCGCGTGCGAGCAAACTACATTCAGGCAGGCCCCTCTATCTCCAACCTGGATCGCTGAGCAGCTCCATGGCAATAGCCACGGCCTGTGTATATGGCCGGCGCTTCGTCGAGCCCGCGCTCCGAGTAAGCGGCTTCTCCAGTACGGCGTCCAAACCCAACAGGGCCGCCACGTCGTCCACGCGCTGAGCGATTTCGGCGGCGGTGGTTCGCCGCGGCAGCGACAGCCGCGCCGCGTAGCCGAGTAGCTGCCGGATGGTCAGGTCGGCGGGCAGGTGCGGCTGTGCCGGGACATAGGCGCTGTGCTGCCGAAACTGGACGGCGTCCACGGCGCACCGACAGCGGTAGGTGATTGACCCTTCAAACTCGCCGTGCGTCTTCCGCCCGCAGAGCATGTTGAACAGGGCGACATGGCCCGAGTGCACGTCTCCTGCGGCAAGGGATCCGTCAGGCCAAGCGTTGACGTGCGCAGCCACCGGTGCGGCGGCGGTCGTATGAGCCGATCAGAGGGGCTTTTTCAGGGCGGTATGGGACGTCCGTACCGGTGAGGCCGACCACACACGCCGCCGGCAGCGTGAGGTGCACGTCGCGCAGGACCTGGCAGCCCAGGGG
>Ga0180215_1004441_pt1 | contig 12482 bp, 9 predicted proteins | sample eDN3rd37CBELigBY_FD_128871 | JGI IMG/M metagenome (GOLD analysis project Ga0180215, IMG submission 128871) | Enriched backyard soil microbial communities from Emeryville, California, USA - eDNA 3rd pass 37_C BE-Lig BY (version 2) (version 2) | ecosystem: Environmental > Terrestrial > Soil >...
GCCCACGATGCGATCCCCGAGCCCTAGGGCGAGCAGCATCTCGGTGGTCGACGACTTGATGGTCAACACCCGCTGCGGATCGTCGATGGTCACCTCGACACCGCAGTTGACGATCGTCGCCTGCGGGGTGGGTTCCGGTGCTGTCAGCGGGGCGGAGGCGGCGGATGCACAGCCGGCCAGCAGCAGGGCGGCGGTGGCAGACAGGACGATGGTGGCGCAGCGACGGGTCATGGTGGCTTCCTCAAGAATCGGGCACGCGAACATCCGCGGCCCAAGTCGCCGCAGAAAACCGGCCGGCCCCAATCCGAGGTCGAGCACCCGCCCCATTCCCGGCGCGGGGGTCTGCGCCGATACTACCGTCTGCTCCGGGCATTCTGCGGGGCTTCAGCGTGCCCGGCTACACTGCTCGGGTGGCTCACCTACGCGTAACTCCGTGGACCCTCGACGTTCGGGACCTCATGCACCGTCCGGGCGAGATGCGGGAGCGAAGTCTCGACATCCCAGCTCCGGAGAGATTCGGCAACCCCGTCATCGGCGTCGACGCAGGCGAACCCGTGCACCTTGAGGTGCGCCTCGAGTCGCTGCACGACGGCATCTTGGTCAGCGCAGAGGCGGATGCCACGGCGACAGGGGAGTGCGTGCGTTGCCTGATCGACATCGAACGCCCGGTCGAAGTCGATATTCAGGAGCTTTTCGCGTATTCTCGTGATGAAGCTTTCGAGTATCAGGTTCAAGACGACCACGTGGATCTTGAACCGGTCATCAGGGACGCAGTGGTTCTGTCACTGCCGTTCCAGCCCGTCTGTCAAGAAGAATGCCTCGGCCTGTGCCCTCAATGCGGGGTGCGGCTCCTCGACAACCCGGGTCACCAGCATGAAGAACCCATCGATCCGCGATGGGCGGCGCTTGCCGGGTTCGAAGGCCTGACCGAGGCCGCCACAGAACGTAACGGCGACGCCCCTGGCGACGTCGACACCGACGACCAGAACACAGAGAAGAGATAGCCATGGCAGTTCCCAAGCGGAAAATGTCCCGTGCCAGCACCCGTTCGCGCCGCTCGCAGTGGAAGGCCACGCCTCCCACCCTGGTGAAGACGGTTGAGGGCGGCAAGGTCGTCTACAGCCTGCCGCACCGCGCGAAGGTCGTTGAGGACTCCGCCGGCACCGCCCTGTACCTGGAGTACAAGGGCCGCAAGGTCGCAGACGTCTAGTCCGTTCACCGGACACTCAGGAGCGCCGATGTCTGCTGGGCAACACTCTGCTGATCAGTACAGCACCGATCAGCACAGCACTGCCCGGCCAGACGAGGCGCTTTCTGTCGTTGGCGCACACACAGGTGCAGGCGCGAAGGCGGCGACTCACGAACCAGACCCCGCCAGCCTCGCCGAGCAGCTCGACGTGCCCATCAGCGCAGAACTGCTCGAACTCGCGCTGACTCACCGCTCCTACGCGTACGAGCACGGCGGCATCCCGCACAACGAGCGGCTCGAGTTTCTCGGCGACTCGATCCTGGGGCAGGCCGTCACCGTCATGCTGTACCGCGAACATCCGACCCTCAACGAGGGTGAGCTCGCCAAGCGGCGCGCCAGTCTGGTCTCGAGCGTTGCGCTTGCAGAGGTGGCCCGATCGATCGACCTGGGGCGTCACATCCGGCTGGGGCACGGCGAAGAGCTCACCGGGGGTCGCGACAAGTCGTCGATCCTCGCCGACACTGTTGAGGCGGTGATCGGTGCCGCATACCTGAGTGCCGGACCGGATGCCGCCACCGCCCTCGTTCTGCGCCTCATCAAGCCCCTGCTGGCCGACCCCGACCGTTTCGGTGCGGCCATGGACCCGAAGACGAGCCTGCAGGAGCTGGCGTCACGCCTGGGCCTCGGAACGCCAAGCTACGAGATCACAGACAGCGGGCCAGACCACTCGAAGCGCTTCTACGCGGTGGTGGTGCTCGGTGACGAGCACGTCGCATCCGGTGAGGGCTCCAGCAAGAAGCACGCAGAGATGGCTGCTGCCCTCGAGGCGTGGACGATCCTGCAGTCCCGATAGATGCCGGAGCTGCCTGAGGTCGAGGTGGTGCGCGCCGGGCTGGCGCCGGCCACCACCGGTGCGACCGTCACCGCCGTCACCGTGCTCGACGAGCGTTCACTGCGCCGGCACCACGGCCCGTCCGAAGACTTCATCGAGCGCCTCACCGGGGCCACCCTGCTCGAGCCGCAACGCCGCGGCAAGTTCCTGTGGCTGCCGCTCGCCCCCGCGTTGCCGAAAACGAAGGAGAACGTGGCGCATCCGCCCGTTCCCGCGCAAAATGGCGCCATTTCGGCAGATACTCCTTCGTTTTCGGTGGGCCCCACTGAGGCGCTCGTGGTTCACCTGGGCATGAGTGGGCAGGTGCTGCTCAGGCAGCCGGATGCCGATGACCGGCTCACGCGCGTCCGTATCGACATCAAGCATCCGCAGCACGGGCCGTTCAGGCTCAACTTCGTCGACCAGCGCATCTTCGGTTCCATGGCAATCGATGCGCTGCAGCAGACGACGGATGCGCCGGGCACGGTACCCGCGCAGGTCGCCCACATCGCGCGCGACCCCGTCGACCCCCTCTTCGACGACGCACTGTTCTTTCGGCGACTCGCCGCGCGCCGCAGCGGCATAAAACGCGCACTGCTCGACCAGACCCTCATCAGCGGCATCGGCAACATCTACGCCGACGAGTCGCTGTGGGCCGCGCGAATCCACGGTGAACAACTCGCCTCGACGCTGAGCCGGCCGCGTGCCAAACGTCTGCTCGAAGAGGTGCGGCTCGTGCTGGCGAAGGCACTCGCCGAGGGCGGCACCAGCTTCGACACGCAGTACCTGAACGTGAACGGCGAGTCAGGCTACTTCGCGCACTCGCTGCAGGCGTACGGGCAGCACGGAAAGCCGTGCCCGCGCTGTGGCCGACCAATCGTTCGCGAGACTTTCATGAACCGGGGCTCGCATTTCTGCCCACACTGCCAGCGCCTGCGCTGAACGCCGTCAGAGCACCTTCTTCCACGACCCTTCATAGCCCACTGGCACGAAACCGAGTGCCTCGTTGACGTCGAGCATGTGCCGGTTCTCCTCGGCGTTCCAGGTGTAGATGGCCGGATGCCCCGGGGCCGTCTTCGCGAGCAGGCGCAGATTGGCTGCCTTCACCAGCATGCCGAGCCGGTGGCCCCGATGTTCGTGAAGCACGAGTGTGTTGTGGTTGAACACGGGCATGGCCGGGTCGTGCGCGCACACCAGCTCGGTGAAGCCAACCAGAGTGTCGGTGTCAATGTGCCGCACGGCTGAGGTCATCCAGTGCCTGCCCTCGGCCGCGCGCCGCTTATCGAGGTCGCGCACCCTCTCCTCATCCCACTCCTCGGGCTGGTAGTCGACCTCGCCCAGCGGTGGATCTGTGCTCATGCGTTGCTGCAGCACGGCCAGGTCGCCCAGGCGGTGAGTGGGCGTCGGGCCGATCCACTGCTCCAGGTCGTAGCCGGCGGGCAGCTCGGGCTCGGGCGGGTCGACCGGGAGGGGCAACCTGCTCATCCGGTCAACCTGCGCGAGGGCGTAACCGTTGGCCAGCAGGAACTGGGTGGCCGGGTCATGCACCGGCACCGATCCGAAACCGGTTGGCGACGGGATGCGCTCGCCCGGCGCATCCGTGTGGTGGGCGAAACCCTGCAGCACCGAGCGTTTGTCGGCCAGCGCGATCTCGAGCACCCGCCGGTAGAGCGCCGTTCCGATTCCGCGCCGGCGGTAGTCGGGCAGCACCTCCGCGTGCAGCCACGCGGAGCGAACATCCGTTCCGCTCTGCAGCTCGTGAACGCTGCGACCAACGATGCGACCGTCGATGCGCGCGACGAACACCCGCTTGGGTTCGTAGCGGCTGTGGTACTCCGGAAGCAACTCCTCGGGCGTCATCGCGAGGTCGAAGTTGCCCACAGAGGCAGCCTCGATCTCGTTGCGCACGCGGGTCATCTCCACGAAGTCCGCGCCCCCGGCACCGTCGAGGGCCTCCGGAATCGGTAGTTCTTCGATGGTGAACTGCTCCATCGTGCCTCTCCTCCTCGAACGGTCGCTGCACGCGGGCAGCCGAACAGATTACAACGCGACCCTGCCCCGCTCCAAGAACTCTTCTGCGCGTTGAGTAGCGTGCGAGCGGGTTTGGCGGGCTTGCTTCTGCGGGTTGAGTAGCGTGCGAGCGCAGCGAGCGCGCGTATCGAAACCCCTACCGAGTGGCAGCCCGACCGCACCACACCAGTCCGCTACCGTAGACCCGTGAGTTTTGGGCGCGAAGGGAGGGCCGGCACGTGTACCTGAAGAGCCTGACCCTCAAGGGCTTCAAGTCGTTCGCGCAGCCAACCACCTTCGCCTTCGAGCCGGGCGTCACCTGTGTGGTCGGGCCGAACGGTTCCGGCAAGTCCAATGTGGTGGATGCTCTCGCCTGGGTGATGGGGGAGCAGGGGGCGAAGACGCTCCGCGGCGGAAAGATGGAAGACGTCATCTTTGCGGGAACCGCCACCAAGGGTCCGCTGGGTCGCGCGGAGGTGATGCTCACCATCGACAACGCTGACGGTGCCCTGCCGATCGACTACTCAGAGGTCACGATCAGCCGCACGCTCTTCCGCAACGGCGGAAGCGAGTACGCCATCAACGGGGAGACCTGTCGCCTGCTCGATGTGCAGGAGCTGCTGAGCGACTCCGGGCTCGGCCGCGAAATGCACGTGATTGTCGGGCAGGGCCAGCTCGACGCGGTTCTACACGCGAGCCCCGAAGACCGTCGCGGTTTCATCGAGGAGGCCGCAGGCATCCTGAAGCATCGGCGTCGCAAAGAGAAGACCATCCGCAAACTCGACGCAATGCAGGCGAACCTGACCCGCCTGAGCGACCTGGCGGGGGAGATCAGGCGGCAGCTGAAGCCGCTCGGCCATCAGGCCGAGATCGCCAGGGAGGCGCAGTCGATCGCCGCGATCGTCAGGGACGCCCGCGCGAGGCTGCTCGCAGACGAGGTCGTATCGCTCAGGGAGTCGCTGGCGACGCACAGCAAGAGTGAGTCGGAGCGCAAGACCGAGCGCATCGTGCTGCAGGAGCAGCTCGACCAGTCGAAACTGCGCATGCAGCGCATCGAACAAGAGCAGGTCGGCGACGCCGTCGACCAGGCACGCCGGGTCGCGTTCGGGCTGGAGTCTGTGCAGGAGCGCCTGCGCGGCTTGTACACGCTCGCCAACCAGCGACTCGCGCTGCTCGGCTCGCAGGCTGAGACCGCTGAGGCGGTGTCTGGCGTGAGCCCGCAGCAGGTGGCGGATGCTCGCGACGAGGCCGCGCGGCTCGCAGAGACCATTGCAGAGGCAGAGCAGGTCTGGCGTGAGGCCCAGGCGCAGACCGTGGAGGCTCGCGCACAACTGGATGCGCTCGATGAGGAGATCGCCCACCAGAGCTCCCTCATCTCGCGGCACGACCTCGAGCTGTCGAAACTCGCTGGGCAGGCCGATACCGCGGCGTCCCGCCTCGCAGCCGTGCGGGGCGAGGTCTTGAGGCAGCAGAACGCGCTCGACGCAGCCCGTGCCCGCCGCGACGCCGCAGCGGCCCAGCTCGCCGAGGCCGAGGCGGAAGCCGAAGAGGGGGGCCAGGGAGAGACAGACCTCGACGCCGTCTACGAGAGCGCCCAGGCAGAGGTGAAGGCCGCGGAGGCCGAGATCGACACGCTGCGAGAGCAGCTGCACACGCTTGAGCGCGAACGGGATGCGCTCGCGGCCAGGCAGAGCGCCCTGTCGTCTGCACTCGACCAGAAAGACGGATCGAGCGCCCTCGTCGGAGCCCGGCGCCCCGGCATCCGGGGGCTGGTCGCCGAACATATTCAGGTGAAGCCAGGGTACGAGGCCGCGATCGCCGCTGCACTCGGCACGCTGGCCGACGCGGTGCTCGCGGAGAACCGGGATGCGGGCATTGACGCGCTCGGCCACGCTGCGGCAGAAGACCTCGGAAGGGTCGAGCTGGTGCTCGCGGACGGTCGTAGCGCCCCCACGCAGAGCATCGACGACGCGCGACTACCCGCCGGTGCCGTCGCCGCCGGGAGTGTCGTCACCGCCCCTTCAGGTGTGCTGGGCATCCTCTCGGCAGTGGTCGTTGCCGACGACCTGGATTCCGCGCGCGCGGCCTGGACTGCCCTGTCCGCAGATGTCAGCCCGCTCACGGTCATCACGAAATCGGGCGATGTGCTCAGCCAGTACGTGCTTCGCGGCGGGTCTGGCGCCAAACGTTCCCGCCTCGAACTGGTGGCAGACCGGGACGCAGCCGCCGAGCGCCTGACCGAGGTCACGTCGCTCATCGAGCGCGCCCAGTTCGCGCTCGCAGAGCAGCGGGGAACCCTCGACGTCGCGAAAGAGCAGGCGGCTCGGGCGCTCACCGCGCTGCGCGAATACGACTCGCAACTGGCGGCGCAGACCGAGAAGCTCAACCGCGCGAGGGTGCAGGTCGAGGCAGCAGAGGCAGAGGCACAGCGTCTGGAGCGCGGGCTCACCCTCGCCAGCGAGTCGGTGACGGATGCGCTCGCAGCCACAGAGCGCGCGCAGTCCGAACTCGAGGCGGCGAAGTCGAGGCCCCGCCCGATGCTCGACGCGTCCGCCCGTGACGCGCTCGCCGAAGAGCTCGACGCCGCCCGTGAGCGCGAGGTGGAGGCGCGCCTGCAGGTCGAGACGGCTCGCGAGCGGGTGCGCGCACAGGAGCTCCGCGCCGAACAGTTGAGCAGGCAGCTTGAGACGGAGCGAGCCGCTGCGGAGGAGGCGGCACGCCGCGCCGTCATCCGTCGCCACCAGATGGATTCCGCGCAGAGGGTGCTCGACGCGCTGCCCGCAGTGCTCGACTCTGTCGACCGCTCGGTGTCTGAGGCGCGCGTGGAGCTCGCGGCCAGGGAGGCGGAGCGGTCGCAGCAGAACGAGGAGCTCGCACAATTGCGCCGGGGCGAGAGTGAGCTTCGCGAGAAGCTGCACGCCGTGAGCGAGACGGTGCACGGCCTGGAGATGCAGATCTACGAGAAGAAGCTGCACCTGTCGACTCTGCTCGAGAGAGCAGGGGAGGAGCTTGGCCTGGTTGAAGACGTGCTCGTGGCCGAGTACGGCCCGCAGGTGCCCGTGCCCGACGACGCAGCCGCACCGCCGGCCGCCGACCCCGACCCCGCCGACGACGAAGCCGACCCCACCGCCGCCCCGCACAAAACGAAGGAAGAACTCGCCGCAGAAGACGTTTCGGCGCACAACGACGCCGAATCGACAGATTCTCCTTCGTTTTCGGCAGGCGTGCCGTTTGTGCGCACCGAGCAGGAGGCGCGGCTGGCGAAGGCGGAGCGCAAGCTCGCGCAGCTCGGGCGGGTCAACCCGCTCGCGCTCGAAGAGTTCGCTGCCCTCGAGCAGCGGCACAAGTTCCTTACCGAACAGCTCGCAGACCTCACGAGCACCCGCAAAGACCTGCTCACCATCATCGACGAGATCGACGAGAAGATGCAGGAGATCTTCGCGAGCGCGTTCGAAGACACCCGGGATGCGTTCAACACGGTGTTCCCTATCCTGTTCCCGGGCGGAACCGGCAGCATCCACCTCACCGACCCGACCGACCTGCTCACAACAGGCATCGAGGTGACCGTCAAGCCGGCGGGCAAGAAGATCGAGCGGCTGTCGCTGCTGAGCGGTGGTGAGCGGTCGCTCGCGGCTGTCGCCCTGCTGATCGCGATCTTCAAGGCCAGGCCGAGCCCGTTCTACATCATGGACGAGGTGGAGGCGGCCCTCGACGACGCCAACCTCGGTCGCCTCCTGCAGATCTTCGAAGACCTCCGCGAGAACTCGCAGTTGATCGTGATCACCCACCAGAAGCGCACGATGGAGATCGCGGATGCCCTCTACGGCGTCTCGATGCGCCAGGACGGCGTGAGCGCCGTGGTGGGGCAGCGGGTGGCGGTCGAAGAGAAAGTCGGCTGACTCCCGTGACCGACATCGACCGGGTGCAACGAAGAACAGTCTGGGTGCTCACCGGCGCGCAGATCATGGGCGGCCTCGGCATTGGTGCGACGGTATCTGTAGGCGCCCTGCTGGCTGCCCACGTCTCGGGCTCCGACGCGTGGTCTGGCATGGCGTCCACCATGTCGACCCTCGGTGCTGCGCTCCTTGCTCTGCCCCTGGCGAGGCGTGCCCGGATGCGCGGGCGCAGACAGGCGCTCGCCATCGGTTCCGGCCTGGCCGGCGCATCCGCGGTGCTGCTTGTCGCAGCGGCCGCGATCATGTCGTTCCCGCTTCTACTGCTGGCGTTCGCGCTGTCGGGTGCGGGTTCTGCCACCAACCTGCAGGCGCGGTTCGCCGCGACCGACCTGTCGAAGCCGCTTCACCGCGGACGCGACCTCTCACTCGTTGTCTGGTCGACGACCATTGGGTCGGTTCTCGGGCCAAACCTGATCGAGCCCGGGGAGGCGATCGGCGCCGTGATCGGGCTACCGGTTCTGACCGGCCCCTTCATCTTCACGGTCGTGGCCCAGGCGCTGACGGTGCTGATCTACGTGATCGGGCTGAGGCCAGACCCCCTGCTCACGGCCCGCGCGGCGCTGGGCAAGCAGGCCGCAGCGCGGCCGCGGCTGGGCTTCTCGACGCTGCGAGTGAACGGTCGTGCGCGGTTTGCTGTTGGGGCCGTGGCGCTCAGTCACGCCACCATGATCGCGCTCATGTCGATGACACCCGTGCACCTCTACGGGCATGGGGCGTCGCTCGCGATCGTGGGGTTCACCATCAGCCTGCACATTGCCGGCATGTTCGGACTCTCACCCGTTTTCGGCTGGCTCGCCGACCGCTGGGGTCGCATGCCTGTGCTTCTGGGCGGGCAGGGCATCCTGTTCGCCTCCCTCGTGTTCGCGTGGCTCGGCAGTGAATCGCACACGCTGGTCGGCGTCAGCCTGGTGCTGCTCGGCCTCGGCTGGTCTGCTGCGACCATTGCTGCGTCCACGCTGCTCGTCGACTCCGTGCCGCTGGGTGACCGTCCCGGCGTGCAGGGCGTTTCTGACCTGCTCATGAACCTCACGGGTGCCGTGGGCGGGGCTCTCGCGGGCCCCGTGCTGAGCGCCTTCGGCTATCCCGGACTCGGCATCGCCTGCATGCTGCTGGTCGCGGGAGTCGTGGTGTGGGCCCTGCTGCGCGCGTCGGCTCCTGCCGACCTCGTGGCTGAAGGTTAGGGAGCTACGACAACCTCCTGCTGCCCGGGTCGAGAACGCGCAGCCAGCGGTAGCCGTACCCGTCGAGGTTCAGCTCAACGGTGCCGCGATCATCCGCCCAGGTGACCTCGTCGTGGAGGAGGTCGACCAGCCGGGTGTCAGCGTTTGCGCCGTCAACCGTGAGCGGCACGGTCACGGTCTCTGCGGTGAAGTTGTGCAGGGCGATCATGCTTCCCAGCGCACCCGTCACGCGGTGCGCGAGCACGCCGTGGTGCGGCTGCGCCAGGATGCTGAGCTCGCCCCACCCGATCTCGGTCGACGCACGGTAGCGTCTGATGAGGTGCTGCACGAACCTGAGCAGCGAGTCTGGATCGTGGCGCTGCGCGCTCGCGTTGACGTGTTCGGGAGAGTAGCCGCCCTCCGCGATGGGGCCGGGAAGCAGTGACCTCCGCGCGTTCGAGAAACCGCCGTTCTTGCCGTCCGTCCACTGCATGGGCGTTCGCACCGCGAGCCTGCCTTGCGCATTGAGGTTCTCGCCCATGCCCAGCTCTTCGCCGTAGAACAGCACGGGGGTGCCGGGCAGCGAAAACAGCAGGCTGTACACCATCCGGATGCGTCGAGGGTCACCCTCCAGCATGGGTGGCAGCCTGCGCACAATGCCACGGTCGTACACGCGCATGCTCTCTTCCGGGCCGAACGCCGCGAACACCTCCGCGCGTTCAGTGTTGCTCAGCTTGTCGAGCGTGAGCTCGTCGTGGTTGCGCACGAAGTTGGCCCACTGCGATTGGCGGGCGATGGTCGGACGCTTGGCGAGCATCCGGGCCAGCGGTCTGGCGTCGCTGCGTGCCAGCGAGAGGTACATGCGCTGCATCGCCTCGAAGTCGAACTGCATGGTGAGCTCGTCGCCGTCGCGGCCGCCGAAGAACGTTTTCTGCTGTGGGTATGGGAGGTTGACCTCGCCCAGTAGTATCGCGTCGCCGCGTCGCCTGCCCACGAGTTCGCGCAGTTCGCGCAGGTAGTCGTGCGGGTCGCTGTAGGTGTCAGACTTCGCTGCGTCGTCTTCCAGAAAGAACGGCACCGCATCCACCCTGAAACCCGAGAATCCGAGCTCCAGCCAGAGCCGAGCATCTTGCCGATCTCCTCCCTCACCCGCGGGTTGGCCACGTTGAGGTCGGGCTGGTGGTGGTAGAAACGGTGAAGGTAGTACTGGCCGGTGCGCTCATCCAGCGTCCACACCCCGTCTTCCTCTCCAGGAAACACGGATGCCGGTGCGTTCTTGGGCGGCTTGTCTCGCCACACGTAGAAGTCCCGGTACGGCGACGACCTGCTCGACCGTGCCGCGACGAACCACGGGTGCCTGTCTGACGTGTGGTTGACGACGATGTCGGTGATCACGCGGATGCCGCGATCGCCCGCGCTGCGGATCAGCTCGACGACGTCACCGAGGTGCCCCAGCCTCTTGTCGACGCTGTAGAAGTCGGTGATGTCGTAGCCGTCGTCCCGGTCGGGTGTGGGGAAGAACGGCATGAGCCACAGGCAGGTGATGCCCAGATCTGACAGGTAGTCGAGCCGGTGGGCGAGCCCCTCGAAGTCGCCGTGCCCGTCGCCGTTCCAATCCATGAAGGTCTCGACGTCGAGGCAGTAGATGACGGCGTTCTTCCACCACAGGTCGCTGGTGTCGGTGATCCTCATGCGTGCACCTTTCTGGTGACATCGAGTTGGGGCAGCACGCGTTCGCCGAACGCGTCGATGAATGCGGACTGCTCCTGTCCGACGTGGTGCAGGTAGACCTCGTCGAAGCCGAGGTCGATGGCTTCCTGCAGCCAGGCCGCGTGCCTGGCGGTGTCCGACGACACGTTCACAGATCCGTGGAGTGCCTCTGGCGGTACGTGGCTGGCGGCGATGTCGAACGCTTCGACCGTGTCGAGATCCCAGCACAGTGGCGGCGGAAACACGTTGGTGCGCCACTGGTCGTGTGCGATGGCGAGCGCCTCTTCGTCGGTTGCGGCGTAGCTGAGGTGAAGTTGCAGAACCAGCGGGCCCCTACCCCCGTTGCTGCGGTAGGCGTCGATCACCCGGCGCAGCGCATCCGGTGCTTGCAGCACCGTGGCGAGGCCGTCAGCCCACTGTGCGGCCCAGCCTGCGGTCTCGGAACTCACTGCAGCAGCGAGGAGGGAGGGCGGATGCTCCGGCAGGGTCCACAGGCGAGCTCGGTCAACCGTGACCTCGCCGTCGTGGGTGACCTCCTCGCCGGCGAGCAGCGCCCGGATGACTGTTGCGCTTTCGTGCAGCCGCGCGTTCCGGCGGTGCTTGGCGGGCCATGCGTCGCCCGTGATGTGCTCGTTGACCGCTTCGCCGCTGCCCAGTGCCACCCAGAACCGGTCGGGGAACATGCTCTCGAGCGTCGCGGCCGCCTGCGCGATGATCGCCGGATGGTAGCGCTGCCCGGGCGCGTTGACGACGCCGAACGGCAGCGTCGTCGCCTGCATCGCCGCACCCAGCCACGCCCAGGCGAGGGCGGAGTGCCCCTGGCGCTCGCTCCACGGTGCGAAGTGGTCGCTGCACATCGCCGCGGTGAACCCGGCCTGCTCTGCCCGCTGCACGGCATCCAGCAGCGCGATCGGGTGGAGCTGCTCGTGTGACGCGTGGAATCCGATGACAGTCATGATTCGTGCCACGGTAGTCGCGATGCCTGAGGGGCGCTTTGTGGGGGTTCACAGCCGCCGCGAACCCCCACAAGGCGCCCCTCACCGGCGACCTAGGATTGGGGGATGGCCGAGAAGACGAGTAGCTGGTCCCTGTCTGGGGCGCTGCGGGGGATGTTCGCGAAGAAGACCATCGACGACGACACCTGGGAAGATCTCGAAGACGCGCTGCTCAGGGCTGACTTCGGCCCAGACATCACCGACTCCATCGTCGAGGAGTTGCGTGCCCAGGTCAGGAAGTACAACACCACAGACCCGGCAGATCTCAGACGGATGCTCCGCGAAGGCCTTGAGGAACGTCTCGCCAGGCTCGACCCCACCCTCACCCTCAGCGCGAGACCGGCCGTCGTGCTCGTGGTCGGTGTGAACGGCGTCGGCAAGACGACCACCATTGGCAAGTTCGCGAAGTTTCTCGCCAATCATGGTCGCAGTGTCGTTGTGGGTGCAGCCGACACCTTCCGTGCCGCTGCGGTTGAGCAGCTCGCCACCTGGGCCGAGCGCGGGGGAGCGCAGATCGTGCGGCCACAGCACCACGGACAGGACCCGGCATCCGTCGTCTTCCAGACCGTGGAGAAGGCACAGCGCGAGGGC
>Ga0180215_1004442_pt1 | contig 12482 bp, 5 predicted proteins | sample eDN3rd37CBELigBY_FD_128871 | JGI IMG/M metagenome (GOLD analysis project Ga0180215, IMG submission 128871) | Enriched backyard soil microbial communities from Emeryville, California, USA - eDNA 3rd pass 37_C BE-Lig BY (version 2) (version 2) | ecosystem: Environmental > Terrestrial > Soil >...
CGGCGACTGCGGGACCGCAAATAATTAGCTTAAGTCCGGCAGACGATCTAATGAATGTACCTGTATCCACGTCACTGCAAATTACGTTTGACGAGAGGGTAGCCAAGGGGGCTAGCCACACGTCGGTAACGATATACAAGAGCGCAACGAATGAAGTGTTCGAAAGCTTCACGATGAGCTCGAGCCGAGTTCAGGTGTCTTCTTCGGGCACATCGGTGCAAATTGTCCCTAGCAGCAGCTTTGCTTTGAATACAAGCTATTATGTATTAATTGATTCCGGGGCATTCGTTAATGTTTCGAACGGCGCAAGCTTTGCAGGAATTACAAGCGCAACCGCTTGGAACTTTAATACGGTTGCTGTTGTAGATACAACCCCTCCTGGGCTCGTATCCAAGCAGCCTGAAGGCAATACGGTAGACATTACAGCTCCGCTCGTACTCAATTTTAACGAGCCAGTGTATGCCGTAAACGGCATGATAGAGCTGCAAAATGCGGAGGATGCAAGATCGATTTCGGTCACTTCAAGCGCTGTATCGGGAATTGGAAGCCAGACGATTACAATAAGGCCTCCGGCAGCGTTGCAGCCGAACTCGACCTATACGGTTGTTATCCCGAGCCAAGCGTTTCAGGACGCCTCCGGCAATAAAACGGGTTATATAAGCTGGAGCTTTAAAACGGGTCTCGCGCCCGTTAATATGATTAGCCAATCGCCGCCCGACAATAAAACGTCCGTTGCGATTAATACCGTACTGACAGCAAGCTTTGATACTGCCGTACAAGCGCGCAGCGGGAAATATATCGAAATTCGCCGGGTAAGCGATAATACGACTTTCGAGAGAATAGAAGCTACCACCTGGCGCGTTGCCGTTAACGGGGCTAACGTTACGATTTCGCCAGGACGCAATTTGGAAGCCAATACGGCTTACTATGTGCTGATTGATGCAGGGGCTTTCACGCAATTAGATCCGAATGGAGATAAGTGGTACCATGGCATCTCAGGCGCTAGCGTATGGAATTTCACGACTGATCACGGCAATGAAACGAGCAATCCCGTAGTTAGCGTACTGTCGCCGACAAATGGCGGCGTTATCGGTGAGCTAAGCCGCAAACTGGAAATCACATTCAACGAAAAGGTATATCCTAGCAGCGGCACGATCGAGATTCGTGAATCGGCCAGCGGGGCGCTGTTCCGTTCGATTCCTGTTACATCTACACGCGTGACAGGCGGCGGCAGCACGAAAATTGTTATTGATGCTAATAGTGCGATTTCAGGCGAATCGGCGAAGGAATTCGTTAACAATACGAAATACTACGTGACGATTACGAATCGTGCGTTCCGCGATGAGGCGGGCAATTTCTATGCAGGGATAACAGGCCAGAACGTCTGGACGTTTACAGTGACAAAGGATACGACACGCCCAACGATCAGCTTGCTTAGCCCGCTTAACAATGCTACAACGGTTTCCGAAAACGCAAGATTTACGGCAACTTTTAGCGAGCCAGTAGTCAAGGGCTCCGGCGCGATTACGATTTATAAGGTTGACGCGACGGCTCCGGCGCAAATTGCGACTAGCTTCCATGTCAATCCGTCAAATAACCATCAGGTCATTATCGTTCCTAATACGCCGCTTGAGAAATCGTCGACGTACTATATTTATATTGATACCAATGCGGTAACCGATATTGTCGGCAATCGCTTCGCCGGCATATTGAATGAACATGAATGGACCTTCAAAACGGTAGGCTCGGATGTTACGCCGCCTGCTCTTAGCCGGGCGGAATCCAGCGGATCGACGATAACGCTCACCTATAATGAAGAGCTGAACCCGAATTTGTATCCGTCAGCGGGCAGCTTCTACGTATCGGTTAACGGCGCGACCCGTTCTGTCTCATGGGTGCAGGTAAAGGGCGATTCGGTCTATTTAACGCTTTCCAGCCCTGTCGTTAACGGACAGACGGTAAGAGTGTCCTATACGAAGCCAGCCACCGGATTAATTCAGGACGTATCCGGCAATCAAGCGCCGAGCTTCTCGAACTTCGAGGTAAAAAATGCGGCTGACGCCACGCCTCCGACTGTAGTTGGCGGCAATGCATCCGGCAGCACGGTTAATCTGCAATTCAGCGAGGAGATTGCGGGCGCGAACAGCTATGCATATTTGCAGTTCATCGTATATGTGAACGGTACGGCATATGCGCCGACGTCCAACGCGAGCAGCGGCAATTTGCTGATGCTGACGATAAACGGCAATATAAGAAGCTATGATTCCGTCTATGTGAAATATACGCAAGGGCAATATCCGATCCGGGATTTGGCCGGCAACTACCTGGCTTCATTCGCTAGCTACTATGTGTCGACTACAGGCTCCCAGTCGCTTTCCTTGCAATCTGCGACTGCAAGCGGCTCGCAGGTATCGCTGAAATACAATAACTATTTGAGCACAATGAGCATTCCTGCCGTATCGCAATATACCGTCATGGTAGACAATGTTGCGAGACCGATCAGCTCGGTTAGAATTTCAGGAGATTCTGTTCTTTTGTCGCTGTCTACCAGCATTACATCCAGTCAGGCTGTCTATGTATCCTATAACGCTTCAGGAACGCTGCTAATGGATACGAGCGGCAATACGGCGCCATCGTTCAGCTATGTTCTGGCCAACGGCAGCGGCACAGGCACTGGCGGCGGAGGCAATACCGGCGGCTCTTCTGGGTCTTTGTCGGGGGTAATCGTTAAAGGCTCAACGATGACGCTCTCGTTCAATCAGACGCTGAATACGTCATATATTCCGTCCAGCCTGCAGTTTCTAGTCAAGGTCAACAATGTGACTAGAGTCGTCTCGATGGTTTCGATGACATCAACGAGCGTGAATTTAACGCTGGCATCTCCTGTGACAGCGAATGATACGGTAACCGTGACCTATTATGCTGCGCAAGCCGGCCTCAGAACGACTGGCGGACAGACGGTTAACGGCTTCGTCGATATACCGGTCGGCAATCAGACGAGTATTTTGGATGGCGTAGTCGGCGACTATGACGCTTCTGAAGGCGGCGGCATTCAGCTGAAAACGAATACGGCCGTCACGACGGCAGATACTTCTCCGGCTGGCGTATCGGCGTATCGCTATACACTGTTGAGCACGAACGTTACAAATGCGTTTCAGGCACTGCGCAATGCCGGCATGAAAAATCCGCGTGTCGCGTTCAAGGTGCCGTCCTATGAGAAGGCGGCGATCGTGGCCATTCCGATTTCCGCTTTGGAGGCTGCCTATAAAGCCGGCGGTGACGGCGTGTTCGCCGTCCAGCTGGAAGACATCACGTATGAGCTGTCTTTGAAGCAGCTGGATTTCAATGCATTGGCGCTTCTGCTTAACGGCGTTTCCACCAATGGGTATGTTTTGGTGGAAATCGACCAAGGCTCGGTAGGCCTGACGAGCAGCCTGTCGGCGGCGATCAGCAGCGCGAGCGCGTCGATCGTTGCGGGTCCGGCGCATATGCAGGTATCGGTTACGAACGGTACAATCGAACGCAAGGTAACGGAATTTAAAGGCTATATGCCCAGAACGATCACAACCAATAAAGCTGTTACTTACGGCAGCTCGGCGGTCGTATGGCTGGACCCGGTAACAGGTACGCTCTCTTATGTTCCTACAACATTTAAATCGGCGATTGGAGGCACAACTGCGACGTTTAGCCGCAAGGCCAACAGCGCTTATGCGCTTGTCAGCAGAACGTCTACCTTTACCGATGTGAATAACCATTGGGCGGCAAATACGATCAATTCCATGTACCGCAAATTCATCGTTGAAGCTCGCAGCGGCACGCAGTTCATGCCGGATCAATCGATTACGCGTGGAGAATTCGCAACTTATATCGCGAAAGGTCTAGGACTAAGCGGCAATAAAACGGCTGCAGCTAAATTCAGCGACGTAAATTCGAGTACGGTGATGGGCGCTTATATCGGGGCCGCATCCTCGGCTGGCATCGTGCTTGGCAACACCGATGGAACCTTTAGGCCGAATAGCCTCATTACGAGGCAGGAAATGGCGGCGATGATGGTCCGCGCCGCGACTGCTGCCGGCGTTAGCATCGACATGCCGCAATCCAATGCCGCTTATTTGCAGGTTTATACAGACCGCGGCAGTATAAGCAGCTGGGCGCAGACGGATGTTGCGAAAGCGATCTACATCGGCGTCATTAACGGCAAAACATCCACGACGATCAGCCCGACAACGAACGCGACGCGGGCAGAGGGAACAGTCATGCTGAATCGTATGCTCGTATTTTTAAACTTTCTGTCGGAATAGCTACTACAAAACGATCTCTACCTGCTCAAAAGGATGCTGGTAGAGATTTTTTTTGTCGGAAAACAGAAAGTGATAGCAGTCTTTTATAGGGAGGAACTTTTCGCAACCACTTGTAGTCTAACTTAATAGTTTAATAGATGGGAGAGTTGCAGTTAACATGCTTAAAGTGAATGGCATCAAAGAGCGGCCAATGAGAGGGATAGGAAGAAAGGTTATCGTTGTAGTGTTAGGAGGAGCGCTGCTGGTGCAACCGCTTGCGGCTGTTGCGCCGGTCAGTTGGAATAAGGCCGTCGTTGAGCAGGCATTCGCTGCTGCGACATCCTCGTTAAAATTGTCCAAGGAGTCCATGATTACGGCAGGAGCCAAACGATTGGATTATGTATGGACAACGACTAGAAGCTCGAAGCAAGTGCAGACCAATGTGCATGTCATTGAAGTTGATTTGTCCAATCCGCATGTATCGCTGAATACAATGAGCGGCAAAAACAATTCGGTAGGCCAAGTCAACTCCATCTTAAATATGGCAAAGGAAAATAACGCGGTAGCGGGGATTAACGCCGATGTGTACGTCATGGCAAATGAAGGAGCGCCATTGGGAGGGCAGATCATAAGCGGCACGCTGCTTTCCTCGCCTGCAAAGCTGAAGGGGATGTATGCTTTCGCAGTCAATAAGGACCGGCAGCCATCCATAGACAACTATACGTTCCAAGGCACGGTCACAGCGGAGAATGGCAAAGTGTTCCAACTGGCCGGCATAAACGAGTCTGCCTACAGCCCAGAACTCCCTACCAGCACCACTTATAGCCATGTAGATACGATGTATATTTACACAAGCGCTTGGGGCGGCGCGGAGCGCCCGAAAAACTCTTACACGACACCGACCGAGGTGCTGGTGCGCGACGGCATCATAGAAGAAATTTCCGTCGGCCAAGCGCTGTCGTCCAAGGCGCCGGATAATGGATACATATTGCGGACGCACGGCACAGGCGCGGCGTTCGTAAGGGATAACCTAGCAGTAGGACAAGCGATTACGTCCGATTATACGCTAGTTTCGACAACGACAGGCGCTAAGGTCGATCCTTCCTCTATGGAAATGCTGGTAGGCGGACATACGCTGCTTGTAGATAAAGGAGCTGCCGCAGCCTTCACGCGCGATATTGCAGGCGTCAGCGGATCCTCGTATACTTCGCGTTCGGCGGTCGGATATTCCAAGGACGGCAAAAAGGTATATTTGATTACGAGTGAAAAATACGGCAACAATACCGGCGTTAACTTGAAGGAGCTTCAGGAAATTATGCTGCAGCTTGGCGTGTACAAAGGCGTCAATCTTGACGGCGGCGGTTCGACGACGATGATCGAGCGTCCGCTGGGCGGCTTCTCGCTGCAGTTGGCTCACTCGACGCAAAGCGGCACGACGCAGCGCAGCGTATCGAACGGCATCGGCGTATTTACGTCTGCGCCGGCAGGCGCAGTTAAAGGCTTGATTGTGAGCGGCTCGAACATGCTGATCAAGGGTCAATCCGCGAATTTATCTCTTAAAGGGTACGATACGTACTTCAATCCTGTCACAATAGATAAAAATCAGATTACGTTCAGCACTTCAGCAGCTATCGGAACGTTTGAAGGCAGCGCGTTTACGGCATCAAAGGTCGGGAAGACCAAAATTACGGCATCGTACGGCGGAGCAAGCGTCAATTACGACATAGAGGTCGTAGGTCAGGATGCGATTACTTCGATGACCGCTTCAACGACAGGCACGCTGGCAGCAGGTGCAACGACATCAGCGCCGGTAACAATTAAGCTGAAGAACGGCACGACTCATAGCATCAGCGCCGATCTGCTGGATTGGGAATTCGTAGGATTCGATGCCGAAGTGAAGGGCAACGCGATAACGGTGAAATCGGTCGATAAAGGCGCGACTTCCGGTTACGCGGTCGGCCGCTATGACGGCTATCCGGTCATGATCCCGTTTGCGTCAGGCGACTCCTTCAAGATGTTTGAAACATTTGAAGTGTCTACGTACGCGATTACTTCGCAAGCGGTGCCGGCAACGACGAAGGCAAGCGTAAAGCTGGTATCCGACTTCCCAGAGCAAAAATCGCGCGGTTTGAAGATCGGCTACGACTTTACAGAAGGTACGGGAACGAAGGCCGCTTATGCGGTATTTGGCTCCGGCGGCCGTACGCTCAGCGGCAAGCCTACCTCGATGTCTCTTGATTTGTACAGCGATAACAGCAACAACTGGATGCGCGCCGAGTTCATTGACGCCAACAACAAAACGCATTTAATCGATATTACGAAATCGCTTAATTGGACGGGCTGGAAAAACGTATCGATTGATTTGGCTTCGGCAGGAATGGCGTACCCCGTTAAGCTGAACCGCATCTATGTCGTCACAATTGAAGAGGGAGCTTCTTCGCGGGCGTTGACGGGCGAGGTAGTTATAGACAATTTAGCGCTCCAATATCCGCCGGCTGTTAAAGAGCTGCCTAAGACGACGGTTGTTATGAATGTCGGCAGCACGTCTGCGAAGGTTAACGGCAAAACGCTAAAGCTTGACTCGGCGCCGTTCGTTATTAACGGAACGACATATGTTCCGGTTCGTTTCGTATCCGAAGCGCTTGGCTCAGAGGTTTTGTATTATCATCCGACATTGCGCGTAACGGTGCTTCGCGAGGACGATCTGGTTGAAATGTTTATTAATAAAAAAGATTTGCTCGTTAACGGCGTGAAGAGCCAGGCCGATGTAGCGCCGATCAAGCAGAATGGCAGAACGATGGTGCCGATTCGCTTGTTCTCCGAGAAGCTCGGGTTTACCGTCAATTACGAAGCGAAGACGAAAAAGATTACCATTGAATAAAGGGAAGCGTCCGGTCGGTAATCTATGTTAAAATGGAAGAGTTAATGAACCTTTACCAGGAAAGGTTGCCGATCGGAAGTGGATCAACATTCAGTCGATATTAATCGCGTCATTCAGAATGCAATCAAAGCAATGGAAGAGAGCAAGTATCAAATATTTGAAATCTATGAATCGGCACGGCAGGAGCTCGAGACGCTGGAGCACGAGCTCCAAATTGTGCTGGATGAAACGGTAAAAACGATCGAGAAGGTCGATAAGCTCGAAGACGACTATCGCCGCGCTCGTGTCAGACTGACGGAGGTTAGCCGCGATTTCGTCCGTTATAAGGAAGAGGATATAAAGAGCGCTTACGAGAAAGCGACCTATATTCAGCTTGAGCTTATGGTATACCGCGAGAAGGAAACCTACCTGAAAGCGCGCCGCGACGATTTGCAGAAGCGGGTGCGCAGCGTTGACTTGTCCATGGAGCGGGCCGAGATGATCGGCTCGCAAATCAACGTCGTTCTGGAATATCTGTCAGGCGATTTGAATCAGATTACGCGCATAATGGAATCGGCAAAAACGAGGCAGATCCTAGGCTTGAAAATTATTTTGGCACAGGAGGAAGAGCGGAAAAGAATTGCTAGAGAGATTCATGACGGGCCCGCTCAATCGCTCGCCAATATTGTGCTCCGCACAGAAATTGCAGAACGTATGCTGATCAAGCAGGAATTTGAGATGGTGCATGAAGAATTAATAGATTTAAAAGGACAAGTCCGTCTAGGCCTTGAGGAAATTCGCAAGGTTATTTTTAATCTGCGACCGATGGCGCTTGATGATCTGGGCCTTGTTCCCGCCCTGCGCAAGTTTACGCAGGATTTTGAAGAAAAAACGAAAATTCATACGACCTTCGACGTTGTCGGCAAGGACGTGAGAATGCCATCTGCCATGGAGGCGGCTGTTTATCGTCTCGTTCAGGAAGCTTTTACAAATGTGATGAAGCATGCGGAAGCCTCAACCGTCAAGCTTGATATGATGTTTGATGCAGAGCAAATTAAACTGACGATCATTGATAACGGAGTCGGATTTCAATGGAATATGGCAGAGCTGGACTCCAAGCAAAATTCTCATTTTGGACTAATCGGCATGAGCGAGCGAGTAGAATTAATAGAAGGGCGGATGGATATCGACTCAAAACCCGGGCAAGGTACGAAAATTGTAATATTCATACCTATATCTGCTGAGAGTAGAAAGGAGTAATTGATGATGCACAGACCAACAAGCAGCAGCAAAATTAGAATTTTGCTGGCTGACGACCACCAGCTCTTTCGCGAAGGCTTAAAGCGTATTTTAAATATGGAGGATGATTTGGAGGTTATCGGCGAATGCGGCGATGGCATTCAGGTGATGGAGTTTTGCAACCATACGCTTCCGGAAATTGTTCTTATGGACATTAATATGCCAATTGAGAACGGCGTGGCAACTACTGAGCGGCTTAAAGCGATGTTCCCGAATGTAAAGGTTATCATCTTATCGATTCACGACGACGAAAGCTATGTGTTCGAAACGCTTCGCAAAGGCGCGACCGGATACCTGCTTAAAGATATGGAGGCCGAGTCGCTTATTAATGCGATTCGTTCTGTTGTACAGGGACACGCGTACATACATCCTAAGGTAACAGGCAAGCTCATCAATCAGCTTCGCCGCATGACATATTTGGACGAAATGGGCATCGTATCCGGCGCTGCGGCAACGAAAGAAGTCGGCGTGAAGTATACGGCCGGCGAAGAAAGCCCGCTGACGCGCCGCGAGGCGGAAGTGCTCAGGCTGATGGCTGAAGGGAAAAGCAATAAAATGATAGGCGAGTATTTGTTCATTAGCGAGAAGACGGTGAAAAACCACGTAAGCAGCATTTTGCAAAAAATGGAGGTGGACGACCGCACGCAGGCGGTCATTCAATCCATCAAGTACGGCTGGGTAACGCTATAAGCTTTGGTCGAGCATATCAGTAGCTCCAATAGTCCCCCCCGCAGCTTTCAATGCTGCGGGGGTTTTTGCATTTCTGTTGGAAGAGGGCAACTAGAAGAGTCGTCAAAAAGCACAATTTGCTATCTTGTCCCGATGCACGGAACCAGTGGGCGCATTTCGGCATATAGTGTCACATAGAGGAGGTGGCCGAGATGCTTCAGATCTTGCTGGTTGTCATAGGGATGTATGCGCTTGCGGCTTTATCGGTGCATCTAGCTTTTTGGCTGTCGCAGGGGCGAGCACGGAATAGAAGGCACTATGTGCTTGTAGCTGATGAGAAGGAGCAGCATATGGAATGGTATATGCGCTCGTTTTATGCTTTTTCCAGGCGGATGGGGAAGGATGTCAAGCTGACGATTGTCGATCGTGGCGCGACGGCTGAAACGCTGGCAATCGTAAATCGATTGAACGGCGATGAGAGCGGCACGGCCATTAGCGGAACTGACGGTCTTCAAGGGGACGGCCTGCTGTGGCAGCTGCAGTCGAGAGGGATCGTGGCTGAATCGGAGCAAGCCGTGCTGGTTGACCTGCAGAGCCAGGCGGATTTGTCGAAGCTGCCGTTCTAGTATATACTGGAAACAGTGAAAAGGTGATCGATAGATTCATGAATAGGCAAGGGTGAAGCACACTCTATGGCGTTATCGCTGTAGACGTGTGCTTTTTTGTTGCCTGAGGGGAGGATGAATACAGGATGATGGCTCATATTTATTTAGCGTTTATGGACGATTATTGGCGCCCTTGTTTGACGATTGCGCCGGAGGTGGACAAGCTGTATTGGCACGATGGAGCGAATAAAGAGCGGTATGCCGGTTTTGAACAAAAGGGCCATCGGAAGGCAGCGGCGGCCGTATGCTTTTGGCGGAGTCCATTGCCGTTAGGCGAAGCGGCAAGGGCGGTCTTGATGCTGAAGGAGAAGCTTGGAAGGCGTCAAGCCAGCAGAACTGAGGCGTTTGCGGCGCTTGCCGGCTGCGTGAAGTCGCTGGATTCTGGGAAGCATGCCTCTTCCCTAGAACCGCAAGGGCAGCAGGCGGAATGGTGGGTGTGTGAGCAAGGCTTGGCTGCCGGAGATCTTCGTAATGGACTTCGCGAGGCGTATGTAAGCGGCAGCCTGCTGGCGAAGGCGATGCAAGCGGCCGAGCTGCTGGAGGGGCGGGCGCTGCTGCGCAGCGAAGCGCAAGCCCTGTTAGGCGCTATGGGGCCGGAGGCGGCCGCAGCCGCACGCGAGCTGCTCCAGCTGGCGGCGCTGATCGGGCGCGTGCGCCTGCGCGGAGCTGTCGCCGCGGATAGCGCGCGGCAGGGGGCGCCTTGGCGCCGAAGGCGCGAGCGCAGCGGCAGCGGCATCGCAGGCAGCGCAGGCTGTCTGCGATGCCTTCGCTGCGGGAGCGGCGAGGCGCAGCTGCGACGCACGCCGTGCGAGGCGTGCGGCAGGCTGTGCGCCTATTGCGCGAATTGTATCGCGCTGGGGCGCAGCCGTGAATGCGAGCTGCTCGTTTTGGGGCAGCGAGCACCGGGGTTGGACGCCGCCGGAGGCCGGCTTCTGCCGGCAGCGGGGCGGCTTGAGCGCTGGGCGCTTAGCCCGGCGCAAGCGGCGGCTGCGGAGGAGGCGCTGCGGTATGTGGAGAGCCCGAGCGGGCAAGCGGGGAGGGCGGCAAATAGCAGCAAATATTGGCTGACGAGCGTGACAGAATGGCTTACAGCGGCTTCGGGTGTGAAGAGAACAGCTATAAGGCGAACGGCTCAGCGCCCCGAAGCGGGTTTTCTGCTATGGGCGGTCACTGGAGCGGGCAAGACGGAAATGGTTTTCCCGCTGCTGGAATCGGTGCTCCTGCGCGGAGGGCGTGCGCTGCTCGCTACGCCGCGCAGGGATGTCGTGATTGAGCTTGATCTGCGCATACGAAAGGCTTTTCCACAAGCGTCTGTCGTAACGCTATACGGCGGCAGCGAGCAGCGCTGGGAGCGGGGCGAAATAACGCTGTCGACGACGCATCAGCTCATACGTTTCCATGAGGCCTTTGATCTCGTCATTATCGATGAGCTTGACGCCTTTCCCTATGTGGGCGACCCTATGCTGCATTATGCGGCCAATAAGAGCGTCGCACCGAACGGAGCGAAAGTGCTGTTATCGGCGACTCCGCCGGCTGAGCTGCAGCGCGAGGCGAGAAGAGGCAGACTGCCCCATGCGAAGGTGCCTGTCCGCTATCATAGGCATCCGCTGCCCGTACCTGTCCTGCTGCAGACTGCCACCGTCGCTGGCATGCTTTATAACAAACGTCTTCCCGCATCGCTCGTCAAGGCGATACAGAGATCGCTGCAGCGGGGGGCGCAGCTTTTCGTATTCGTCCAGCGAATAGCGCAGACGGAGCCGATGGCAGAGCTGCTAAGAAGCTGCTTTCCGCAGCACTCCTCTATTATGGCGACCTCTTCACAGGATCCGGATCGAGCGAGCAAGGTTCAGCGATTTCGACAATGCGAAATTCGTTTGCTGGTTACGACGACGATTTTGGAGCGCGGCGTCACGATACCGAGAAGCGACGTCTTTATTATGGATGCGGACGGCGGCCTTTTCGACGAGGCCTCGCTTGTGCAAATGGCGGGAAGAGCGGGACGCTCTGCGGATGATCCGTTTGGCCATGTTTATTTTTGCAGCAAGGAGAGAAATCGTGCCCAGCTTGCTGCAGTCAGCCATATTCGGAATATGAATAAACTCGCGAGGAAGCATGGCTATTTGCATGCGCCGGCGAAGGGAAGGAGGGGCTAGGATGACAGAATTCAAGCTATGGAGGATCGCGAACGCGGCGCTGACTGGAGCGGTATCGTGGCTATCGCCCGGCCTTTCGATTTGTATCCTATGCTCGAAGCCGAGAATGGGGATTAAAGGGGAGCATCCGCTGCTGCGAATGTTCGACTTGAAGCAGCTGGAGAAAACGTTATGCGGAGACTGCCTGGCCGCGATACCTTGGCTTTACCGCATCCGCTGCCCTGTATGCGGGCGCGGTATATACTGCGAGGATTGCTTGCGCAGAAAAGGAAAGTCTTTTCTCTATAACCGCAGCTCGGTCCAGTACAGCGAGGAAATGAAAAACTGGCTGGCCCGTTATAAGTACAGAGGGGACGAGCGGTTAAGCGTCATCATCGGCACGATGCTTATACCCGCTTATGAGAGGCTGACCGAGACGGCGATTGGCGCTGTCGTTACAGCTCCTGCGAAGATGGCGAGAACAGCGTGCTGGGATGCGGTCACTTATGTGCCGATAAGCAAGGAGCGGTCGGCGGACCGCGGCTTTAATCAAGCGCAGCAGCTAGCTGCTTTTATA
>Ga0180215_1004444_pt1 | contig 12480 bp, 16 predicted proteins | sample eDN3rd37CBELigBY_FD_128871 | JGI IMG/M metagenome (GOLD analysis project Ga0180215, IMG submission 128871) | Enriched backyard soil microbial communities from Emeryville, California, USA - eDNA 3rd pass 37_C BE-Lig BY (version 2) (version 2) | ecosystem: Environmental > Terrestrial > Soil >...
AAACCGGTAGAACATGTTATAATTAGCCTTCGCTAAGTGTAATTGGAGGTGTAAATAAATGAATAAACGATGGACAATCGATGAAATTAGAAAATTTGTAGAGAACAATTCTGAGAGTAAATTACTAACATCTGAATATCATGGTTTCTCTCAAAAATTATTATTCAAATGTTCATGTGGTAATAACTTTGAAAAAACATTTAAGAAATTTAAAGATAATCACCAACGTAAATGTGAGGTTTGTCAACCGCCAAAAGCTTCGCGTTAATTGGATTAAATAACAAATGTGCTGATTTCTATTGTAGAGAAATTAGCGCAACTTGTTAAAAATCCGAAAAAGATGAATAAAATGGATTAGACAAATATATAATATAAGTATATAATGAAATTAATAAGTCCTATATGGAAAAAGCTTGAATTCACCTATTACAAAGAGTAATCGTGTTGTTCGGTACTTTTTGTAATATGTGAATTTTTTTATTTTAAAAAGCTTATATATTAAATTTAACTTAATGGAGGTCATTTAAATGACACAAGGTACAGTAAAATGGTTTAACGCAGAAAAAGGTTTTGGATTCATCGAGGTTGAAGGTGGAGCAGACGTATTCGCTCACTTCTCAGCGATCCAAGGCGAAGGTTTCAAATCTTTAGAAGAAGGTCAAAAAGTTGAATTTGAAGTTGAACAAGGTCAACGTGGACCACAAGCTACAAACATCGTAAAACTTTAATTTTCACAATAAAAAGAGGAATCCTTTAACAAAAGGGTTCCTCTTTTTTTGTTCGTTGGAGTATTTATAAGGGTAATATTCATGTTAGCCTGGAGCAACATTATAGATTCTCATTTTGTTGTTGTATCTCTTTTTCAGCAAAAATTACATTTGCTTCTTTCAATTCGTTATATTCATCTATAGAATTCCCAGGTACACTTTTTAAATTTGGATAGCGCGAATCATTTTCAATCGTTACTTTTGGTTCTTCAGGTGCTGTAGTAAGGTACTTTTCTTTTTTATCCAATCGAATCACTCCTCTATAAAAGTTTTTGCGATTGCGACAAAACTATACATGTTGCCACTTAAACCAACTAATTTAAGCGTTCATAAACTTAGAAAATAATTTATTCGACAAACTTTGATATCAAAGTAGGCTATTCTTCATACAATATAGTTGGGGTGAGAAAATGGCAAGAGTAAAATACCGGGATAAGGACGTTGATTTAATCGCAAGAATGATGCGAGCGGAAGCAGAAGGCGAAGGAAACCAAGGGATGTTATATGTTGGAAATGTCATTGTTAATCGTGCAATTGCCGATTGCTTAGATTTTAGAGACGTTAGAACAATCGAAGACGTCATTTTCCAAGTACAAGGTAGTAACTATTCTTTTGAAGCTGTACAAAAAGGGAATTTATTTTATAATCCAGCAAGACCAAATGAACAGAGATTAGCAAGACAAGTTTTGGATTATTGGAGACAACATCCAGGGAAATATGCTCTTTGGTATTTTAATCCATATGCACCTTGTCCTCCAACTTGGTACGGCCAACCCTTTGCAGGACAGTTTAAAAATCATTGTTACTATGAACCAGCACCTGGAACATGTGATAGTGTTTATGTGTAAAGATGAAAAATCCTTAGTCCTATTCAGCGAATGGGACTAAGGATTTTTCTTAAGTTCCTCTGTGCTTTCTCACTTCTAGTGGAGGATTGTTATGAATCACTTGGTTAAACTCTTTCGAGTATTCTTCACGATGATTAATATCTTTCTTCGGCTTCTTCATTTTTCTAAAGCTCGTTTTACTTTTCTTAGCCATCGAGTGTTCGCCTCCTAAAATGATTGACAGAGTCTTACTTAATTTGCGTCAAAATGTTGGATTTATTCCGAAGGTAATTTACTTAATTTTGTCGAAGTTAGGTTTAGGGTATTTTGTATTTTTGGAATAAAAAGCTTAATTAAAGTTGTTTTACATAAGAAGTCGATTCTCGCTGGAATATTGTTAATATCTACGATTACCTATTTTGGATTTTATTTTTACTCAACTACAACATATATTAAAGCTCATGGAGAGTCAGAATTTACAAAGCTTCCTAAGGTAGATGATATTTATTATTTAGTTGGTGTTTGTATTTATGCTGTAATCCTTTATTTTTGTGCGGCACTGAATTGGTCAGGTAAATATCTGAAAAACTCCTCAAAGTAAATTAACATCATTTGCAAGTATTAATCCAATAACATTAATACTTGTTTTTTATTTCATTAACCATCCAACTAGATGGTATAAGGATGGTAACGCTTACATATATTTTCTAAAAGGGAAATGGGAGGGATATATAATGGCGGAAACAGAAAAGATTACGATTAATATGAATGTTGTTGATTTAGGAAAAGTGGATCTATTAGTAGAGCAAGGGTTTTATTCAAATCGTACCGATTTTATAAAGGCTGCAATTAGACATCAATTATCAACGTACTCAATTATTGTTGAACCTCTCATTAAAGAAAAAGCATTTGCAGTTGGTATTAGCTATTTCAATAAACATTTGCTTGAAGAAGTGCTAACACAAAATAAAGTACTGGACATTAAAGTATTAGGAATGCTTGTTTTAGCAGATGATATTGACGAAGAATTAGCCATAAAAACAATTAATTCCGTAAAAGTTTATGGAGTGCTAAAGGCAACACCGGAAATACGTAAAGTCATAAATGATATTAATAAAGAGAAGGTATCTCTATAAATTAATTTTGTATTGGAAAAATAAATTTTATTAATAATGTATAAAAACATGCCTTGAATTCATTTTAATGTTAAAGTTATATTCAAACATTAAAAGTAAGTAGGAGAAACAACATGATCGAAGTAAGAACATCTACAATAAGCGATGGCGAATTTAATCGAGGCGTATTTGCAACACGTGATATAAAAAAAGGGGAGCTTATCCATGAAGCCCCTGTTATTGCATATCCAAATGAACAGCATCAACATATTGAAAAAACATTACTAGCTGATTATGCATTTGAGTATGGCATTAATCACACAGCTATCCTTCTTGGGTATGGTATGTTGTTTAACCATTCTTATGAACCGAATGCAACGTATGATATCAATTTTGACAATCACACATTTAACTTCTTCGCATATAAAGATATAAAAGCGGGAGAAGAAATTTTTATTAATTATAATGGCGATGTGGATGACAAAGAGCAGCTCTGGTTTAACAAAGATTATGTCGGAGATGAAGAGTAATGTTCTTTTGATAAATAAAAGGGAGACGACCTGTCTCCCTTTAATTAGTTAAAATTTATCATAAGCTAAATCGAAATAACCAGAAAAACGTATTAACCTAGCACGTTCATATCTACCACCGTCATCTTCCCAACGGTCAATTTCCCCAAACTCATCGTCAAAGCTAGGTGGTTTTTTATCACCATCAGTTGAAGTACCCGATCCTTTTTTGAATAAATAGCTTATGAGATAAATGGTTACATCATCCTTTTTTCCATATTCACTCTTATTTTATGTGATAGTGAATTTTTAGTTCATTTAAAGAAGATGTAGTTATTTTACTTTGAAGATTTTTGTGGGAAATTCGGCTATTTGGTGTACCAAAATCTTTCGTTTTCTTAAGGCGCTGATGGATGTTTTAAGTGAAGCATAACTTCCTATAGCTCCATAACCATAAAACCACCCCATAACCATTCCAGCAAATACATTATAGCTATGGCTAATAAATATGGATAACAACAGTCCTAATACAATGGCTAAAGTCGGTACAAATATAGATTTAATATGTAAAAGCTTTTTTAATAATTGAGTTAAGATCATGATAAAAGGTACTGCAATTAGAACATCCCAAATGCTTGTATAAATCGTAGGAAAATCCATATCAACACCTCTTTATTGAATATTAATAGTATAAATTGAAGTATTTACATAATTCGACTACCTATACTAAGGGCTAAAAAATAAAAATCCTTTAATTTGAAAGAATAAAGGTTTTCTTTACATACGAATGATTGAATCTTTTTTGACTTTCAATCGTAAAAGATAATAGAAGAATTAAAGGGGCGTGAAATAATGAAATGGTCTAGTTTTGCTAAGGGAATTACTGGGACGTTCGAAGCTGTTTTAGCCATTCCATTTTTTGGTGGATTACTTGTAATTTTAAGTGGATGGCAACTATTAACCCTTGGATTAATATTGCATATAATAACAGCTGCCATTGCAATTTCTAATCGAACTTCAGTAGCCCCAAGTATTTTAGGTATCGTAACAAGTATTATTGCATTTATTCCAATTGTCGGTTGGTTCTTCCATGCAATTACAGCAATTTGTTTATATATTAGTGCCTATAAAGACGCGAGAACAGAGGCTTATCATAGATAGTAAATGAGAGCTCATGATTATTCGCAATCTATATTAAGCGTTATCCTATAGGGTAACGCTTTTTTATACACAAAAATAACGATAAAAGTAAAATGGAAAAATGAGAATAAAGGAGTATTTAATAGGGGAATTGTTGTGTATTTGATATTGACCTTGATTATGTCAACTAAAATAGTATATAATCAGATAGAAAAGCTATGGATTAAAAGAATTAAAGTCAATTCTCAAATAATCCATGGAAATAAAAAACATTCTGTTACCTCCTTATTGATCATTCATAAAAGGATGTAGTTGAATGTGATCAATATAAGGAGCAAGGAGGGAGACAGACCGAAAGGATGGTTCAATGAGTATAGACCATACAGAAGGTCTCAAAGAGAAAAGCGCAGACGATTATTCATTTAGTCAAGTTCCTGTAGAAAAGAGGAACATGGGTTGGTTTAGTATAACCAACATCACATTTGGAATTGCTACAGCGATATTTTATTTCCAAACTGGAAGTGTTATGGCACTTAAATTTGGTGCAATGAACGCCATTATTTCAGCAATTTATGCCATCATAATTGCAGGACTATTAGGTACAGTCATTGCTTATTTATCAGCAAAGTCTGGTATGAACGTAAACCTTATGTCTAGACAAGGTTTTGGGTATATTGGGGCTTCATTAACATCATTAATTTACGCATCGAATTTCATAATGTATTGTGCATTTGAAGGTATGATTCTAGTTGCAGCAGTACACGCATACTTCCCCTCAATACCGTTATGGTTATTAATAATCGTATTCGGTTCAATTGTAATCCCGCTAAATTGGTTTGGTATTAAACAACTAGACAAATTACAAAAGTGGTCATTACCAATCTTTTTCATCTTCTTAATTCTCACAATTATATTCGCGTTCAATACTACTTCAGAATTTAACGGTAATTTCTGGACATACTTACCTGATGGAGTTCAAGTAGGTGGGACAGCATTATTATTATGTATTGGAATGCAACACGGTATTATGGGTTTAACGGCTCTCATCGCATCAGATTATGCAAGATACCTTAAACCAAAAGACATTAAATTTGGATCTATTATGATCGGGTTCATCCCACAGGTCTTCTGTTTTGGTGTCATGGGCTTATTAGGAGTCTGGTTTGGAGTCCGATTAGGTGAATCAAATCCTGGGGTTTACATTGTCACATTACTTGGACTAGGTGGAGTTATTTTTACGATGTTAACACAATTACGTATTAACGTCACAAATATTTATAGTGCTTCCCTATCACTGTCCAACTTTTTTGAGAATGTATTTCATTTTAAACCCAACCGTCGTTTCTGGGTCGTAGTCTCAGGAGTATTATCAATTGCCTTAATGTTAGGTGGCATTCTTGATTATTTAGGTGCAGCGATGACTTTCCAAGGGGTTCTATTAATGGCATGGGCCGCTATCTTAGTGACTGATGCTTTAGTCGTGAAAAAATTATTAAAAATTGCACCAAAAGAATATGAAGCAAGACAATCAAAATTATACAAATGGAATCCAGTTGGTGTATTACCATTAGTCATTTCAAGTGTACTAGGAACGATTGCGGGACTAGGATTTATGGGAACATTCTTACAAAATACTGCAACATTTTTTGCAGCAGTTTTAGCTTCAATCCTTACGATATTAATTGCTGTTTTAACGAAGGGTAAATATTACAACAAAAATGAATCTGAGGAAAGAATTGTCAAACTAAAAAAAGAAAAAGCTAAAAAGTCATCCTCTTCATTGAAAGAAGTAACTATTGATTAATAAATTGTTTCGATAGTACTTACAGTGAAAAGAGTGAAATGAATATTACAGGTCCTTAATGAATTTAAGGACCTGTTTTTTTGTTTATTTAATAATTCGAATTTTAAAGGGTTTGCCATAATCATTGTTGAAATTAGTAATAAATGGAACAGGGGGTTTTTATATGGAGGAGACATTTAGAGTATCTCTAAATTCCTATTTAGAAAGTTGGAGAAGTTCTTCACTGGCTGAGTTAAAGGAATTTATATCCACTGACTACATGTGTAGAGAAATATCAAAAGGGGAAATTGTAGACTTTGGATATGAAGAGTCCATTCAGGGATGGGAACAGGGCTTTAACTATGTGACGGAAAATAAAGCTGAATGGAATGTAAAAGAAATTGCAATCATGCCATTAAAAGCTGGTGAAAATCTAGTCATCTTATCTGCAACAATTATGATAAATGGTAATAGTATAGGTACTTCCAATCTATTTTTCGAAACATTTAAACAAGATCCATCAAACAGTAAGTGGCAGTTGGTTAGAAGTTATGTTGAGACCGGGGTAATCAATGAAAATATAGACAAGATTGAATTTCTCCAATCGGGAGTTTAAGAAACATTTAATTCGCTACAACAGCAGTAGGGGGATTACACATGCAATATAATCATCAGGAAAAAACTATCACAACAGATAGACTAAAACTAAGGCTATTCGAGCAATCCGATGCAGAAACGGTTGCGACACTATGTAATAACTACAATATCTATAAAAGCACGTTATATCTACCATATCCCTATAGTATTGAAGATGCTCTAACATGGATTCAAAGACACGAGCAAAATTTTAATGAGAACAAAGCATACGAAATGGCTATAACAAATAAGGAAACAGGGGAATTATACGGGGCAATCGCACTCTCTAATAATCAAAGTTCGTTTCATGGTGAAATAGCCTATTGGGTTGGTGAAGTATATTGGGGAAATGGCTATGCAACTGAGGCAGCAAAAGCAATGATCGAATTTGCATTTGAAATCAAAAAACTGCATAAAGTATTTGCACGTTATTTTAGTTCAAACCAAGCTTCAGGTAGGGTGTTGGAAAAGTTGGGCATGAAACAAGAGGGAATCCTAATAGACCATGTCATAAAAGAAAATCGTTATGAAAGTCTAGTTTATTATGGAATTATTAATCCAAAAGATTAAAAGAAGGGGAGCAATTTATGTACGGAAAATTAATGAGAGTAGGTACAACGTATATACCTGTTAGCAATGTGGAGCTCGCATCCCAATGGTATGTTAATAAGTTAGGGGCTCAGTTAAATTATCAAGATGATGACAAGGCAATAATTAATCTTGCCAATCAAAGTTTCTTCCTCGTAAAAGCACATGAAAACCAATCTTCAAACTTCCTTGATCATCATGGAATAGAGCGTTTTTCTATAACATTCGAAGTAGATGGTTTAGATGAGTTAGTGGCATTACATAATACCTTTAAGTTGAATGACATTAATGTGGAGGACATCGAAAATCGAGGTCATTCAGGAAGAAACTTTGTATTTTGCGACTTAGATGGCAATAAATTTGACGTATGGAGTGAACTAAGTCCAACGTTTAAGGAAAAATATTTGAATAATAATGTTTAAGCTATGAACAACATTTATGACCTTACTGTACGGTATACGTGCAGTATTTTTTTTTGAGAAATGAAAATCAAATTCTAAACCGTTATACATTAATCTTTTTGTCGGATACATACTACATTTAAGGTGGTGTACAAAGTATGACCTTTAATTTTAATAAAGTAGAGTTGAAAAATGAAGATGGTCAAGTGCAAATCGTACTACATATCGACACGGCACATCAACTTGAAGAGTATGGGTCCGAATTTAATTTTGATAAAGGAGATTCACTAAAAACATCTGCCAAAAAATTTGTGAAAAAACATTTCCCGAAACTGAAGGTAGCTTCCATTGTAGTTGTGGCAGGAGCTGTCATAATGACTGCAATTCCACTTCAAAAAGCAAGTGCTCATGAAGTTAACTTTAATATGAGCTACCTATACTTTGGAAATACGCAATCTTATATTTCTCAAATTGATAAAGCTCAAGGGAATCTAAATCTTGTATCACCTAGTTATTTTGATATTAATGCGGATGGTTCACTTAAAATAACTGGACAGTTTGATTCCAATTTCGTCAATGCTATGCATAGCCGAGGGATAAAAGTCGTTCCATTTCTAAGTAATCATTGGGATCGTACGAATGGACGCGCAGCATTGGCAAATCGAGAACAACTATCTTCCCAAATTGCAGATTTCATCGTGAAAAATAATTTAGATGGTGTTCAAGTCGATATTGAAAATACTACAGAGGTTGACCGAGATGCATATACGGATTTAGTTAGACTTTTACGTGAGAAGTTGCCAGAAGGGAAAGAAGTATCTGTTGCAGTTGCGGCAAATCCTTATGGTTGGACAAAAGGTTGGCATGGGACTTACGACTACAAAGAATTAGCAAAGTATGCAGGCTATCTTATGATAATGGCTTATGACGAATCGTATGAAGGGAGCCCCGAAGGTCCAGTTGCGAGCCTCCCTTTTGTAGAGAAGTCCGTCCAGTATGCACTTAACCAAGGAGTTCCGGCTGAAAAAATTGTGCTAGGCGTTCCTTTTTATGGTCGCTTGTGGAAAGTTGGTGGCACTACAGCTGAATCAGGTTTAGGAATCTCAAATAAAAGAGTGGATGAACTTTTAGCTAAGTACGGAGGGACAATCGTATATGATCAGAAGTCTCAATCTCCTATGGCTACATTTACGATTCCTGCTGGAGACACAACAACTAAAATAGCAGGTAAAACGTTAACAGCCGGAACGTATCATATTTGGTATGAAAATGACGCATCACTAGAAGCAAAATTTGACCTTTTGCATAAGTACAATTTGAAGGGAACGGGAAGTTGGAGTTTAGGACAAGAGGACCCTGATATATGGAAGTCCTATAATTCTTGGACTCAACATGAAGATATTGAAAGTACCCCTACTTATTCTAGCAGTACTTATACAGTAAAATCCGGGGATACTTTATGGAAAATTGCAACTAATAATAATATGTCAGTAAGTGAGTTGAAATCTTTAAATAATTTGACTTCAGATCAAATTACAGTTGGGCAAAAGCTCTTACTTAGCGAACCGGTTGAAGTGCCCACGCCTCAATCTGAACAACCAGTTGTTATTGTAACTCCTTCACAGCCAACAACACAACAAGCCAATGGAGAAACGTATACGGTAAAAGCTGGTGATACATTATGGAAAATTGCCAACATGTTTAATATAACGACAAATGAATTAAAAGAATGGAATGGCTTATCGTCAGATTCTATCTACGTTGGTCAAGTACTAAGAGTTAAACAACCTTCTCCTAATCAAGTCGTTTTAAATAATCCATTTACGGATATTAGTCACCTAGATCCAATTGTACAGGGACAGATATTAGATTTAGTAGACAAAGGGATATTTTCTGGAACTTCAAAAACAACTTTTTCACCATCGCAAGAAATTACTAGAGGTCAAGTAGTATTGGTCCTAGCACGTATTTTACTTAATAATGGTATCGCCGAAATACCAGAAGATTGGGAAACGAATCAATATTTCAACGATCTATCACCTCAAACAAATGACCGTTTATTATTACAATTTGCTGCACTAGTCAAATCAACAGGAGTATTTAATGGAACTGCCGATGGAAATTTAAATCCTGCAGATCCTATTACCCGTGAGCAAATGGCCCTTGTTTTAAACCGTGCAACGGATGTGATGAGTGGCAAATCATTAGTTGAAATTGCAAATACAAGTGGTAAAGCAGGAAAGGTTAAAGACTTAGATGAAGCGGGAGAACATGCTCGTGAAGCAATCAGTTCCTTAAGTGCACTTGGAATTACTTCCGTAGAAAATTTTAATCCGAAAAGCGCTGTAAAACGTTCACAATTTGCATCTTTCTTATCAAGAACGTTGGACTATATGGCTTCAAAAAATAATGAGTAATTTGTTAGGAGGATTTACCTTATGAAAAAAGTTATTACAATACTCGCCACAATATTGGTTTTCTTTTCATTACAACCAAATACTTTAGCTGCAGAAGATAAACCAATCATTCCTTACTTTGGAGTTGGAGCAAACGTAACAGAAATCGGCGATGGTTCATTTGTAGTTAAAACAGAAGGTGCGAAAGCAGAAGAAGGGTTTGTGTTTACTCCAAAAGAATCTTTCACAAGTACCAAAATAAGTTTTCAAATTACGCTAAAAGGAACCGGAACTGTATTGTTAAAGATCTCTGAAACAGATCCAAGAGGGCGTTTTATTAAAGAAAAGACTATAGAAGTAGTTTTAACCGAAGATTGGACAACTCATGTATTACCTTTTGAGCTTGCAAGTACAATTTCCCAAATTGATGTATCAGTTGTCACAAAAGATGCAACGAGAACTGAGTTTTCTTATAAAGACTTAAAAATTATTCAAGAGTAAGATCAATCAAGGCGTTTAATCCAGAAAATAGTGGATTGACGCTTTTTTTATTTATTTAAAAAAAACGACAGACTCTCCAATGTTATATTCTTTAACAATTTCTTCGCCGTTTACTTTCCAAGATAAAGTCACGATTCCTTTACTTAATAAATCCTTAATTTCATCGTTAGAAACTTCTCCTGTATAAATGACGATATTTTCTTCATGTGTAAATTCATGGGTTTCAGGATTATCATATTCAGATTGGTTTCCAAACCAATAAATATCGTCACCTAGTAAATTTCTAAAATCCTGGTCCAACTCAAAATGATACTCTTCAACATCATCTGTATAGCTGAATTTAAATGTAAAAAGTAATTGCTTAAAATTTTCTTGCTCCGGATGATTAACATGTTCTAAACCTCCGATTGAATCATATGTCTTTTCATCTACAGTTGAAATTTCAGTACGAATTTGTGTACTTGGATTGTTTTGATAATATAGATATACACCAGCAATTAGTAAGCCTATAAACAAAGCAAATACTATAGAGTATTTTTTACTCAATTACATACACCTCCAATTCTCGATTTATATAGTCAAGATTCGTCCTTTTTGCCATATTATGGTTCAATTTAATCATAGACGAATGAAGAGAAAAAGTGAATTAATCGACAATGAAATTTAGAAATTAAATATTCATTATAAGCCTCAAAAGCATTTAATTTCATGGGCATTAACTAATTCTATATTCGTTAAATTCCCAGTTTCCAACACACTCGTTAGACTTTTTGCATATTTTTAGTGAAAGTCAAAAAAGAGGGTGAAGGAAAAGATGACTTCAATTGAGTTTCCTGCACTATTATCGGGTCCTATCATACGCCGAGTGGACCAATCTCATGCCTATATTTGGATTGCTACAAGTAAAAATTATCTGATTAATGCACAATGTTTTAATATTGAATTTAAATATGAAGGAAATCAGTATATCGAAATAAGAACAAGAACGAAAAAACAAACCGTTTCCCTAGGGAAAAATCTATATGTCCATCTCCTTGAAATAACTCCAAGCAAAAAGTTCCCACCCAATCAATTAATCGGCTATAACCTACACTTTAAAAATAAAGATGAATCCTTTGATCTAGAGGATCATGATTTATTAAACCCTATGAATCCAAATAATATTATTTATGGTTCACTAAAGTACCCGAGTTTCTATATTTCAATAGATGAATCTCCATCAACTGCTAGATTCTTATTTGGGTCCTGTCGTAAGCCTCATGGTGAAGGGGAGGACACATTAGTTAATGGAGACAAACTAATTGAAGAGACTTGTCGTGAGCTAAGCAAAAGGCCAGAAGCACTCTTTTTAATGGGGGACCAAATTTATGCAGATGACGTAGCAGATCCGTTATTTCGGCCAATCCATCTTTTAGGTAATGCATTAATGGGAGTGGAAGAAATGTTATCAACAATTGATCCACAATTATTGGAAAAGCAATTCGAGGACTCCTTATATAAAATAAATGGTCGAAAACAAATCATTCAACAAATAGCTAAATTTACTTCAGGAAATTGTGATAATCATCTGATTGAATTTGGTGAGTATGCAGCGATGTACTTATTAGCCTGGAGCCCTACATTATGGGAGTTAAGTGATCGTTTTAAGCTCAATGAAACATTTGATGAGGCTTTCGATAATGGGCATATTCAAATCCAATCGAAAAGTGATGCGCATGACTTAGTAGAAAAGGTGAAATTGAAAATTCGATTTACTGAGCAAGAGAAACTAATTGCAGAGTATCGGGAATCTACTTATAAAATTAGAAGATTAATGG
>Ga0180215_1004447_pt1 | contig 12475 bp, 9 predicted proteins | sample eDN3rd37CBELigBY_FD_128871 | JGI IMG/M metagenome (GOLD analysis project Ga0180215, IMG submission 128871) | Enriched backyard soil microbial communities from Emeryville, California, USA - eDNA 3rd pass 37_C BE-Lig BY (version 2) (version 2) | ecosystem: Environmental > Terrestrial > Soil >...
CCCTCGGCGATCGCGTCGAGGCTCTGCTCCATCTGGCTGGTGAAGCCCAGGTCGACCAGCTCGGGGAAGTGGTTCTCCAGGAGATCGGAGACGACGAAGGCGGTGAAGGTGGGCACCAGCTGGTTGCCCTGCTTCACCACGTAGCCCCGATCGATGATCGTCCCCACCACCGTGGCGAAGGTCGAGGGCCTGCCGATCCCCTCCTTCTCCATGAGCTGGATCAGGGAGGCCTCGGTGTAGCGGGGTGGGGGCTTGGTCTCGTGCCCCTCCGCCTCGAGCGCGTGGAGATCGAGGCGATCGCCTGCCGCCATGGCGGGGAGGATCCGCTCCCGCTGGTCGAGGGCTGCCTGGGCGTCGTCGGAGCCCTCCACGTAGGCGCGCAGGAAGCCGGGGAAGACGATCCGCAGGCCGCTTGCGGCGAAGGTGGCGTCCCCCGCCTCGATCCGCACCGCGATCTGGGTCTGCTTGGCGTCGGCCATCTGGGTGGCGAGGGTGCGCATCCAGATCAGCTCGTAGAGGTCGTGGTCCCTGCCCACCAGCCCCGTGTCCTTGGGGGCGGTGAAGTCGGACGAGGGGCGGATGGCCTCGTGGGCCTCCTGGGCGCCCTTGGTGCTCGTCTTGTACTGTCTCACGGTGGGTGAGACGTAGTCCTTGCCGAAGCGATCCTCCACGCAGCGGCGGGCGGCGCTGATCGCCTCCGCCGAGAGGTTGACCGAGTCGGTACGCATGTAGGTGATGAGGCCGCGCTCGTAGAGGCTCTGGGCCACCCGCATGGTCTCCTGGGCGCTCATGCCCAGCTTGCGGTTCGCCTCCTGCTGCATGGTGGAGGTGATCAGGGGAGGCGGCGGCCTGCGGGTCACCGGCTTCTCCTCCACCGACTTCACCACGAAGGGCACGCCCTTCAGCCGCTCGCGCAGGCGCTGGGCCCCGGCCTCGTCCAGGTGGAGGACCTTGTCGGCGCCAGCGCGGAGCGCGCCGGTGCTCTCGTCGAAGTCCTTCCCCGACGCGATCCGGGCGTCGCCCACCTGGATCAGCCTGGCGTCGAAGCGCTCGCCTTTGGCCACCGTCGCCAGGAGATCCCAGTAGCTCGCCTTGCGGAAGGCGATGCGCTCCCGCTCGCGGCGGACGATCACCTCCACCGCCACCGACTGCACCCTGCCCGCGGAGAGGCCGAAGGCGATCTTCGACCAGAGGAGGGGCGAGACCGTGTAGCCCACCAGCCGGTCGAGGACCCTGCGGGTCTCCTGGGCCCGGACCAGGCTCTCGTCCAGCTCGCGGGTGTTCTCGAGGGCGCGCTGGATCGCGTCCTTGGTGATCTCGTGGAAGACCAGCCGCTCGTAGGGGACCTTGGGCTTGAGCAGCTCCAGCAGGTGCCAGCTGATCGACTCTCCCTCGCGGTCTTCATCGGTGGCGAGGAGGAGGCGGTCCGCGCTCTTGAGCGAGTCCTTCAGCTCCCGGACCACCTTGGTCTTCTTCTTCGGGACCACATAGAGGGGCTCGAAGCCGTTCTCCACGTTCACGCCGATCCGGGCCCAGGGCTCCTTCTTCACCTTCTCGGGAATCTCGGACGCGTTGGTGGGCAGATCGCGGACGTGCCCCATCGAGGCCTCGACCACGTACCCGGGCGGGAGGAACTTCCGGATCGTCTTCGCCTTGGTTGGCGACTCGACGATGACCAGGGTTCGGCTCTTCGCTTTTTCCGACATCTACTCACTACCCCTTCTGACCTTGGCGCGCCGAAAGCCGTGTCCGGCATTCATGGGCGCGCCGGCAGGAGTCCGCAACAACCACATTCCGACCCCATCGTGCAAGCCGGGGCCTCCTTCGGGGTCGGTCAGCGGGCGGGGGCGGGGACCTCGTCCGTCGATTCCATCGCCCGCCGCAGGGGCTTGTTGAGGATGAAGATGGCGACACCCGCCCCGACGCCGAGGACCGTGAGGATCATGAAGAAGGCGCTCTTGGGGATCACCGAGTAGAAGGTGCCGATGAAGCCCGAGAGGTAGTTCCCGAAGAAGCTGGAGAGGAACCACATCCCCATCATCATCGAGACGATCCGGGCGGGGGCCACCTTGGTGACGAGGGAGAGGCCCACCGGGGAGAGGTAGAGCTCGCCGATCGTGAGGAGGAGGGTGCAGACCACCGGCCAGAGGAGGCTGCCCCTGCCGTCGCCGACGATGTTGGCCCCCACCACCATCACGATGAAGGAGAGGCCGAGGATCATGCAGCCGATGGCCATCTTGCTGACGCTGGTCGGCTCCTTGCCCCGCTTGGACTGCCAGGCCCAGAAGGCGATGACCAGCGGGGTGAGGGTGAAGATGAAGAAGGGGTTGAACGACTGGAACCAGGGGCTCGGGATCTGCCAGCCGAAGATGGTGGGCCACTCGGTGTTGTTGGCGGCCCAGAGCTGCATGGTGTTACCCTGTTGCTCGTACACCGCCCAGAAGACCACGTTGAGGCAGCAGAGGATCACCAGCGACCAGACCCGCCTCCACTCGTTCTTCGTCAGCGGCTGCTTCTTCTTCTCCTCGTGGGCGGCGGCGGCCTTCATCACGTTGTCGGGGGCGAGGTAGCCCTGGCCCGCGAGGTAGATGATCACGCCGATGAGCATGCCGACCCCGGCGGCGCCGAAGCCGTAGTGCCAGCCGAGGGTGAAGGCGAGGGTGCCGCAGACCAGGTTGGAGAAGAAGGCGCCGATGTTGATCCCCACGTAGAAGATAGAGAAGGCGCGGTCCCTGCGGGTATCGTCGGGGGCGTAGAGGTTGCCGACCTGGGTCGAGATGTTGGGCTTGAAGGCGCCGTTGCCGAGGATCAGGAAGAAGAGGGCCAGGTAGAAGAGGGCTTCGAAGGCCATCAGGAAGTGGCCGATGGCCATGAGGACGCCGCCGAGGACCACGGTCTTGCGCTGGCCCAGGAGCTTGTCGGCCAGGATGCCGCCAAACAGGGGGGTCAGATAGACGAAGCCCGTGTAGAGGCCGTAGATCTGGGAGGAGAGCTGCTGGACGTTGAGCTCGCCGAAGACGAAGCCGAGGCCTGCCTGGATGGTGGAGAAGCCCAGGACGGTCTCCGCCTTCCCCTGGAGGAAGAGGTAGTCCGTCATGTAGAGCACGAGGAGGCCGCGCATCCCGTAGTAGGAGAAGCGCTCCCACATCTCGGTGAAGAAGAGGACGAAGAGTCCCACCGGGTGCCCGAAGAGGGTGCGACCCCCGGCAGGGGCGACGAAGGCGGGCTGGGCGTCGGGTAGCGCGGAGCTGGGCATGCTCATGGGTTCTCCGGGTTCAATACTGGGCTTTGGCGGGGCATAGAATCACAAGCCTCCCAAGCTGCCAAGGACGGGGAGCGTGGGGGAGGCAGTGAGAACAACCGAAGAGGCCCTGGCGCATCCAAGGGGAAAAGCGGCCCCTCCGGGTTCGCGCAGGCGGTTTTGCGTGCTAGTTCCCTGTCACCGAGGGGCCCCCGGACGGGCCCGAGGAGGCAGGGGGGCGCGTGGGAGGGCCGCGCGCCCGAATCGTTCGCCGCCGCCGGCGGTTGGAGCAGGAGCAGCGATAGAATGGCAGGAAGGTTCGAGGACGAGGAAGGAGGCGTGGCGATCCGGCCGAAGAGCGATCGCAAGCTCGCCCGGCCCTCGATGTGGAAGGTGATCCTCCACAACGACGATTATACGACCAGGGAGTTCGTGGTCGCGATCCTCAAGTCGGTCTTCCATCGAAGCGAGGAGGAGGCGGTCGCCACGATGCTGCACGTCCACGAGAGAGGATTGGGCGTGGCAGGCATCTATACCCATGACATCGCCGAGACCAAGGTCGAGAGGGTGAGGTCTTTGGCGAAGGAGAACGAGTTTCCGCTGTTGTGTACGATGGAGCCCGAGTAAGAAATGCCCAGATCCCCCCAACTCACCGCTGATCTGCAGCAGACCCTGGAGCGAGCCTTCGAGGCGGCGCGGGTGCGGCGCAACGAGCACACCGGCACCGAGCACCTGCTCCTGGGCCTCCTGGACGATCCCCTGGCCCAGGCGGCGATCACCTCCTGCGGGGGGGAGATCGACGACCTGCGGGTCGAGCTGATCAACTTCCTGGCGGACCATTTCGAGTCCCTGGCCCAGGAGGTGGAGCCGACCCCCACCCTGGCCTTCGCCCGGGTGATCCAGCGCGCCGCGATCCACGCCCTCTCCTCGGACAACGAGGAGGTGGACGGCGGGACGGTGCTGGCGGCGCTGTTCCAAGAGGAGCAGAGCCACGCTGCCTACCTGCTCCGGGAGCAGGGGGTCGAGCGGCTGGACGTGATCGAGTACCTCTCGCACGGCGTCAGCGAGGACGACGACGACGATGACGACGAGGAGGACGACGACCTCGGCTCCGGCACCCGATCGACCAAGGATCCCCTCGCTGCCTACGCGGTGGACCTGGTGGCGCGGGCGGCGGAGGGGCGGATCGATCCGCTGGTGGGCCGCGATCGGGAGATCGATCGGACCATCCACGTGCTCTCCCGCAGGCGCAAGAACAACCCGCTCTACATCGGCGAGCCGGGGGTGGGGAAGACCGCGCTCGCGGAGGGGCTGGCCCTCCGGATCCACGAGGGAAAGGTCCCCGAGCAGCTGAAGGACGCGAAGCTCTACTCGCTGGACCTGGGGTCCCTTTTGGCGGGGACCCGCTACCGCGGCGACTTCGAGCAGCGGATCAAGGCGGTGCTCAAGGCCCTGTCCAAGCTCGAGAACCCGATCCTCTTCATCGACGAGCTCCACACGGTGGTCGGCGCTGGTGCGACCACCGGCGGGAGCATGGACGCCTCCAACCTGCTGAAGCCGGCGCTGGCCTCCGGTGAGCTGCGCTGCATCGGCTCCACCACCTTCGAGGAGTACAAGAGCTCCCTGGACCGGGACAAGGCGCTGGCCCGCAGGTTCCAGACCATCGACATCGACGAGCCCACGGTGGACGAGACCGTGAAGATCCTCGAGGGGCTCCGGCCCCGCTACGAGGAGCACCACGGCGTGCGCTACACCGACGAGGCGCTGCACTCCGCCGCCCAGCTCGCCGCCAAGCACCTCAAGGACCGGCACCTCCCCGACAAGGCGATCGACGTGATCGACGAGGCGGGGGCCGCGGCGAAGCTCCTGCCTCCGGAGAAGCGCACCGGCGAGGTGACGGCGGCGGACGTGGAGACGGTGATCGCGCGGATGGCCAAGGTGCCGCCCCGCAGCGTCTCCGCCGACGATCGCAGCGCGCTGGCCCGCCTCGAGCCCGAGCTGCGCGGGGTGATCTACGGCCAGGATCAGGCGATCGACAAGGTGAGCGCCGCGATCAAGCTGGCCCGCTCGGGCCTGCGCGCAGGGGACAAGCCCATCGGCTCCTTCCTCTTCGCCGGCCCCACCGGCGTGGGCAAGACCGAGCTCGCCAAGCAGCTCGCCCGGATCCTTGGGGTGGAGTTCCTGCGCTACGACATGTCCGAGTACATGGAGAAGCACGCGGTCTCACGGTTGATCGGCGCCCCTCCCGGCTACGTGGGCTTCGATCAGGGCGGGCTCCTCACCGACGCCGTGCGCAAGTCGCCGTACGCGGTGGTGGTCCTCGACGAGATCGAGAAGGCGCACCCGGACCTCTTCAACATCCTGCTCCAGGTGATGGACCACGCCACCCTCACGGACAACAGCGGGCGCAAGGCCGACTTCCGCAACGTGATCCTGATCCTGACCACCAACGTCGGTGCCCGCGAGCTCTCGGGCAGGCGCCTGGGCTTCGGCGGCGGCGTCCCCCATGGCGCCGCAACCGGCTCCCTCGAGAAGGCCTTCAGCCCCGAGTTCCGCAACCGGCTGGACGCGATGATCCAGTTCAACCAGCTCGGCAAGGCCGAGATCCTGCGGGTGGTGGACAAGAACATCCGCGAGCTCCAGGACCAGCTCGTGGAGAAGAAGGTGCTCCTCGAGATCACCGACGAGGCGCGGGGCTGGCTCGCGGAGAAGGGCTACGATCCCGCCTTCGGCGCGAGGCCCATGGCGCGGCTGGTGGAGCGGACCCTCAAGCAGCCCTTGGCGGAGGCGATCCTCTTCGGCGCCCTCTCGGAGGGCGGGACCGCCAAGGCCGTGGTGCAGGGCGACGAAATCAGGTTCGACTTCGTCACCGTTGTATAGGCAACATTTCCCTGGCAGATGGTGTGGGAGCGCTGGTAACTTACGGTGATTCGTTCACCCCGAAACCAGCAACCTGTCTTCCAGGAGAATACATGAAGAGCCTCAACCTGCTCGCAGCGGTCGCCCTCACCTTCGTCTTCACCTCCGGCTGCTTCGCGGTGGTGAGCTCGCCGCTGACCGGCGCGCTCTACACGGACGTCAAGGCAGGCCAGGAGGCCACCTCGAACAGCGGCGCTTCGAAGACCGGCTCGGCCTGCGCCCAGTCGATCCTCGGTCTGGTCGCCACCGGCGACGCCTCCGTGGGCGCCGCAGCCCGCTCCGCGGGGATCACCAAGATCTCTTACGTCGACAGCAAGAGCACCAGCATCCTCGGGATCATCGCCACCTACTGCACCGAGGTCTACGGCGAGTAATCCTCGACGTTACACCCGCTGACCCAAGCGGCCTCTCCTGCTCGATCGGGGAGAGGCCGCTTTTCGTTGGAGGCACGAAAGCGCTCCTGGGTTATAGTGAAAATAATGAATCCGTCGGCGGCTGCGGTCGCGGCGGGCTCATCCCCCCCTCAATCACTCGATGGAGGCAACCTTGATGCGCGCACTTCTCTCGGCTCTGCTCCTCGCCTCGCTTTTCGTCTCGTCCCCTGCGAGCGCCACCCCCTCGGCGGGTCCGAAGAACACACTCACGGTGAACCCCATCGGCCTGCTCCTCGGCGGCCTCAGCCTGGAGTACGAACGCGCTGCAAGCCCCGGCATGTCCTGGTACATCGGCCCCAGCTATTGGGGTCTCTCCTTCAGCGGCGGCTCCCTCGATGGCTGGGGCCTGGAGAAGTACGACCTTAGCGGCGGCCTCCGACTCTTCCCTGGCGGAAGATCCCCTGGCGGCTTCTACATCGGCCCCACGGCTTCCGTAGGGGTGGCGACCGTGTCCAGCCCGAGCAGCAGCTCCTCGGCGACCACCTGGTCCCTGGGCGCGGGGCTCGGCTATACCTGGCTCGTCGGCGACGTCTTCGACATCTCCCTGGGGCTGGGGGCCGCCTATATGGAGGCGGAGGCAGAGGTGGAGGGGAGGACGGAGGGGAGCTCGGGCATCTGGCCGTCCCTGCGATTCGCGATCGGCCCCGCGTTCTGAAGGGAGCGGGGAGCCCGAGGTCGCTAAGGAGACGGCTGGCTTTCAGGTACTCTCGAACCGGCCTGCCTCCTGCTTCCAAGTACGCTCCAGGCCAGCGTCATCTCGAGTTATACGGAGTTTATCCTCGAGGACGATAAACTCCGTATAGATCGCAATAGAAGCTTCTTGGTGCGATGAGGGGCTGGGGATGTCCCTCCCTGCCCCAACCGGCCGCGCCACTGCTGCCGATCAGCCGAGGTAGCGGAAGACGCACTCGGCGACGCAGGTGGGCTTGGCTTCGCCCTCGAGCTCGATGGTGTTCTTGAAGACCACCTCGACGCCGCCCTTCACCTCGGTGACGGACTCGACCATGGGGACGAGGCGGTAGGAGGCGCCCTCCTTCATGGGGGCTGGGAAGCGGACCTTGTTGAGGCCGTAGTTGAGGACGGCGGGGAAGCCGGTCACGTCGACCAGCTCGAAGAAGAGACCGGCGATCCGCGAGAGGGTGAAGTAGCCGTGGGCGATGGGGGCGCCGAAGGGAGACTCGCGCAGGGCGCGCTCCCGGTCGACGTGGATCCACTGGTGGTCGCCGGTGGCGTCGGCGAAGGCGACGATCTCCTCGAAGCTCAGCTTGTGCCAGGGGCCCGCCGGGAGGGGCTTGCCGATCAGGGCCTCCAGGCCGGCGCGACCTTCGATCTTCGTCTTCTGCATGCTCGGTCTCCTCGTTTGAGATGGGACGGAAGATGTAGCCAACGGCGCCGCGCTTGTCTCTCCCTTTGCGCGGCGGGCATCCGACTTTCCCTTTGGTGGAGTGCGGCGCGCAAGGTGCCGATCCGGGAGGCGGGAGCGGTGCCCTCCATCAGCCTCGCATCCACCTTCCGTGGAAGGTGAGGGGGACGTGGTGATCGAAGTGGGCCCTGGCGATGGGGCCTTTCTCGATCGCCGCCGCGTCGAGGATGGCGAGGTGGCTCGTATGCGAGCCGGCGTCGTAGACCAGGGAGAGGAGCCAGCCGTGGTCTTCGGCGCTGCCGCCGGGTCTGGGCACGAAGATGGGCTCGGAGGGGTAGTGGCCGTGGGGGAGCTCCGCCTGCGAGGCGGAACCGCTCTCGACGTCGATCTTCGCGATGCGCTGGTACATCTCGCGCCGCTTGCCGGGGGCGTGGGCGGCGACGTAGGCGAAGCGGTAGGGCTTGCCGATGACGCCCGGAGCCACGGTCGGGAACTCGCAGCTCTCCTGCCAGACCTCTTCGCTCCGCAGGGTCCGGGCCTTCGGATCGATGGTGGTGCGATGGAAGGTGCCCATGGCCTCGGTGCCTTGGCCTCCGAGAGGTGCCTCGCCCAGCCAGAGGTTGGAGCCGAAGTCGGGGTAGCGGACCCGGTCCAGGACCAGCTCGCCATCTCGCTCGAAAGCGTTGGCGAAATGCCATTGGTAAGACGGATCTGCCCGGAAGCGGGTGGCCTTCTCCGGGTCGTCGATCGGCACCACCAGGACCTCCACCCCTTCTTCCGGGCGCCAATGGAGGTTCTGGGACACGCTCCCGCGGCCCAGGAGAAAGGGGAGGAGCCGCAGTCGCACCGGCGTGATCAGGAAGATCAGGAAGCGATCGGTGGCGATGAAGTCGTGGAGGGTGGTGGGCGCGGGCAGCTTGTGGGTCGCCATGCGGCGGGTGCCGCCGTCGTCGCGGAGCTCGTAGAGGTGGAGGACGGTGTCCTTCCCGTAGGCGAGGCCGAAGTTGTAGCTGGCCTTGCGCGCCGCGATGCGATGGGGGTGGGCGGAGAAGGGGGTGGTCACGGTGCCGCCCAGGGTCGACTCGCCGATGGTGGAGAGGTCCTCGATCGAGAGCTCCGTGGGCTTGCCGCCCTCGTAGAGCGCGAAGAGCCGCTGATCCCAGATCATCACCGAGGTGTTGGCAGCGTTCTTGACCCGCCCGCCGCCCAGCCGCCGCAGGGGCCAGCCGGCTGCGGCGGTTCCGTAGATGGAGAAGATCCTGCGGCCCGCCTTGCGCTCTGCCAGCAGGCCTTCGGTCTGCACCAGGCGAATCGCACCCTCGGCCTTGCCCCCGCCGAGCTTCACCGCGGAGACCGCTCCGTCTCCGTCGAACCAATGCCCATAGCGGGTCCCGTAGCTGGAGAAGAGCGAGGGCCCGTTTCGAAAGAGGGTGCCCTCGAGTTCCGATGGGATCGATCCCTCGACCCGCAGCGGCTCGAAGCCGTGTTCACGGGAGAGATCCTGAAAGGCGCGGTGCCAGCCCCCGCTGGGCGTTGACTCGTGGGTAGCGGACATCTCCATGGACGGCTCCTTCATTTCGGTTGCCGATCAGGTGGCAACGGGACAATGATGACGGTGTCAACATTGTCGAGGTTGTTGACGGTGTCAACATTAAAGCGAAGGCAGGCCGGAGCCTGAAAGGGTTGGAGTGGATCGAAAGGAAGCACGGAAGGACCGGAGGGCCGAACCCAAGGGGGAGAGCTACCACCACGGCGATCTGCGCCGCGCGCTCCTGGACGCGGCGGTGGAGCAGGTGAAGAAGGAGGGCGCCGCGGTGCTCTCGCTCCGGGAGATCGCGAGGCGGGCGGGGGTCAGCCAGGCAGCGCCCTACCGGCACTTCGCGAGCAAGGAGGCGCTCCTCGCCGCCGTCGCCGAAGAGGGCTTTCGGACCATGCGCGACGAGATGCTCCGGGTCGCAGCGCGCTCAGCCGACGAGCCGCTCGAGCGGCTGCGCCAGATCGGGATCGCCTACGTCTGCTTCGCCGTAGAGCATCCTGCGCACTTTCGCGTCATGTTCAGCGCGGGGCAGGGCTGCGATTTTCCGGACCTGGACGAGGCCTCGACGAACGCCTTCGGCGTCCTCGTCGACGCGATCGAGGCGGGGCTCGCGGCCGGGGTGCTGGTGGACGAGCCGGCGATGAGCCTGGCGCTCTCCGCCTGGTCGATGGTCCACGGCCTCGCCTCGCTGCTGATCGAGGGGCGATTGCCCTCGGAGCTGGGGAGCCCCGAGGCCCTCGCGGCGATGATCACCGAGCGGCTGACCCTGGGGCTGCGTCCGAGGCCGGCGGCGGATCGAGTAGCGGGGAAACCGCGTTCGTCTGCTTCAGCCCGGGGCGCGAGATCACGCGGACGTTGATGCCGCCAGGCTGGCCGGATCCGTAGGCAAGCAACGGGCAGCGAGGCCGCGTCGCCTACTTCTCCCAAGGGCGGGAGATCACGCAGGCGTTGATGCCGCCGATCCCCATCGAGAGCTTGCCGGCGAGGCCCTTGGCCTCCACCGGTTCGTCGAAGACGAACTTCTTGTGGACCTGGCCGATCGAGGGGTTGAGCTCGTCCTTCTTCAGCGGGGTGGGGAAGTGCTTGCCCCTGGCGTAGCCCATGTACTGGGCGGTGAGCTCCCAGCCGCCACCCGCGGACATGCCGTGGCCGAAGGTCCCCTTGCGCGCGGTGACGAGCACGTCCTCGGGGATCAGCTTGCGCATGTTCTCCACCTCGAGGAAGTCGCCGGGGGTGGCGGTGGCGTGCAGATCCCAGGTGCGGATCTCCGCGGGATCGACGCCGGCCTGGTCGAGGGCGTTGCGGATCGCGACCAGCGGGCCTTCCTTGGAGGGGGTGATGATGTGGTTCGCGTCGGCGGAGACCCCGACGCCGATCGGCTCCATCCCCAGGGGCTTGAAACCCTTCGCCGCCATGTATTCGTAGTCGCCGACGATCCAGACCACGGAGCCTCCGCCCACGTGGGTGCCGCGCATCCCGGTGAGGGGCTTCGACACCGATCCGTCCGCGGAGATCACGCGGGCGTCGTAGAAGCTGCCGACCAGCATGGGCAGCGGCGCCGGATCGGTCATGCCGATCACCACCGCCTTCGCCTGCCCGCTGTCGATGGCGTTCACCGCCATGTGCAGCGCGTAGCCGAAGGAGGCACAGGCTGCCACCGGCGCGAAGGTCATCCCGGTGATCTTGCCCATCATGGAGATCTGGGACGCGGGGGTGTTGTGGATGTTGAAGAGCAGCGCCGCGGGCACCAGCTCCCAGGGAGCGTCCGGCGCGTTCCACTTCTTCTTGAGGCGGGCGGTGCGGTTTCGCTTCTCGCGGAGCATCCCCAGCTTCGCTGCCTCGACGTCGACCTCCCCCTCGATCGACAGCGACTCGATCTCGCGCAGCTCCTTCAGATACTCGGCGAGGCCGGTGGAGCGGGAGGCCCAGTAGCGCCAGAAGCGCTCCTCTGCCAGATCGCGATCCTCGTCCAGCGCGGCCTCGGGCTTGGGGGGCGCGCCCTCCTCCTCGAGCTGCTCGGTCTCGGATTTTGCGAGCCAGGCGGCGAGGGCCTCGTTGCGCTCGGGGTTGGCCCAGAAACGATCCCAGCGGCGCTGGGCGCGGTGGTAGGTGAGGCTGGCTTCGCCGATGGTGGGGAGATCGCCCAGGCCGGTGCCGACGTAGACGTGGGCCTCGGAGCCCAGCTCGGTGAGCACCTTCTCGATGCCGGGGTTCTGCTGGAGCGCCTGGATGAAGGCGCCGATGGCGAAGAGAGTGGGCTGCCCCATCTTCTTCTCGAGCTGGGAGAAGCGGTTGGGGGGGAAGCGCTCGTCGATCCAGCCCTTGTAGTCAGCGAAGTCGAACTCGGGGACGCCGACCATGAAGTTGTTGGGACCGAAGCCGTCGTAAGGGGCCAGCCAGCTCTCGGGGGACTCGAGGTTGCGCTCGAATGCCTCGATGTCCGGGGACCTAGGGGCCACGATGCCCCATCCGAAGATGCCGACTCTTCGCACGTCTCTTGCTCCTTTGCGCAAGTCCGGTTGAGAACTGGATGATCGCTTAATCGGGTCTCGTTTGCATCAAGGGAGCCGCCCGCGCAAGGCCAAAGGCCGGATCGCCGGCCCTTGCACGGGGGCTCGGTGCGGGGTGGCCGATCGAAATCCGCCGCGTCGCGGTCTCTCCAAGCGGAGAACGTCCCAGACCTCGATGGCCCTTCCGGCTCCGCGCGATTAGGCTCGCAGCCGTGAAGAATCCATTGCCTGTCGTCATCCTCACCGGCTTCCTCGGAGCCGGAAAGACCACCATCCTTCGCCACCTCCTGGGCAGACCGCATGGGCTCCGGATCGCGCTGATCCAGAACGAATTGGGGCAGGCCGGGATCGATGTGGGCTCGCCAGCCAGCCGCTCGATGATCGAGCTGACCGAAGGCTGCGTCTGCTGCCTGCGCAACCCGGATCTGCTCCAGGCGCTGGGCGAGCTCTGGGAGCGCGGCGACATCGACC
>Ga0180215_1004448_pt1 | contig 12475 bp, 9 predicted proteins | sample eDN3rd37CBELigBY_FD_128871 | JGI IMG/M metagenome (GOLD analysis project Ga0180215, IMG submission 128871) | Enriched backyard soil microbial communities from Emeryville, California, USA - eDNA 3rd pass 37_C BE-Lig BY (version 2) (version 2) | ecosystem: Environmental > Terrestrial > Soil >...
AGCGCAACGTGGAGCGAGGCCATCAGCGGCGAGGGTGTTTCCATGCCGCCCGCTTAGCGGCGGTAGCCCGTATGCGAAAGGGGCTTGCCGTGCCTTGCCATTGTGATGGGTTTGGACTATCGGCGGCGCGTTCGAGCCAGTCCGGCCTACGGATTCGGCGCGTATCTTTGTTGAATGATTGATGGTGCACCCCGCGCCGATCTCGCGGGCTCTCCCGATCCATACGAAAGAGGTGGCGTTCCTTTATGCAGATCATCGTCCGCGATAACAATGTCGAGCAGGCCCTCCGCGCGCTCAAGAAGAAGCTGCAGCGCGAAGGCGTTTATCGCGAGATGAAGCTGCGCCGTCATTACGAGAAGCCGAGCGAGAAGCGTGCGCGCGAGAAGGCGGCTGCTGTCCGCCGCGCCCGCAAGCTGGAGCGCAAGCGCGCCGAGCGCGACGGCGTCAAGTAAGCCTCTGGCGCCGGGCTTCCGGCGCTGGGCTGGCGCCTGCTTGCTGTCTGGCGCGTCGCGAGCCCTTTGAGGAGCTTGCAGCCGCCGAAGCGTTGAGCCAAGGGGCGCGGGGAGAGATCCTCGCGCCCCTTCTCGCATTCAGGACCCGCATAATGACCGAGATTACCCGCGTTCCGCTCCAGCCCATCGGCAAGGGCTCGCTGACCCGGCTCTGGCTAGGCGTGTTGGTGGCCGTGCTGCTGGCGGCCGGGCTCGCCTGGCTTGCCGCGCCGAGCTTCAAGGCGCTCGCCAATGGGGTGACGATCGAGACGCTGGAGGCAGGCGAGGGCGGCAACCCGGGGCCGACGGATTTCGCGCTGGTCAATTATCGCGGCACGCTGCCGGACGGCACCGTATTCGACGAAGGGCAGCAGACGCCGATGCCGGTCAACCAGGTCGTGCCGGGCTTCTCCACCGCATTGCAGGCGATGCAGGCGGGCGGGCGCTATCGGGTGCAGATTCCGGCGGACCAGGCCTATGGCGAGGCGGGCGGCGGGCCGATCCCGCCCAACACCGACCTCACCTTCGAGGTGGACCTGATCGAGTTCCGCACCCGCGACGAGGTGATGCAGATGCAGCAGCAGATGATGCAGCAGCAAATGATGCAACAGATGATGCAGCAAGGGCAGGGCGCCGCTCCCGGCGGGCAGTAAGCTCGCCCCTTGCTTGAAGCGGGCCGGGGTGGCTGCTAGCGCCCTTGCCGTTCCCCGATGTTTTCAATCCGGAGAGATCACCCATGTCCGTAGACAGGGCCACCGTGGCGAAGATCGCCTCGCTCGCCCGCATCCGCCTGGACGAGGACGCGCTCGACCATATGGTGCCAGAGCTCAACAACATCCTGAGCTTCGTCGAGAAGCTGGGCGAGGTGGACGTGACGGGCGTGGAGCCGATGACGGCCGTCATCCCCCAGCCGCTACGCCTGCGCGACGACGTGATTGATGCCGATCCGCTGACCGGCGGTGGTGTGCGGGACGCGGTGCTCGCCAACGCTCCCGCGGCAGAGCATGGCTTCTTCGGCGTGCCCAAGGTGATCGAGTGATGCCGGCACGGCGGCATTCGATCATCCCGGACAGCGGCGCAGCCGCGGCCGATCCGGGATCCAGAAAGAGAAGAGCATGAGTGAACTGACCCAGCTGGGCGTCAAGGCCATCCGCGACGGCGTCGCCGCCGGCACCTTCACCGCGCGCGAAGTGGCGGAAGCCTGCAACGATGCCGTGGCGCAGGCCGCCGAGCTCAACGCCTTCATCGTCACCACACCGGAGCGCGCTCTGGCCGCCGCCGAGAAGGTGGATGCGGACCGCGCCGCTGGCCGCGACCTGCCGATCATGGCGGGCGTGCCGATCGGCATGAAGGACCTGTTCGCCACCAAGGGCGTGCAGACCACCGCCGCCAGCCACATCCTCGAAGGCTTCGTGCCCCAGTATGAGAGCACCGTCAGCCAGAAGCTGTGGGATGCGGGCGCGGGCATGCTGGGCAAGCTCAACCTCGACCAGTTCGCCATGGGATCGTCCAATGAGACGAGCTATTTCGGCAACGTCTCTTCCCCCTGGCGCAAGCAGGGCAGCAATGCCGCGCTGGCGCCCGGCGGCTCGTCCGGCGGCAGCAGCGCGGCCATCGCGGCGCGGCTGTGCCCGGCGGCGACCGGGACCGACACCGGCGGCTCCATCCGCCAGCCCGCCGCTTTGACCGGCATCTGCGGCATCAAGCCGACCTACGGCCGGTGCAGCCGCTGGGGCATCGTCGCCTTCGCCTCCTCGCTCGACCAGGCGGGCCCGATGGCGCGCAGCGTGGAAGATTGCGCGATCATGCTGGAGGCGATGTCGGGCTTCGACCCGAAGGATTCGACCAGCCTCGACATGCCGGTGCCGAACTGGAGCGGCGCTCTGGACGCGAACCTATCCGGCAAGCGCGTCGGCATTCCGCGCGAATACCGGATGGAGGGCACCGATCCGGCCATCCTGAAGAGCTGGGACGACGGCATCGCCTGGCTGAAGGATGCGGGCGCGGAGATCGTCGACATCTCTTTGCCGCACACCGAATATGCCCTGCCGGCCTATTACATCGTCGCCCCGGCGGAGGCGTCGAGCAATCTCGCCCGCTACGATGGCGTACGCTACGGCCTGCGCGAGCTGCCGCAGGGCGCGAACCTGCAGGACATGTACGCCGCCACACGCGCCGCCGGCTTCGGCGACGAGGTGAAGCGCCGCGTGCTGATCGGCACCTATGTGCTCTCGGCGGGCTTCTATGACGCCTATTACACCCAGGCGATGAAGGTCCGCACGCTGGTCGCGCGCGACTTCAAGGAAGCGTGGGCCAAGTGCGACGTGATCCTCGCACCGACCACGCCCAACGCCGCCTTCCCGCTCGGCGACAAGCTGGACGACCCGCTGGCGATGTACCTGAACGACGTGTTCTCCGTGCCCGCCTCCCTCGCTGGCCTGCCGGCGATGAGCGTGCCCGCAGGGCTCGACGCGGATGGCCTGCCGCTCGGCCTGCAGATCATCGGCAAGCATTTCGATGAGCAGGGCGTGCTGAATGCGGGCCTCGCAATTGAGCAGCGTGCCGGGTTTACGGCCAAGCCTGAGAGGTGGTGGTAAGATGAGCACATACCGCATCCATGGCGCTACTGGCGAATGGGAGGTCGTGATCGGCCTCGAAGTGCACGCGCAGGTCACCTCCAAGGCCAAGCTGTTTTCTGGCGCCGCCACGGCATTCGGCGCGGAGCCGAACTCGCAGGTGTCGCTGGTCGACGCGGCGATGCCCGGCATGCTGCCGGTGCCGAACCGCGAGTGCATCCGGCAGGCGGTGCGCACCGGCATGGCGATCGAGGCGCAGATCAACCGCTGGAGTCGGTTCGACCGCAAGAACTACTTCTATGCGGACCTGCCGCAGGGCTACCAGATCAGCCAGCTCTACCACCCGCTGGTGGGGGAAGGCTCGCTGCTGATCGAGGCGGACGAGAAGGCCGGAATCCCCGAGGACAAGGTCATCGGTATCGAACGCATCCATGTGGAGCAGGATGCGGGCAAGCTGATGCACGACCAGCACCCGAGCATGAGCTATGTCGATCTCAACCGCAGCGGCGTGGCGCTGATGGAGATTGTCAGCCGCCCGGACATGCGCTCGCCCGCGGAGGCCGGCGCGTACCTGCGCAAGCTGCGCGCGATCCTGCGCTATGTCGGCAGCTGCGACGGCAACATGGAGGAAGGCTCCATGCGTGCGGACGTGAACGTCAGCGTGCGCAAGCCGGGCGAGCCGTTCGGCACCCGCACGGAGACGAAGAACGTCAACTCCGTGCGCTTCGTCATGCAGGCGATCGAGCATGAGGCGCAGCGTCAGGTGGAGGTGCTGGAAGACGGTGGCACCATCGTGCAGGAGACGCGCCTGTTCGACCCGGGCACCGGCACCACGCGTTCGATGCGCTCCAAGGAAGACGCGCACGATTACCGCTACTTCCCGGACCCGGACCTGCTGCCGCTGGTTCTGGATCAGGCGTTCCTCGATGAGTGCCGCGAGTCGCTTCCTGAACTGCCGGATGCGAAGCGTAAGCGTTATGTGGAGGAGCTGGGCCTTTCCGCCTATAACGCGCATGTGCTGACGGCCGAGGTCGAGACGGCCCGCTGGTTCGAGGCGCTGCTGCTGGCGAGCGCCGAGGCGCAAGGCAAGCCGCCCGCCGAAGTGGCGAAGCAGGCGGCCAACTGGCTGCTCTCCGAACTGACCGGCGCGCTCAACAAGGCCGGGCATGCGCTGGAAGACTCGCCCGTCTCGCCGGAGCGCGGCGCTGAGCTGCTGGCGCTGGTGGGCAAGGGCACCATCTCCGGTTCCATCGCCAAGCAGGTGCTGGAGACGATGCTTGCCACCGGCGACGCGCCCGGCGTGATCGTCGAGCGTGAGGGGCTGAAGCAGGAGAGCGACACCGGCGCGATCGAGGCTGCCGTTGACGGCATCCTCGCGGCCAATGCCGACAAGGTCGAGCAGTACAAGGCGGGCAAGGAGGCCCTGTTCGGCTTCTTCGTCGGCCAGACGATGAAGGCGATGAAGGGCAAGGCCAACCCGCAGGTGGTGAACGAGGTGCTGAAGGCGAAGCTGGGGTAGGCCGCTTCGAAGAGAACCGGCACAATGATCACCCGCGAACTTCTCGGCACGGCGCAGGTGCCTGGTGGCGAGGAGCTGCGGCTCTTTCGGCATGATCGCGACTTCATGATCGTGCTCGGCCACAACGAGCTGATGAGCACCCGGATGAACGGGTCCGAGATCGCGCTGGCGGAGCAGACGTGCGACCGCCTCGCCGGGCGCGCGAAGCCGCACCTGCTGATCGGCGGCTACGGCATGGGCTTCACTCTGCGGGCGGCTCTGGCTCGGCTGGGGCCGGACGCGACCATCACTGTGGTCGAGCTGGTGCCGGAGATCATCGAATGGGCGCGCGGGCCGATGAGCGAGCTCGCCGCCGGATGCCTCGACGACCCTCGCGTCCGCCTCGTCATGGCAGATGTGGCCGATGCCATTGCGCAAGGGCCCGGGCGCTACGACGCCATCCTGCTGGACGTCGATAACGGCCCGGACGGGCTGGTGCGAAGCGACAATGACCGGATTTACTCACCCGAGGGGCTGAGGCGAGCGAAGGCGGCTCTGCGGCGCGGCGGTGTGTTGGCCGTCTGGTCGGCAGCAAAGGACGATGCCTTCGCCGCTCGCCTGCGCCGTGCGGGCTTCGCGGTCGAGGAAGTTCAGGTGCGGGCGCGAAGCAACGGCAAAGGCCCGATGCACACGATCTGGTTCGCCACCATCCGCTAAGGCAGGAGCAGGGCGCCGGCCATTGCCCCGGCGGCGACAATCGCGGGTGTGACCCATGCTCCCTTTAGACGCCACACCGCCAGGACAGCGACTGCCAGGATCGGCAACGCCAGCAGCGGAGCCTCCAGCCGCTCGGCTGCGGACAGGCCCAATTGCACCAAAGTCGCGGCAATGATGCCGACGGCAGCCGCGGCGACTCCGTCGAGCGTGCGGTGGAGGCGCGGGTGTTCCACGAAGCCTTCCAGTCGTTCGAAGAATACAAGCGAGAAGGCAAAGGCGGGAAGGAACATGCCCGCCGTGATGGCCAGCGCGCCGCCGAACCCTCCTGCGACATAGCCGACGAAGGTGGCGAAGATCACCAACGGTGCGGGCAGCAGGTTGGCAAGAGCGACCCCGTCCAGGAACTGCCCGTCGCTGAGCCACCCGCGACCGACTGTGTCGGCCCGCACGTAGGGTATCGCCGTGTAGGCGCCGCCGAAGGTGAGGAGGCCGCCCTTCAGCCCGGCGACGAACAATGCGAGCGCATCGGCCCTCTCATGGGCTCCGCCGCCTGTGAGCAGCGGCGCGGCGTCGCCTTGGGGGAGCAGCAGCCAGCCCGCCGCGACGATCACCAGCGCCAGCGCCGCCGCCGCGGGCCAGGGCAGAGGGCGCGAAAAGGCGATTGCCCCCGCCACCAGCGGGATCCAGAACGGCACCCCGGCAAGAGTGGCAATCAACGCGATCAGCGCAATCGCGCAGAGTGCGGGGCCGGTCACGATGTGTTGCCCGATCCGTTGAACAGACCGCGCGATGGCCGCCAGCACCGCCACCTGCACGCCCAGCAGGATGCCGGCCAGGCCAGGTCTGCCCGCGATGAACGCTTCGTAGGCCCAGCCGAGCGCCAGCATCAGCGCGAAGCCGGGCAGCATGAAGCCGAACCCCGCCAATAGCCCGCCGATCCGCCCGCGCGCGATCATGCCCATGTGGACGCACAATTCGTGCGCTTCCGGCCCAGGAAGCACCTGCATCACGGCCAGAAGCCGGTTGAACCGCTCGCGACCGATCCAGCGCTCCTGCTCCACCAGCGCCTCCCGCACCATGGCGATCTGCGCCACCGGGCCGCCGAAGGCGAGCGCGCCAAAGCGCAGGAACTTCAGGAACAAGGATGCGAGGGTAAGACGAGGCGCGCCGACGGGAACATCTTCAAGCAACATCACAAGCTCCTCGCGGCCGGGCGGAGGTGCCGCGCGGCCTCAGGGAGCGGAGCTTGGACGGCGGGCGTCTGAGCGGGCGTCCGCATCGGCCCGCGCAATGGCTTTTAGCAGCCTCGGCCCAGGAGCGGCAAGCGCCTCACAGCTCCGACGCTTCCAGATATTCGACCGGCATGTTCAGGCCGCTCAGCTGGTCGTCGATGGCGGCGCGATCCCCCACCACGACGATCACCATGTCCTCCGGCTGCAGATATTGCGCGGCAGCCGCGTCGATGGCGCCTGCATCGAGGGAGCGATAGATCGCCGGCAGCTGTTCGAAATAATCGTCCGGCCGGCCCAGCCGCTGGTTCTCCAGCAACGCGCCGAGCACCTGGGCATTTGTCTGGAAGCGGTTGGGCATGCCGCGGATGTTGCCCTCCGTCACTCGCTGCAGCTCTGTCTCATTGACGCCGCGCGTCTGCGGGAAGGCTCGCATTTCCTCAAGGATGAGACGGATGGAATCGGCGGTGCGATCCGTCTGGACAGGCGTCATCACGTAGAAGCTGCGCGGGCCCCGCACGCCCGGCAGGCTGCTGCGGATGCCGTAGGTCCAGCCCTTCTCCTCCCGCAGGTTCATGTTGAGGCGGGAGAGGAAGCCATTGCCGATCACCTCATTGGCAAGGTCCAGCGCCTCCGTGCCTGCGGTCGTCCCCTGAAGCGGCAGGCGGCGGCCAAGCATCAGCACGCTTTGCGGGCTGCCCGGCCGGTTGATCACCACCAGCCGCGCCTGCGCGGGCGTTGTGGCTGCGGCGAGGTTCTTGGTCGGAGGCGATGCGGCGGGCGCCTGCCAGTCGCCGAATGCCTGCTCCAGCGCCGGCAGCAGCTGCGCCATATCCACATCGCCCACGACGGTAATGCTGGCGAGATCGGGGCGCAGCCAGCGCCGGTGTTCGGTGGCGAGCGCCTCCGGCGTCAACGCCTCGATCACCGCCGGCTTGCCGCTGGCGCCGACGGATCCATAGGGATGCCCCTCGCCATAGATCAGCGGGCCCAGCGCCCGGCCGGCGAGGCCCACGGGGCTCGCCTGCTCCTGCGAGATTTCCGCCAGCCGCTGGTTCTTGACGCGTGCGACCTCCTCGGGCGCGAAGGCCGGGTTGCGCACGATGTCCGCCATCAAGGCCAGGGATGGCGCGAGGTTGACGTTGAGCGCAGTCAGCGTGACGGAACTGGTGTCCGTCGAGGTGCCCGTGCCGATAGAGGCGCCAAGCCGCTCCTGCTCCTCCGCGATCTGCACAGCGGTGCGGCTGGTGGTGCCTTCCTCCAGCATCTCCATCATCAGCGACTGCGTGCCGGCGCGCGAAGCCCCGTCCGCGGCCGTACCGGCGTCGAAGGTCATCGCCAGCGTCAGCTTCGGGATTGCGGTGCGCCGCGCCAGCGCCACTTCGATGCCGTTGGAAAGAGTGGCACGTTCCACGGTCGGGAATTGCACTTCGCCGACTGGAAGAACTTCGGGCGCCTGCCGGGGCGCGCCGCTGCGCTCGACCGTGATCGGCTCGCGAGCATCGGGCTCGGGCGGCGGCACGCTGCCCTCATCACCCCAGCCGCCCAGCAGTGCGCCGTCTTCCGTCCGCTCCCCCGGGACGACCGACAGAGTGTAGGCAGGGCGGCCGAGCCAGCGTTGCAGCGCCTCGCGCACCTGTTCCGGCGTCAGGGTGGCGAGCTGTTCGAGCTCCTTTTTGTAATGCGCCGGATCGCCGGTGTAGAGCAGGCCCTCCGCCAAAGTCGCGCCCTTGCCGCCGAAGCCGCCGACCAGCTCAAGCGCGCCGATCTGGCTGGAGACGATTTCTGTCGCCGCACGGGTGAGCTCGTCCTGAGTCGGGCCTTCCGCCAGCAGCTCCGCAATCACCTGATCGAAGCGCGCCTCGGCCACTGCCGGATCGACGCCGGGGCGGACTTCCATCTGCGCCATCAACGTTCCCAGCTGCTCCTGCTGGCTGGCCCCGGCGGACACCGCGACGGCGAGCTGCTCGTCGCGCACCAACACGTTGTCGAGGCGCGAACTGGCGAGCCCGCCAAGCACGTGCAGCCCCGCCGCCAAAGGCACCGCGTCCGGGTGCGTCAGCTCCGGCCCGGTCCAGGCGCGGATGATCAGCGTGACCGGAACCTGATCCGTCATCTCCTCGCGCACCGGCGCGGCGAGCGTGACCGGCTCCGCCTGTGGCTGCGCCACCTCCGGTCCTCGCCCGATGGCGCCGAACCAGCGTTCGACCAGCGGCCGAGCGGTCGCGGCGTCGATGTCGCCTGCCAGCGCCAGCACCACGTTGTTCGGCCCGTAATGATCGACGAACCACTTGTGCACGTCCGGCAGGCTGGCGGCGTTCAGGTCCGCCATCGAGCCGATGGTGGAATGTCGATAGGGGTGGCCGACGGGCAGCAGCCCTTCCGACAGTTTGTAACGCACGAGGCCGTAGGGCTGGTTGTCGCCCTGCCGCTTCTCGTTCTGCACCACCCCACGCTGGCGATCCAGCTTCTCCTGATCCACCGCGCCGAGCAGATAGCCCATGCGGTCGCTTTCCATGAACAGCGCCAGGTCAAGCGCGCCGGTGGGCACCGTCTCGACGTAATTGGTGCGGCCCTCGCTCGTGGAGCCGTTGGTGGAGGTCGAGCCTGCCGCTTCCAGTGGGACGTCGAAGTTCTCGACATTCTCGCTGCCGGTGAACATGAGGTGCTCGAACAGGTGAGCGAAGCCGGTGCGCCCGCGCGGCTCATGCTTGGAGCCGACGCGGTAGTAGACGGTGACGCCGACGACGGGGCTCTTGCGATCGGTATGGACGATGGTGGTGAGACCGTTGTCGAGCGTGAAGCTCTCATACGGAATGTCCACCGCCGCGACGAGCTGGGACAGCGGCGCGGGCTCGACACTGGCCGCAGGCGTGGAGGCCGGCGGGAGCGGCGCCGTGGCGGCACAAGCGGCGAGGGAGATGGAGGCGAACGCGGCGAGCGTTAGGCGAGGCAGTCTCATGCCCGCCCGCATAGCACGCCTGCTGCGCGATACGAGTCAGCGCGCTTGCGGGCGGGTCGATTGCCCTTCCTTTTCGTGAAGCAGGGCACGAGAGCGCGGCAGAGAACCAAACGCAGGCTTGCCAGTCTCCGCGCTGGCGGCAATCGTGGCGCGAATTGCAAGGAGACTCTCATGCGGACATCCGCCATCCACGGCCTTTCGCTCGCCCTTCTTGCCAGCGTGTCCCTTCTCGCTGGACCGGCCGTTGCTCAGGACCGGACGATCGGGTCCGGCGTAGCGCCGGCTGAGGCAACAAACAGTGCGGAGCGGCCGGTGGACTTCGCCGCCACAGCGCCGGCGGGCGCCGCGCTGGTCATCCTCGCCTCCTCCGCCGATCTGCCTCGGGGAACCGGGTTGAGCTCGGCGGAAGCGCGCTCGGTTGAGGCGGCAATCGCCTCGGCCGAGTTCAAGGGCGGCGTCAACGAGGTCCTGCTCCTTCGAGGCATTGGCTCGCGCCCGCTGATCCTGCTGGTCGGCACGGGCGAGGAACCGATTGGAGTGGCCGAGGCGGCGGGCACCGCCGCTCAGCAGCTGAGAGGAGAGAGGGCCCCAATCGCTCTGGTGGGTGTGCAAGGCGCCGCTGCCGCCGCCGATGCGGCCATGGGCTTCCAGCTCGCGCAGTACCGGTTCGACCGTTATCAGACCGGGGCCGAGAGCCCGCCGCCGGCTCAGCCCGTCACCATCGTCCTTGCCGATGTCGCCGCCGCTCGGGCAGCGTACAATGGCCGGCAGGCTGGTCTGGTGGAAGGCGTGCGCTTCACCCGTGACCTGATCAGCGAGCCCGCCAACGTCATCTATCCTGAAAGCTTCGTGGAGCGCACCCGCGCAGCCTTCGCCGGCATTCCCAACGTCGAGATCGAAGTGCTCGACATGGAGCAGATGCGCAGCCTGGGCATGGGTGCAATCGTCGGGGTCGGGCAGGGTTCGCCGCGCGGCGCCCGGCTGATGCTGGTGACCTATCGCGGCGCGGGCGGCCCCCCGCTGGCGCTGGTCGGCAAGGGAATCACGTTCGACAGCGGCGGCATCTCGCTGAAGCCGGGATCGGGCATGTGGGAGATGAAGGCGGACATGTCCGGCGCGGCGGCGGTCGTCGGCACCGCCTTGTCGCTCGCGCGCACTGGCGCGCCGGTGCATGTCGTCGCGGTCGCTGCGCTGGCGGAGAACATGCCGGACGGCAATGCACAGCGGCCGGGCGACGTCGTGCGCACGATGGGCGGCAAGACCATCGAGATCCGCAACACGGACGCCGAAGGCCGCCTCGTGCTGGCCGATGCCGTGCAATATGTGGCGGAGCGGCGGGAGCCGTTCGCGATTGTCGATCTCGCCACGCTGACGGGTGCCGCCGTCAGCGCGGTGGGGCCGGAATATGCCGCCTTGTTCGCCCGTACGGATGACGTGGCGGAGCGGGTGGAGCGCGCGGCCGAACGCTCCGGCGAGGCGGTGTGGCGCCTGCCGCTGCACCCCTCCTACGCGAAGGCCGTCAAGTCGAGCATTGCGGACGTGAAGAACTCGGAGACCAGCCCCGCCCCCGGCGCCAGCGCCGGCGCGCACTTCATAGAGGCGTTCATCGGCGAGGACATGCCTTGGGCGCATATCGACATGGCCCCGACCATGTGGGCGGACAGCTCCGAGCCGCTGACGCCGAGCGGCGCGAGAGGCTACGGGGTGCGGCTGCTTGACGCATTGGCGCGGGATTGGCGGCCCTAGGCGGCTCCTGCAAAGCAACTCTTGTGTTGCTTATCGGCAACACCCATCTGAGCGCGGGACGAACATTAGGGGCATTCCATGAATCTCGAGAAATTCACCGACCGGGCGAAAGGATTCCTGCAGGCAGCGCAGACGGTGGCCATTCGGCTGAACCACCAGCGCATCAGCCCGGAGCATGTGCTGAAGGCGCTGCTGGAAGATCAGGAGGGCATGGCGTCCGGCCTGATCCAGCGCGCGGGCGGCAATCCGCAAGCGGCGCTGCAGGCGACCGACCAGGCGCTGGGCAGGATTCCTGCCGTCTCCGGTTCGGGCGCGCAGGCGACCCCGGGGCTCGACAACGATGCGGTGCGCGTGCTCGACCAGGCGGAGCAGGTCGCCGACAAGGCAGGCGATAGCTACGTCACCGTGGAGCGGCTGCTGCTGGCGCTGGTGCTGGCCAAGACCACCGCTGCCGGGCAGGCGTTGCAGGCCGCGGGCGTCACGGCCGAGGGGCTGAACGCGGCGATCAACGCGCTGCGCGGCGGCCGCACGGCGGATTCCGCGAATGCCGAGCAGGCCTACGACGCGATGAAGAAATACGCCCGCGACCTGACGGAAGCGGCGCGGGCGGGCAAGCTGGACCCGGTGATCGGCCGGGACGAGGAGATCCGCCGGACGATCCAGATCCTGGCCCGTCGTACCAAGAACAACCCTGTGCTGATCGGCGAGCCCGGTACCGGCAAGACCGCCATCGCCGAAGGGCTGGCCCTGCGCATCGCCAATGGCGACGTGCCGGATTCCCTCAAGGACCGGGCGCTGATGGCGCTTGACCTCGGCGCGCTGATCGCGGGCGCCAAATATCGTGGAGAGTTCGAGGAGCGGCTGAAGGCCGTGCTGGACGAGGTGAAGGGCGCCGATGGGCACATCATCCTGTTCATCGACGAGATGCATACGCTGATCGGTGCCGGCGCCTCCGAAGGCAGCATGGATGCCGGCAATTTGCTGAAGCCTGCTCTCGCGCGGGGCGAACTGCACTGCATCGGGGCGACCACGCTCGACGAATACCAGAAGTATGTGGAGAAGGACGCCGCTCTCCAGCGCCGCTTCCAGCCGGTCTTCGTGGCCGAGCCGACGGTGGAGGATACCATCTCCATCCTTCGCGGCCTGAAGGAGAAGTACGAGCTGCACCACGGCGTGCGCATCACCGATGGTGCCATCGTGGCCGCCGCGCGCCTCTCCAACCGCTACATCACGGATCGCTTCCTGCCGGACAAGGC
>Ga0180215_1004451_pt1 | contig 12469 bp, 11 predicted proteins | sample eDN3rd37CBELigBY_FD_128871 | JGI IMG/M metagenome (GOLD analysis project Ga0180215, IMG submission 128871) | Enriched backyard soil microbial communities from Emeryville, California, USA - eDNA 3rd pass 37_C BE-Lig BY (version 2) (version 2) | ecosystem: Environmental > Terrestrial > Soil >...
CAGCCCTTCCCGGACCACCCCATCAAGCTGATCGTTCCGTTCGGGGCGGGCAGCGCCGTCGATACCATCGCGCGCGTCGTGGGCGCGCAGGTGGCGGAACAGATCAACCAGAGCGTCGTGATCGACAACCGCACCGGAGCGAACGGCATCATCGCTGCCGAGATGGCGGCGAAGGCGCCGGCCGACGGCTACACGCTGTTCATGCCCAACGATGGCATCATGGCGGCCAATCCCGCGTTGTACCCCCATCTTCCCTACGACCCGCTCAAGGATTTCGCGCCGGTCACCCTTGCTTCCACGGTGCCGCTGGTGCTGGTGAGCAATCCGTCGTTCGTCGCCAAGACCGTTCCGGAATTGATCGCGGCGGCCAAGGCGAAGCCCGGCGCCATCGATTATTCCTCGACCGGCTCGGGATCGGCGCAGCACCTGGCGATGGAGCTCTTTCAGGCCGCCGCGGGGGTCAAGATGACCCATGTCCCCTACAAATCGATGGCGCCGGCCATCTCCGACGTCGTGGCGGGCACGGTGCCGGTCATGTTCTCCGGCATGTCGAACGTGATAGGTTTCGCCAAGGACGGCAAGCTTCGCATTCTGGGCGTCAGCACGCCCCGGCGATCGTCCGCCACGCCCGATTGGCCGACGATTGCCGAAGCCGGCCTGCCCAGTTACAGCTATGCCGCCTGGAACGGTATCGTCGCGCCCGCAGCCACGCCGGCGGACGTCGTCGCGCGCCTGCATGCCGAATTCGCGCGGGCAATCGCCAATCCCAACGTCAAGGCCAAGCTCGCGAGCCTGGGGTTCGATCTGGTCGGGGCCGGACCCGATGCATTCGGCGCGCTGATCAAGTCCGACGTGGCCCGCCTCGGCAAACTCGTGCGCGACGCCGGAATCCAGGTCAATTGACGGCAAGGGCCGACATGAGCCACGCCCCCGACTACCTGGACCGGCTTGCCCGCTTCGTCGGCCAGACGCCATCCCGCGACATCCCGGACGCCGTGCTGGCGCGGACCCGCGAAATCCTGGTCGATACGTTTCCCGTCATCGCCTGGGGCATGCGCACCCCCGAACTCATGGCCTTGTCGGACCTGCAGATCAGGAACGGCATGCCGGGCAAATCGTGGGTGATCGGCACCGGCAGGACGACCAATCGTATGGATGCGGCGATGCTCAACGGCGTGGCGGGCGCCTGGCTCGATTACGACGAGGGCAATTTCCTGGCCAACGGGCATCCCGGGATGCAGGTGATACCCGCCGCATTCGCCGTGGCGCAGGAACGGGGATCGTCGGGGCGCGAACTGCTCGCCACCATCGCTCTGGCCTACGAAGCCGTGGCCCGCATCGGCATGGCGACGAAAACCAAGCTGATCATCAACCCGCACGGCACGTTCGGCGTTGTCGGCGCGGCACTGGCCACGGCCCGGCTGACGGGCATGGATCCCGACAGGCTGCGTGGCCTGGCCAGCCTTGCCGCGTCGGCCTGCATGGCCACCAACCGCCACACGATGCTGGACGGCGCGACCGTGCGCAACTGGTATGCGGGACACAGCGGCTTCATGGGACAGATGGCCGCGCGGCTGGTGGAGTCCGGCTTCAGCGGCCCGGCGGACGGCGTCGACACGACATTCAGCCTGGTACTCGGCGACGGCTTCTCGCACGACATCGCCGTCGCCGCATTGGGAGAACGCTGGCTGCTGACCGAGGGCTACCTGAAGCTCTACCCGACCGCCCGCTACGCGCATTCGTGCATCGACGCGCTGTTCGACGCCCAGGCCAACGCCGGCCGGCCGATCGCGCCCGACGAGGTGGATGCCATCCACGTGCGGGCGTATCGCCTTGCCGCATTCCTGTCCAATCCCCGGCCGAAGGACTGGTTCGCCACCCGCTTCTCCCTGCCCTTCGCCATCGCGACGCTGATGGTGGGGGGACGCAACGGCCTCGAGGCGTTTTCCGACGACGCGGTAGCCGACGAACGCGTCATGGCGCTGGCCGCGAAGGTGACGATCGCCGAAGACGACGGCTATACGGCGCTTTACCCGGCGCAGCAGCGGGTCACCCTCCAGATCCGCTTGCGCAATGGCGGCGCCGTGACCGGCGAGTGCGTGATCACCAGTGGCGAGCCGACACGTCCGCACGATCCGGCCGACCTCGACCGCAAATACCGTGACCTTGCCGAGCCGCTCTGGGGCCCCCCGCGCGCGGCACAGTTGCGCAATGCGCTGCTGAACATCCAGGACTGCCCCGACGTTTCGGCACTGGTCGACTTCCATCCCTGAAGTCCGCCTGCCGGCGCCGCCGATTCAGATGTTTTTTACCTCTTTGACAACGGGAAACATCGTGAAAAAACAGATCATCGCCGCCCTCGCGCCGGCTTGCGTCATGGTACCGTCCCTGTCCTTTTCCCAGTCCGCCGGGTGGCCGACGCAGCCGATACGGCTGATCGTGTCGCAGTCTGCCGGCGGCAGTATCGACATCGCGGCAAGACTGATCGGCCAGAAGCTGACGACGGCGCTGGACACCGCGGTAGTCGTCGACAACCGCGCCGGCGCCAATGGGATGATCGCGGGCGAGGGCGCGGCGCGCGCAACCGACGGCCATACCTTCCTGATGACGTCGCCCAGCGCGCTGGCGATCAATCAGCATGTTTACAAGACGGTGCCCTACGACGTCGCCCACGACTTCAAGCCCGTCACGCAGACCACCTCGATCGCTTTCCTGCTGGTGGTCAACGCCAACTCGCCCTACAAGACGCTGCCCGACCTGATCGCCGCGGCGAAGGCCAGGCCGGGAGCCATCCGCTTTGCATCGGCGGGGATCGGCAATCAATCACAGCTGGCAGCGGAACTGCTGGCGCATGCAGCGGGAATCAAGATGCTGCACGTGCCCTACAAGGGCGAGGCGCCGGCGATCATCGATCTGATCGGCGGCCGGGTCGACTTCATCTTCGGCACGATGCCGGCATTGCTGCCGCAGATCGCCAACGGCAAGCTGCGCGCGCTGGTCGTCGGCCAGCCCGCGCGCTCGAAAGCCGTGCCCGACGTGCCGACCACCACCGAAGCCGGCCTCCCCTCGGTCGAGGTCACCGGCTGGACGGGCGTGGTGGCGCCGGCCTCGACCTCGCCGGCGGCCATCCAACGCATGCGCGATGAGATCAAGAAGATCCTCGCCATGCCGGACGTGCGCGCCACCCTGGCCAAGGCGGGCGCCGATCCCGTGGGCAGTACGCCGGAAGAATTCGCGGCGTTCATCAAGGCCGAAACGGCCAAATGGGGCGCCGCCGTGAAGCTGGCGGGCATCACGCCGGAGTGAGCTTGGCGCAAGGGCGGCGCTTGGCGGCGACCGCCCGGGAGCGGGTCCTGGCTAGTCGACCTGAATATTGCGCGCCTTGATCAGTTGGGCCCAACGCGTCTGTTCGGATCGCATCAGCGCCGCCATCTCGGCAGGCTGGTTCAGCGCGGGTTGGGAACCAATGTCCTTGAGCGCGTTGATCAGTTCCGGCTCGGCAAGCGCCCGGCCCAGCGCGTCATGCACGGCGGCGGCGCGGTCGGCGGCCATGCCGGCGGGTCCCAGCACGCCGAACCAACTGACGCCGTCCACCCCTTTGTAGCCCTGCTCGGCGATGGTCGGGATCTCGGGCGCGGACGGGCTGCGCTCGGCGCCCACCAGGCCCAGCGCCTTCACCCTGCCTCCCTTGAGCAGCGGCAGCGCCGCCGGCAGGTCGACGAACACGCCCGCGATCTGGCCTCCCATGACGTCCGTCAGCGCGGGCGCCACGCCCTTGTAGGGCACGTGAACGAAATTGCCCCCGGTGGCATCTTTCATCAGCTCCATGTACAGGTGCGTGATGTTGCCGGTGCCGGCCGAGCCGATGGGCACGGGCTGCGACGAGCGCTGGGCATAGGCCACGAACTCCTTCATGCCGTTCGCCGGCACCTGCTTGCCCACCAAAAGCGCGGTGCCGTTGGCCACCACCCGGCCGATGGGACTCAAGTCCTTCAGCGGATCGTAGCTCAGGTCCTTGTACAGCACCGGACTGATGGTCAGCATGCCCGAGGTGGCGAACAGCAGCACGGAGCCGTCGGCCGGCGCCTTGGCCACGGCCTGCACGCCGATCACGCCGTTGGCGCCCGGCCGGTTCTCGACGATCACGGTCGAATCCAGCTGCGGCCCCAGGCGCTCGGCCAGCTTGCGGGCAATGAGATCGGCCGGGCCTCCCGGCGAGAACGGCACGACCATCCGGACCTGTCTGGGCAGGGGCTGGGCCGATGCCGAGGCCGCCGCCAGGGCCAGCAGCGCGCATCCCAGCGCGCGGAACGGGAAGAAGTTTCGGTGTTTCATGGACTTTCCTTGCAAGAAGCGCGGACGCGAAAGACGGGGCGACGTCAGGCCGCGCGGCGAACCACGCCCACGCCCGGGCCGTCCGGCACGTAAAGGTGGCCGTCCTCGACCTTCAGGCCTTCGAACGGGTCGTTCAACAATTTCTGGAACTCGGCCAGTTCGCAGGCATAGGTGATGTTGGGCAGCGCCGCCGCCAGGTGCAGGGCATGGGCCGCCAGCAACTGGCTGCCGACGTTGGCGCCCATCCGGCATCCCAGGTGCGCCACCTCGCAGATGCGCGCGGCCGTCTGCACGGCGCGTAGCCCGCCCATCTTCGGCACCTTCAGGCTGACGGCGTTGATCGAGCGGGTCGCGGCCAGGCGATAGGTCGACGAGGCGTCGTAGGCGCTCTCGTCGGCCTCGATGGCGATGCTGGAGGCGCGCGTGACGTCCTGCAGCCCGCCCAGGTCGTCCGCCCGCACCGGCTGCTCGATGATGTCCACGTCGAACTCGACCGCCCGCTGCGCGAACACGACGGCGTCCTTGGCCCGATAGGACTGGTTGGGATCGGCCACCAGACGCACCTCGTCGCCCACCTGGCGCCGCACCGCGCGCAGCCGCTCGATGTCCTCGCGTACCGAGCCGCCCACCTTGAGTTTCAGATGGCGATAGCCCTGGTCCACCAGGCGCTGAGCACGCTCGGCCATCTCGGACGGAGTCTTCAGCCCCAGCATGCGGCAGATCGCGATGCGGTCGGTGGTCTTGCCGCCCAGCAGTTCGTACAGCGGCACGCCCAAGAGACGGGCCTTCAGATCGTGCAGGGCGCAATCGATGGCCGCCTTGGCGGGATTGTTGCCCACCAGCGCCGCCTGCACGCGCGCGAGGTTGGCCTCTATCGCCATCGCGTCCTGGCCAACCAGCGCCGGGCAGATGCGCTGCAGCGCCCCTTCCACGCCCAGCGCGGTCGCGGCCAGGTGGGGAAAGGCCGCGGCATAGCCCCAGCCTTGCGTGCCGTCCTCGGCGCTCAGGGTCAGGATGACGGCATCGTTGGTCGGATAGGCCTGGCCCGCGAATTTCCAGTTGGGATCTTCATCGGGCAGGCTCAGGTGTTCGAGGGCGAAAGCGGTGATCTTCAACTCATTCTCCGGCATGGCAGGGATGCGGCCACTCTATCAGCGGCCCGGCCGTGCGATCATTCGCATTCGGGTGGCCGGGCAAACCAAATGGTTATGGGCCGGCCACCCTCTCCTTCCTGCCGTCGGAGTTCACATGGAAGCCGAGCGATCGATCGAGCGCGTGCTGACCACCCGGGTCAAACTGCGCCATCTCCTGATGTTCAAGACCGTGGCCGAATGCGGCGCGTTGTCGCGCGCGGCCGAAGCGCTGCATATGTCGCAGCCGGCGGTATCCAAGACCATCCACGAACTGGAGACGCTGCTGGGCGAGCGACTGCTGGAACGCACGGCCAAGGGCGTCGTGCCCACGGTATTCGGCAGCCACGTGCTGCGCTACGCCCATTCGCTGCACGCCGAACTCAAGCGCGCGGCCGAAGAACTGACGGCGCTGCGCCAGGGCTCCGCGGGCAAACTGGCGCTGGGCAGCTACATGGTGGCGCTGCCCACCCTGCTGCCGCGCGCCCTGTCGCTGTTCCTGGAGAACGACGCCGCCACCCGCGTGTCGGTGGTGGACGGCAGCAAGGAGAGGCTGCTGAGCGGACTGCAATCGGGAGAAATCGACATCGTCGTGGGCCGGATGTCGGAACAGGACGGCCACGGACAGATCCGCCAGATTCCGCTGTATTTCGAACCCATCGTGCTGGTGGCGGGACGGCAGAATCCGCTGGCGGCCAAGGCCTCGCCCACGCCTGCCGACCTGGCCGCGCAGGAATGGGTGATGCCGCACGCGAGCAGCGTGGCGCGCACGCCCATCCACATGTTCTTCGCCCGCGAAGGACTGGACCTGCCCGCCCGTATCGTCGAGACCCTGTCGTTTCCGCTGATACGCGCGCTGCTCCTGCAGCGCGACATCGTGGCCGCGCTGCCGTGGCAGATCGTCCAGGCCGACATCGGGCAGGGCATCCTGGCCAAGCTGCCCGTGGACATCGGCTATCCCGCGCTGCCCGTGGGCATCATCACCCATGCCCACAACAGCCTGTCGGCCGCCGCGCTGCGCATGGTGGACAGCCTCAAGCAGGCCGCGGGCGAGCTGTACCACCGGCCGCCCGCGGCCTGATGCCGGTCAGTTGCCCTCGGCCGTGGCGGGCGCGGCCGCCGGGTTCCATTGCCCGCGCCGCATGCGCGATATCTTCACGCTCTTGAACAGCCCCGCCTTGCGGAACGGCTCGTCGCGCGAGAACGCCTCGGCCTCCGCCAGGCTGCCCACGTTCAGGATCAGCACGCTGCCCGTGCGCCCGACGCCGTCCTCGGCCAGCATGGCACCGCCCAGCACCAGCCGGGACTCGAACCTGGCCAGGTATTCCAGGTGCGCGGGCTTGACCTGCTTGCGGATCTCCGCCGCGCCGTCGTCCCGGTCTTCCTGATAGATGATGTACAGCATGCGCGCTCCTCGTCGAAACGGCCATGATACGGAGCGGCAGGCGGCCGCCTCATTCCAGTTTCGCCCGCGGTTCCAACCGGACGGTTATGGCCCCGGCGCGAAAAGTCAGCCCGCCCGGCCGGCCCGCGCGGGAGAATGGCGGCCCTTGCCATCACCGGGAGCTCCGCTCATGTCCGCCACCATCGAGGCCCGCCTGTCCGCGCTGGGCATCGTCCTGCCGCCGGCCCCGGCGCCCCGCGCCGCGCGTATCCGCATGGCGCGCAGGCTGGGCAATCTGCTGTTCGTGTCGGGCCAGTTGCCCAGCTGGGGCGCCGAACTGCGCCACGTCGGCCGCGTGGGCGACACCATGGACCTGGCCACGGCCCAGCAGGCCGCCCGCGCCAGCGCGCTGAACGTGCTGGCCCAGGCGCGCGCTGCCCTGCCCAACGGACTCGACGACATCGCATCGGTGGTGAACCTGCGCGGCTTCGTCGCCGCCACGCCCGACTTCGCCCGCATCGCCGAAGTCGTCAACGGCGCATCGGACCTGATGATCGAAGTGTTCGGAGACGCCGGCGCCCACACCCGTACGGCCGTGGGTGTAACCAGCATGCCGCACGGCGTGGTGGTGGAAATCGAGGCGCTGTTCGAGGTGGCGTAGCGCGCTTTTTTGCATGAGCTGTAGGAATCTGAAAAGTAGAAAACGTTCCTTGACCTCATGAATTGGCCTGGGTCAAATGGCGTCGTTCCAACTTCACCCCCAGCCCCCATGGAAGCGCAATCCCCCGTCAGCGGTCTGCTTCGCGAACCGCTTTCCCCGCAGGCGCAGGAAGCCATCTTCGTCCCCTGGATCCAGGCATCGCTCGCCGCATCCATCCCCTTCCTCACCCGGCTCAATCGGGCCCATCTCGTCGCCATCCGCCGCGCCGGACTGGTGAGTTCCCGTGAGGCGGCCGCGTTGGACCGCGCCATTCTGCAGATAGAAGAGGAAGGGCCGGCGAAGCTGGTCATCGACGGCTCCCTCGAAGACGTCTATTTCAACTACGAAGCCCGGCTGCTGGCGATCGCCGGCACGGATACCGGCTCGCGGCTGCACGTCGCCAGAAGCCGCAACGACCTCCAGGCTACGCTCGACCGGATGCGGGCGCGCGCGCTGGGCGTGGACCTCGCATCCGCCTTGCAGGACCTGCGCGCAAGCCTGCTCGAGCAGGCGGAACAGAACCTCGATTGCGTAATGCCCGGCTACACGCACATGCAACACGCGCAGCCGATCACGTTCGGCTTCCAGCTGCTGGGCATCGAACGGTCGCTGGAGCGGGACATGCGGCGCGTACTCGCGGCCCTGGAGCGGATCAATCAGTGCCCGCTCGGCGCCGGCGCGCTGGCCGGGACGCCCTACCCGATCGACCGGAGGCATACGGCCTCGCTGCTGGGCTTTTCCGCGCCGGTTCCGCACACGCTGGATGCGGTCGCATCCAAGGACGCGATCATGGAATTGCTGACCGCCGCCCTGTTCACGGCGACCACGGTAGGTCGGCTCGCGCAGGATTTCTACACCATGACGACCTACGAGTTCGGCATGCTGGAACTGCCGGACAACTTGGCCATCACGTCCAGCCTCATGCCCCAGAAGAAGAACCAGGCCGTGCTCGAATTCGTGAAGGGAAGGCAAAGTCATCTGATAGGCGCGATGGCGACCGCCTTCTGCGCATTTCATTCCAAGCCTTTCAGCCACGTGCTCGACGGCAATGCCGACAGCCTGCGATTCCTGTGGGACGCCTTGCACGGCATGGCGGGCCTGCTGCGCGTAGCCGCCGCCGCGGTCGCGGGCGCCCGGCCGGTGCGCGAACGCATGCGGGCGCTGGCCGATGCCAACTACGCCACCGCCACCGATTTCGCCGACTACCTGGTAATGCGGCACGCGCTGCCCTTCAAGGAGGCCCACCACCTCACCGGACGCCTGGTGCGCCTGGCGCTGGCCGAAGGTCTGCCGCCGGCCGGCATCACATCGCGGCTGGTGGCGCAGGCGTCCAGGGAAATCCTGGGGCGCGAGCTACGGCTCGGCGACGAGGAAATCCGTCAGGCATTCGACAGCGCGCAATCCATTGCGCGCCGCCGGGGCGCGGGCGGACCGGCAACGGAGGATGCCGCGGCGCTGCACGCCCACGCCGTGCGGGAGCTTGCCGGGGCGCAGCGTGAACTGGACACCTACAGAACCATGGTGAGCAATGCCGACGCGAGGCTGCAGGCGGAAACGGCCGCGCTGTGACCGGACAGGCAATATAGGAGAGGAGACAGGAAAATGATGGCGAACTTTCTACGCAGCACACGTTTGGTCCTTGCGCTGGCGACTGCCGCATGCGCCTTCCCGGCGCAGGCGGCGGACCCGGTCCGGCTGGTGGTTCCCTTCGCCGCTGGCGGCACGCAGGACCTGATGGCCAGGATCGTGCAGAACGCGCTGGGCCAGGCACTCGGCGAGCCGGTCATCGTGGAGAATCGCGCGGGAGCGGGCGGCACCGTGGGCACAGCCAGCGTTGCCGCCAGCGCGCCCAACGGCAAGACCCTGGCGCTGGTGGCATCGAACCACACAAGCAATCCGTGGCTGTATCCGAAGATGCCGTACGACGCGCTGGAAAGCTTCGCGCCCGTGGCGATGATCGGCAAGACGGGCTTCGCGCTGGTGGTTTCCAGCACCGTCCCCGCCAACACGGTGGAGGACCTCATCGCCTACGCCAGGCGCCATCCCAATCAGCTGAACTATGCCTCGGCCGGCAACGGCAGCAACGGCCACCTCGGCATGGCGCTGTTCGCGCAGATGGCCGGCCTGCAATTGCAGCACATTCCCTTCAAGTCCACCGGCGAAGCGATGACCGACGTGCTGGCGGGCCGCTCGCACATCATCATGCCCGCAACCATAGGGGCCGTCTCGGCGCTTCAGGACAAACGCGTCAGGATCCTGGGCATGACGTCCAAGGTGGGACGCGCCGGCCTGTTCGCCGGTTTTCCTCTGGTGGCCGAAAGCGGGTTGCGGGGCTTCAACTATGACGCATGGTATGGCCTACTGGCGCCGGCAGGCACGCCCAGGGACCGCATCGAGGCGCTGCATGCGGCCGCGGCGAAGGCGATGGAACAGCCCCAAGTGAAAGATGCGCTGCAGAAGGCCGGGATCGAGCCTGTGCTCATGGGGCCGGACGAGTTCGGCGCGTTCCTGGCCTCCGACTACGCCGAGACGGGGAAACTCGTGAAGAGTACGGGAGCCCGGCTGGAATAGCCGGCGGAGCGCCGTCGCGAAGCCCGGCGAGGCACGTTAGGCCGGCCGGCGCGGGCGAGCATATCCATGCAGCCCGCGCAGCCGCTCTTCGAGCTGCGCGGAGAAAAGATCCGCCAGATCGTTCCGGGTCGTCGAGCTGGCCTTGATCTCGGCGAACGAGAATGGAATCGGCTGGCTCATGCGATGCACGGAGCAGCCCAGCGCCAGCGCCATATCGGTGGAGAACGGATCGAGAATGGAAGCGCCTATGCCCTGGGCGACGAATCCGACCACGGCTGCCGACCAGCTCGCCTCGAACACCAGCCGCCGGGGGATGTTCTCGTTCTTGAAAAGCGCATCGACTTTCATCCGCGTGGGGTTGTCCGCCGTAAGGGAAACGAATGGTTCACCGGACAGATCGCCGGGGCCGATCTCCTGCCTGCGCCGCTTGGGATGCCTGGGAGGAAGTATGCATACGCAATCGACCAGCGACACCCGTGCGATCAGGCCGCGGTCCCGCGAAATCGGAGTCATGGCATAACCCAGGTCGAACTGCCCGGAAGCGACCAGCTCGACCACTTCGGGCGAGTTGTAGGTCAGCAGGGAAACGCTGACGTCCGGATGTTCGCGGCTGAACTCCGCGACCGCGCCCTGCAGGAATCCCGTGGTCAGCGAGGGCATCGCGACGATGCGCAACTGCCCATGGCGCTTCGAGCGGATACGCTCGGCCGCCTGGGCGATTTTTTCCAGTCCCAGGAACAGCCGGTCGACCTCCGCCAGCAGGGAATGGGCTTCGGGAGAAGGAACGAGCCCGCCGCGTTTGCGGGTAAACAGCTCGAACCCGACCTGTTCCTCGAACTCCTTGATCAGCTTGCTGACGGCGGACTGCGTCACGAACAGCACATCGGCGGCCGACGTCATGCTGCGAGTGATCATGACAGCTTGAAAAGCTTCGATGTGGCGTACGGAGAACATGAATGAAATACTGGAATGACGAGCCGTCAGGTGCATGCTGACGGAATACTACTGAGTTCCCGACCTTACGGAAACCCGCCATGCCCCCACCCACGATCCGATATCGCCACAACACCCCGCTCGACCCGGGAGATGTCGTCCGCGTCTTCGACGCGTCGGGCATCACGCGGCCGACCACCGACCTGTCCCGCATCGCGCGGATGTTCTCGGCGCCGACGCTGACGCTGTCCGCCTGGCACGACGACGTGCTGGTCGGCGTGTCCCGCTCGCTGACCGATTATGCCTATTGCTGCTACCTGTCCGACCTCGCTGTGGACAAGGCGTACCAGGGCATAGGCATAGGCCGGGAACTGGTGCGCAGGACCCGGGCCGTCATCGGCGAGGAAGTCAGCCTGCTGCTGCTGGCGGCCCCGGGGGCGATGTCCTACTACCCCACCCTGGGGTTCACGCAGGCCGACAATGCCTTTCTGATCAAGCGCGAGCGCTGACGGCCCGGCAATGGCGCTCTCGCGCTGACCGGCCCCGATCAGCGCCAGGCGCCGGACGCAGCCCTCAGGCGAGCCGGCCGTGGCACTGCTTGTATTTCTTGCCGCTGCCGCACGGGCACGGATCGTTGCGCCCCACCTTGGGCACCACGTTGCGCACCGGCGTCTGGCCGCCGACGGCGGCGGCTGCGGCGTTGGCCGAGGCCAGCGCCTCGTCGTAGTCGGAGTGGTGGTACTGCACGTTCTGCACGTGCGGCTGGGCGGCATCCTGCTCGACCTGTTCGACCTCTTCGGCCGACTGCACGCGCACGGTCATCAACACCTTGAGCACGTCGTTGCGGATGCGGTCCAGCATGCCGGAAAACAGCTCGAAGGCTTCGCGCTTGTATTCCTGCTTGGGATCCTTCTGCGCATAGCCGCGCAGATGGATGCCCTGGCGCAGGTGGTCCAGCATCGCCAGGTGCTCGCGCCAGTGCGTGTCGATGGACTGCAGCAGGATGGAGCGTTCGAACTGGCCCCACATCTCGGCGCCTACCAGCGCCACCTTGGCGTCGTAGGCGTCGGCCGAGGCCTTCAGCACGCGCTCGAGCAGGTCGTCGTCGGTCAGGTTGGGCTCGGATTCCAGCATCGCCGTCAGCGGCAGCTCGACCTGCCAGTCGAGCTCGAGGGCCTTCTGCAGTCCCGGGACGTCCCATTGTTCCTCGACCGAGTCCTCCGGCACGTACTGGCGGAACACCTCGGTGAAGGTGGCCTGGCGCAGGCCGGCGACCACGTCGGCGATCGAGTCGGCTTCCAGAACTTCGTTGCGCTGGGCGTAGATGACCTTGCGCTGGTCATTGGACACGTCGTCGTACTGCAGCAGCTGCTTGCGGATGTCGAAGTTGCGGGCCTCGACCTTGCGCTGGGCCGA
>Ga0180215_1004452_pt1 | contig 12468 bp, 11 predicted proteins | sample eDN3rd37CBELigBY_FD_128871 | JGI IMG/M metagenome (GOLD analysis project Ga0180215, IMG submission 128871) | Enriched backyard soil microbial communities from Emeryville, California, USA - eDNA 3rd pass 37_C BE-Lig BY (version 2) (version 2) | ecosystem: Environmental > Terrestrial > Soil >...
ATAATTAAAGATGAAGCGAATCAATTAAAATTAGATAATGAGAATGCTATAAAGCAGGCGGAAATTGCTAAGGCCAAAGCGCAGGCAGAAGCTGACGCAAAGGCAGCTTCTGCAGCAAAAGAAAAGGCTGAAGAGGAAGTAAGAAAAAAGGAAGAAGAAGCTATGGCGAACGATCCGATGGCTTGGGCTCCAGGAGTGAAGGAAAAATTTGAGCAAGAGTTTTATGATGCAGGATACGCAGATACAAAAGCCTCCATTACTTACAAAAATGGGTACATCTACAACAACCAAGGATTCTATGAAGTATGGTCTCAATGGAATGGAGAATACCGATACGTTGTTGTGGTTAATGTAAAAACAGGTTGGTATCACGGGTAACAAGTACAAACTCTGAACGGCCTTGGTCAATCAAAGGTTAACACCGGGTTACAAAAGTGAGAGGTCCATTGTCTATCGTCTTAAGAGAACATGTAGTCTGTTCTCAAGTCCTTTCGGGAGTTGAAGTGGAGGCGGAGGGAGCGAGGGGAATGGTCTAGCGCGGACATTTAAAATATTTCCTTTAAATTATGAAAAGTCCGCAGCCTAGCATAAGATTCATATATCGAAAAGTATGTATAACTCTGGGACGGAAGGACCATCCCTGATTTAAAGAGCGATGAATGCAAGCTATAAAGACAATCTTTAACAACGATGGATGATAGAGAAGAGTTTGAAAGGACAAAAGGTATAGAAACCTTAGATGATGAAACAGTAAATAAATTGGTCATCACCGTGATAGTTTTAATAATAAAGGGCAAGAGGCGGTGAGGCTTTTGGTAAAATAAAATGGTAGGGTTTACAATGGTAGGATAAAGGGACATACACACACCTTGTTCTAGATGGACACTGGAGTTCTGTCTAAGGACGCCCTAGGACGAGGGGAAAAGTGTTGCCCCCTAATAGGCGTCAACAAATAGGAATCTTGAAAGGGGAAGGAATGCTAGACTACAAATTCTACAGAAGAGATGGGATTGGGGACACAATCGTTCTGTTACATGGAATGGGTGGGAACTCCAACATTTTTTATAAACAAATTGATGAATACCGGGAGTACTTTCATGTGTTAGCCATTCATTTGCCTGGTCATGGGAAGTCTCCAGATATACAAGACCTTAAGAGTCCATTCAATTATGATGTGGTTGTTGAAGAGATCATAAAGACACTGGATTCTCTACGGATTGAACAGGCTCATTTTATTGGAATATCATTAGGTTCTATCGTCATTCATCATCTTTTACAAACACAACCGAGCAGAGTGAAGAGTGCGGTATTAGGCGGAGTTGTTACTCGATTTAGTGCATATGCCAAAACTTTATTCCAAATGGGGAATATTATTAAGAACTTTGTTCCATTTATGTTGATTTACCGGACATTTGCACAGATCATGATGCCAAAGGTGAACCATAAACAATCTAGAAGGATTTTCATAGAAGAAGCGAAGAAAATGAAAAGAGAAAATTTCCTATCTTGGTTTAAAGTAATTGGAAAAGCAAATGAGGCCTACCAGAACGTTCAAGTAAAAAGCAAAGACGTTCCTAAATTATACATATCGGGTCAAGAAGACCACTTGTTTGTACAAAAGTTGCTAGAGGATATAAAGGGGGATAAGAGTTCCGAGGTCCTGATTATCGAAGAATGCGGCCACGTATGCAACATTGAAAAACCTGTAGAATTTAACGCAGCATCGCTTAGGTTCTTGATGACACATTCCAAAGTGGACGAAGTGGCTATTTAGGTTAGGAATCGTGTTGTCATTTCGTTCGTGCTGGTTCTGGAAAAGCCTCTATAACATTGTCGACAGTAACGCTTCTTGAAGCTTACGACTAAAGATAGGGGGAGAAAGAGGATGAGGAAAAGGAAAAGGAAAAGGGACCCGGAATACACCCGTGTCCCTTAACTACATCAAGCCCTCTCTTTCATTCGCTCAGGCAAACTCTGAATCGATGCTACCACATTGTCAAGCTTCGCTTCAATTCTGTAAAGCAAGTACAATGTGACGACGACGGGGAACCCTACTTCGCTAATTAGCGGGATGAGCTCTTGCATGTTTTTACCCTCCTTTATATATATTTAGTAGAAAAGCCGGCTCCTAGGGGAACCGGCTTCATTTGTATTACACGATCTCATATTCCGTGACATTGCGTTCAACAACGCGAGCGCCACTTACAGCAACCAAATCCCCATAGCTTGAGAAAAAGGCATTTGACGCAACGATTCCCTCCATTGCTAGTTTAACAGCAGCTGGATCAACAGGCTCGATTGGGTTATCAACCGTTAGACGAGCGACTTTGCCGAGGTCGGTTGTAAATTGTAATTCCAATGTTTTAGCCATTCTATTCACCTCCTTCCACCATTAAAAGTAGATTAAATAATGTCGTGATTGTCCGTACGTTCCACAGAGCTAACTGGGTACGCACAAAGACTTGCAAGGGCTGTTGCAGCTTGGTGAAGCTGGTCCGCCGTTGCCTCTTTACGTACGTTGGCATATGATTTTCCTTTGAAAATTGGTTCTCCCTTTTCATTCATGCCTGTTTCAAACACTAGTGTTATGCGTGAATTCTTTAACATTGCCTGTGCCATGTTGATGTTCACCTCCTTTCACTCTCTATATAGATAGAAAGTTGGAAAGAGGACAGGGGGGAGGGGAAATTTTTTTGAAACATAGGGGCTGTTTCGAGATAACTAAAAACAAATCAAATATGAAGACCGATGTGTAGTGCTTAAGAAGGTGAAAATTGATGTAGTGGCTTCTTAGGGCAGATGAAGTCGAAATCTAGCTAGGAAACGCAAAGAAACCCGCTTCATTAAGTAGTTGAACAGGAAATCTAGCTTAGAGAAGTGCAAATAGAAGTGCTAACGTGCAATTAGACAGGGGATTTCTGCAAATAGACAAAGGTATTCTGCAAATAAATGTGGGAAATCGTTAAAAAGAAAAAGGAAATGCAAATAGAACCTGGGAAAGTGCAAATAGAAGTGCTGAGAGTGCAAATAGACAGGGGGATTCTGCAAATAGAAGTGAGAGGTCATCAAATAGAAAAAGGGAGTGCAAATAGAACCCGGAAAAAGTGCAAATAGAAGTGCTAACTGTGCAAATAGACAAAGGAATTCTGCAAATAGGTGTAGGAAAGGACATGGGGACGGTTCTCATGTCCTATTAAAAGTCGAATTAGAGGAAGAAACTAAGGGACCTATAGCTGGGATAGATGCTGCTGGATTAACCAGCAGTGAATGAATTGAAATGATCCCAACCACCCGGAATTTGTGTGTAAAGCAGGTAGTAATGTCCATACAACAATCTTAGGAGGGAAAAATAGGTGGTTTTTTTCGGGACGGGAGAACCGTCCCTTTGTCCCTTCCTTTGTCCCTTCTTTGTCCCTTTCGATGACTCGGTTAGCCACTCGCCAATCAGTCTCGCTCCATTCTTAACCTGAACCGGCAGGAGAAATTGTTCGAAGAATTGTTGAAAATCAGCAACCTTTTCAGGGAGAACTTGTATCTTTCTCTTCTGTAATACATACTAACCCTCGCTTTGCATAACGAAATTACTGCATTTTATGTAGAATTTAGCCAAGGGGTAACTGAGGAGTCTGGTTTTGTGTTTCGGGTCTATTCCCGCGCTAAATTCACAGTTTTTTGATCTTGTGGGACATAGGGACAGGCACCTTGTCCCAGAGTTTTTGCAGGCTCTGTGTCCTGGGACAGTGAACCTATTCCTCTTTCGTGATAAAATTTTAAAAAAGATTTTTGGAGGAATATGAATGTCAATTGGGCGGAATGAGCCTTGTCCTTGTGGTAGTGGCAAGAAGTATAAGCAGTGCTGTTTAAAGAAAGAGAAAGTGGTTGAACTGGGGCAGGTGAAGCGGGACCAGTTTTTTCAGATGAAGCATAAGTTGACTGAACGATTAATGGAGGAAGTGTTGGGTTCATATTCATTCTCGGGGTATCAGTCGCTCGTGAGGAAATTTAAGGAACAAGCTGGTATGCGCGAGACAATGGACGAGTTTGTTCGATACTGGCTTATGTTCTTTCATCGTCATCCTGCATTTGATGGTTTACGAGGAATCGAGTGGTATAACCGGAAGAAGGGGCAGCGTGATGATCCGGGGGTGCAGCGTATGGCTCAGAAATGGGAGTCGCTTGTGCCGCGTTTGATTCAGCATGTTGATTTTAATGAGCATGGGGTTGTTGTCGAAGATCTATTCACAAATGAACGGTTCCATATGCCTTATTGTGAAACATTACCGGAACCGCAGCCATGGGGCGGGGTATTTTGCCTCTTAGAAGAATGGAACGGTGGCTATTACGTGAATGGCGTGGCTGCCATTGTAGGTCCGAGGAAATTGAAGGCAGCAGAGAAGGTTCTTAAAAGTTATATGGAGAAAACGGGCGATTCGTATGAAAACGCAGCGTTTGAACTATTTCCAAAAATGATAGGTGCCTTGCTTCAGGAGGCAGAATGGCGAAAGAAAGAGGAGAGTGAGTTAACGAACACAAACCTCGTGTATTCGATGACTGATGTGAATGAAGTGATGACAGCGGTCCACCAAACGGGTTGCCTCGAAATCGATGAGTGGGATGGACATAATGGCAAGGCAAGTCTCGTAAAAAATCGCTACCGCTATGAGGATAATTTGGCAAATGGTGCAGTGTTTTTAAATGAAATTGAAGCAATTCTGGAAATTAAGGGCAATCAGTTGACGTACCAGTCTTTTGATCAAGAGGTCACAGAAAAGTTCAAAAGGATTCTAGTGGATATCCCGCAGGCTGTGTTAATCAAGGAAGAAAACGAAACGAAGAAAGTGCCGGGGAAGGTTCAAGCTAACTCCTTTAGTGTGGTATTAGAAGAAGGCGTTCAACCTATTTTCGCTAGCTTTGCCCAACAATCCTTGCTCACCTGTGACTTGCACTTGCCACTCCAGTTGTTTGATGGGAATAGCCCGGCAGAGATGGTCGCATTGGACAAGCATGCTGAACTTGAACTGTGGCTTCGGGAGATTGAGTATGGAAGTTATCGAAACACAAAAAATCAAACAAAGGAAAAGTGGACAGCCGATTTTAATTCAATAAGGAAAGCTTTAAATAGACCGCTCTCACCATTTACTACCCTCCAAGAGCAGAGGGAATCGTCTCTAATTTTGTTGGAACATCCGGGCAACACCATGTACAACTGGACCCAAGAAGAGCTCAAGTTATGGGATGAGCTGGACATTCCTGTTCATGAAATCAAGAGCGAATATGCACGTGACCTGTTAGCGTTTTTCCAGGAAAAAGGAGCCGGAAAATCCCCCAATACCTTTTATAAGTACCGGCTTGGAGTACAGGCGATTTCCTATTTCTTAGAAGAGGAAGCGATTGATCGTACGACGGGAATTCTACCAGAGCAATGGGAAAGGCTAATTGGCTATTATTATCTGGGTTTTAATTATGATGCCACAGCGAATCAGGCAAAGGGATTTATGACAGTGGTTAAAGCCTTTGCAGCTTGGCTCGACAATAGAGATCAGACAGCTTATGGACCTGTTGTGAAACAACTTGTAAAAGAAATGGAGACACCGGTTTTACAGGCCATTATGATTTTAGAAACGTATACGCCTTATAATGAAAGAAGATATGAATTCAGTGAGAGTATGGGAGAGTTTCGGCGGATCTTTGGAAATGGGGAATTGCCTGGTCAATTAATGAAAGGCTGTTTTCTCGTAAAATCCGTCACTGCATCGTATGTAAACTTTGTCAACGTCGAAGAACCCGCTGGCAAAGTGTACAAAACGACAGTCCGAAAAGAAATTCTATCACTGATACAGCCAGAAATGGTGATATGCGGAGCCTTGTCCAAAAAAACAAAATGGTCACTCTACAGCGTTGAACGGGTCTATCTTGAGACGAGTGTGTCACATTAACAACATGGTTTAGGTGCCTGTGGGTGGGGACAGAGGGACAGGCACACTTTGTCCCAGTTTAGTATTTTGCTATGGTATTAGCCGTGGTACATGGACTGTCCCTACTTCATTAACAGATCTATGAACTAGCAAAAATATTGGATTTATACAGGAGAGCTTTATTTTATGACGAGAAAGAAACATGGGAAATCGTTTTTAATTATTGGTATTATTCTTATCTTTACTTCCATACTCATTATGGGAGTAGCACTATATATTTTTTCTGAACTGACTTATTTGGCCCGTGGCTATTATGAAGGCAAGATACATGAATTTGGTCATGATGCCAACAAAACGGGAGCGGGTGCTGCAGCTGTGGCTGCATCTCTTGCCGTAAATATCAAGGCTTATTCAGAAGCGGTGTTTCAGTCTACCAATCATAACTTCAATTTATTTGTTGGTTTTATAACGATAGCGTCACTAGGTGTTACCTTTTTTATTTTCGGATTAGATTTAATCTGGCGATATAAGGATTTACAAGAGAAAGAGAACCCTGCACATTTATTATTGAAGTCACTATTGAGTGAGAATAAATATGTACTTTCAAATCCCTATACTTCTTCTAGAGATTTCGATGCTTTTATAGATCGTGTTCGTTTATTCGGTTACCAACAAGCGGAGCACATGGATTTTGTTTTCGATTCAACTGGGAAGATGTATGAGTGTGTTCCACATTACAGTACAAATATTCAACATGCAAAGAAATTATTATCTAATTTTATTGAAGTTATTACATATGAAAATAAAACGGAAAGTTATGATGGCGTGCATTATATTGTACGAGCAAATTATCGTGGGAGAAGTTTTGTTGGCGTAGGAAGTACGGAAGCACTAGCCATTTGCCAATTGTTTTTGTTATGGAGGATCTCTTACGGTGAGGGTGGGACAGAGGGACAGAGGGACAGGCCCTAAGGTGCACCCCAAAAGATTAGATTTTGACTCAAACTTTTGGGGTGCACCTTACACCTTGTCCCAGTAAAAGATTGCAAGACTTGTTGCTCTTGGGAGCATTATAAACATGGGACAGTGTACCTGTCCCTGTGTCCCTACCAGATCACCTTAATCTCCTTTGATTCCGCGAGCCATTTGCCAACTTAGTTTTCCCCCATTTTTAACCTGAACCGGCAAGAGGAATCGCTCGAAGAATTGTTGAAACTCCTCTACCTTTTCAGGGAGAACTTTGTATGTTTCTCTTCTGTGATACATAGCAACCCTCTCTTTACATAAAATGAAATTACTGCATTGTATGTAGATTTCAAGTAAGAGTTAGCTGAATGAGGGGACTGGCACCACCCGTGAAGGGGTGAAGTTTGTCAGAATGGTAAAATACTTTCAATAAATTCAGTAGAGTAATAGAGTACTTGTTCTAAGACGATGGATTAGAACATTATTATAGTAGCGTTAAAACTCTTATCGACTAATGGATTACTTGGAGATGAAGAACAGTAATTCCTAGCTTAGCAGGGCAATTTTAATCATACGCTTTATTAATGGGGAAAGTAATCTTAGGAATATTGGCAGTGGGACAGGGGACCTTGGCCCAGATAATGAGTGGACCGGCGAAAGGGAAATGCGGGCCACCTTATTACACGCCTTGTTCCAGTTAAAGATTGAAGACTTGTAGCCTTTGATGGCGTTATCGACAATTAACGTTTCGGTGGGACAGTGAACCTGTGACCCTACATAGACAGGGACGGAAGGACAGGTTTGTCTCATTAAAAAAGCCCGACCAGCTTTTAGAGCCGGTCGGGCTTGTCCAATTATTTCAGGATTTGAACGGTGACAGTTTTCCTGCCCCATTTGATGGCGTCGTTGTACTTTGGCATGAATACATCGATTCTGTTTCCTTTAATAGCGCTGCCTTTATCGGCAGCAATGGCCGTTCCGTAGCCGGGCACATAAACCTTTGATCCTAGCGGAATGACTTTAGGGTCAACAGAGATGACCTTCATTTGTGGGTTCTTCTTTAGGTTGATTCCAGTATAAGTGACGCCTGAGCATCCTTTGCAGTTCGCCGTAAAAGCGGATGCGCTGACAGTTAGTGTTTTCTTAACTTGATTGCTGCTAGGTTTCTGGTTAGCAGGTTTGGCTGGGGATGAGGTTTTAGCAACCGTTGTTTTTGTTGCAGGAGCCTTCTTCGCTGCCTTCTTGGCAGGGGCAGTAACCTTCAGCTTCTGCTTTGGATAGATGGTATCCGACTTAAGGTTGTTCCAGCTTTTTAGATTTTTGACGCTAGTTTTATGTAATTTAGAAATTTTGTAGAGAGTATCTCCACTTTTCACTGTATATGTATTTGATGCCGCCGAGGCAAAATTCGCGGTTCCAAGGGCAAGTGACAGAGCAATAACAAGAGTAACAAGTAGTTTTTTCACGTTTTAACTCTCCTTTTGTCTCATTACACCTACTCTACCACAGGAACATTACATTAATATTTCAATTTATTACTAGTTTCGTTACGGAATGATATCATTTTGGTATTTCGATGCCTGTCACCCCCCCAGGTTTTGTCGAGATTGGGACTATGGGGCGGTTCTCACGTCCCATTCGGAAAGATAGGTGCTCGGAAGAGTTTGGGGATGTCTCTCATGCCTAAAATGTTGGACTTGGGGACGGTTCTCATGTCCCGTAGAATAAGGAAAGAATAAATAGCAGGAGGGTCTTTTTGCGAAGGAACATGATAAAAACTCTTGGCGTATGAAAACTGATAGTTTTATCGAACTCCATGAAGGTAAAAGGGGAACAAGCTTATGTGCGTTGGGAAGAAATCACTTAGCTTATTCCTTGTTACTTAAATTCAAAAGAGTATGACAGAGATTGCTGTAAGAAGGAATATATCCTACAGCAATCTTATAGTGGGAAATGTATTGCTGTGGGACGGAAGAACCGTCCCTTTGTATTCCATTTTTATGGGAATAATTACAGATATCTACCTGTTCATTATCGTGATATATTCTAAGTAACGCAAGAGAAACTCCTTTGACAAAAGGGCAAACTTTATGAAAATAAGGGACGCAAAACTATAGGGATTCTGTCTTTCCTCAGGGAAGACGTGTCAGCCAGTTACTGTTTTTATTGCGCCAAAAAAACATTTTCAAAGGGGAAAGAGAAATGGAAAAAAGATCAGCTAGAAAGAATGAAACGAAGAAAGCTTCAGGCATGAAAAAGAAAGTCGCTACTCTGTTTGTTGCAGGGTCTCTCGTAATGGGAGCAGGCGTTGCGTTTGGTAACTCTGATTTGTATACAAGCCTTAAGGGGTTTTTGGATAAAATGCTAGGAAACGAAAAAACAGCATTAACTGCAGAAGCGGCTGAAACAGAAGGTGCTGCGATGACAGACTTAGAATCCTTCGTTACTAGTATGATAGATAAGATTACAGGGAATCTTGACACACATAACGATGCAAAAAAGACTGAGGTAACCTCAGCAATTAATACCCATAATTCAACATTACAAAATGGTGTTGAAACTCAAATTAACGATGACCTAGATACAGCGAAAGGTCAGTTAGATGCTTTAGCTGAACAAGAAATTGATAGTGCAACATCTAAATTAGACGCAAAATATCAAGAACTTATTACTAATGCAAGCCTTCCTGCTGCCGAAGGTACAGTAGGTCAATAATAGTGGGACTTGGGGACGGTTCTTGAGCTGACCCCAAAAGTTAGAGTTTTTATTATGCAACTAATTGGCTGGTATGAATACGGTATTGGACCGGACTCATTCCCGCCAATTTTTGCTTAATACGTTTGTTATTATAATAATCTACATATCTATTAATTCTCTCACTTAACTCTTCAACCGTGCACTTTGCCTCTCCATAATACATCTCTTGTTTTAGAAGACCAAAAAAAGTTCTCCATCGGGGAGTTATCCAAACAGTTTCCTTTTCGAGACATACTTTGAAAAACTTTATTTTCCTTAAGTGTCTTAACCCACTTTTTATGTTGGTATTGCCATCCCTGATCAGAATGGATTGTTGTCCTAAACTGCGAGTTTCGTACAACTTCAATGGCCTCTTTAAGGGGTTTGATCGCAAGATCCAAAGTGGGACTAGTTCCTAACCCATAAGAAAGAATCTCGCCGTTATATAAGTCCATAATAGGGCTCAAATATAGCTTTTCACCATTTAAACACTTAAATTCTGTGATATCAGTTGTTAACTTCTGATGACATACACTCGTTTGAAAACGCCGATGAATACGGTTCTTCGCAACCTTTCCTACATTTCCCTTATAGGAACTATACTTCCTTGATTTTCTACAAAATTTGTTACCTCTAAGTCCGAGCTTTCCCATAATACGCTGAACAGCACAGGGACAGGTACTAAGGTGCACCCCAAAAGTTAGAGTCAAAATCTAATCTTTTGGGGTGTTTATTTTGGCTAAAAAATATAGTGATGATACGAAGTTAACAGTGGTGAGAGAGAATCAAGAAGGAAGACTAGGGATAAGACCCCTGGCCAAGAAGCATGGGATTAAGTCAAAATCAGTCCCTATCGCCACTCGGCTTTGATGGAGATTAGGTAGAATGGGAGTAATTTTAGAGGTTAGGGGTGCGTGTTTGTGATCTGATAAGCGTTAGCAGAACCCGAAATACCCCCTAGATAAGGATTTATAACAGGAAGTATATATGTAAAATTTCCAATAACAGGCTTTTTCTTGGGTGTTGGTTGTGGTAAAATTTTACTGTTGACTAGTACTATTTACTTATGGCGTGAGGCTGATTTTTTTACATAGATGCGTTCTTAGGAATTTCTATGATTCTTGGAGGATGTAGTTTCAGGGAAGAAGAGGTATGTCAAGGCTCTATCGAAATAAAGGATGCCGGTCCAGAGGTAAATCCAAATAAGGTGAAGGGCCTTTCGAGGTTGTTTAAAAGGACCCTGTAAATCCAGCTCCAGGAAAAGTATTTGTGTGGCCATCCACATATCCAATAACAGGAACTTTAGATGATAATCGTACATGGAGACATTTGGATTTATTGCAATATCAGACCATCCATCACGCTAGAGATTCTATTCATAATCAACAACATACTAAGGGTCTCGATGTTTAGAGCTTTTCGTAACCACTATATTTTTGATTAAAATCCTTCATTTTGTCCACCTTGGATAATAATATATTAAACTATCCATTCTGGTCAGGTATAAAAATCTCTTAAGCCGATACTATTTTGTGAGAAGCCATTTTAATTCTACATAGAGGGGGAAAGAATATGAAAAGATGGATATCTTTCACGAGTTTACTAGTAGTGTTGCTTTTAGTTATAACCGCTTGTGGGTCGAATACTAGTAAGACGACTAGTAAGGAGGGGCAGGAAGAACAAAAAGAACAAGAAGAGGTATTGAATGTAGACGTTGAGGCAAAGATTGAGGAGTTGAAACAAAATCCATCTAGTGGATATGAGATTACCGAGATTGAAAGATTTTATTTAACGGGTAACCACATACCAGAAATTGTAGAGATTACTTCGGAAAAAGTCCCAGCTTTAGAAGCAAAAACTGTAAAAATAACTACCTATCAATACTCGCCTGGCGAAGATCAATGGGAAGTTGTATTCGAAAAGGAATTCAAAGACCTTTATACAAATCTTGAAATGATTGATAGTGGGGAAATAATGGGAGATAAACGCCAACAAGTTGCTATTGGATTATGGGAAGGTAGTGGAGGATTTTTAAGTTTTATTGTGTTAGGAAGTGCGGACAAGGAAACTGTCTCCCTGATATTGGATGAATTTGATGGCGGGTTCTCTAATGGAAATATCATGTTCGAAGAAGATCACCTGATGGTTACCGAAAATGATGTAGTTGTTAAAACGTACCAGTGGGGAAAAAGTCAAGTTATAGAGGAAACGGGAACCGTAGCTCAAAAGAATTCCCCACAATCGGAGAGCATAGGGGAAAAAGACCATATTGAGCCTGAAAAAAACTCAGAGGATAAAATCATTTCTTTAGAAGATCTACCGGCTCTTGGGTCATCTGAAGAAGAATTAATTCAGAAATTAAACAGTAAACGTCTCTCAGAAGAATTTCCTGAAGAAATAAGATATAAATTTGCATGGGGACCGGAAGAGAACGAGCATGCCCTTATTTTCACGGGCGATTTAGTTGGAAATTATGGAGCTATAATTGATATACAAATCGATGGAATGAAAGATAAGGATTTACTCTACAGGACTGCAAAAAATCTTCTACCTTCTGATGCGAAACTGTTGGCGGAAGACCAAAGAGAAGAGGGAGCACTGCAGGCCTATTCTTCAGAAACAATGAAAAGTCTAACAGGCACTGAATACGTTCTTCTTTCTGTAGAAGCTAATGTTGGTGGCGATAGTTTTAATGCAAATATACAGATATTCAGAAAACTTGGAGAGATGCTAAATGATGGTGTCCCTCCGTTTAAATGAGTTTCTGGGGACTTGGGGACGGTTTCTCAAGTCCCTTTTTGGTGCGTAAATCAAGGGAGAAGAGGCGCAATCCCACTGTCACCACTTGGAA
>Ga0180215_1004455_pt1 | contig 12461 bp, 18 predicted proteins | sample eDN3rd37CBELigBY_FD_128871 | JGI IMG/M metagenome (GOLD analysis project Ga0180215, IMG submission 128871) | Enriched backyard soil microbial communities from Emeryville, California, USA - eDNA 3rd pass 37_C BE-Lig BY (version 2) (version 2) | ecosystem: Environmental > Terrestrial > Soil >...
GGTGCACGACGAGCGCCTTTAAGACCGTATTTTTTACGTTCTTTCATACGAGCGTCACGAGTTAATAATCCTGCGCGTTTTAATGTTGGACGGAATTCAGGATCTGCTTGAAGTAAAGCACGAGCGATACCATGACGGATAGCGCCAGCTTGACCAGTATATCCTCCACCGTTAACATTTACTAAAATATCATAGCTTCCAGTTGTTTCAGTAGCTACTAATGGTTGTTTAACAACTTCACGTAAAGCTGCAAACGGAATATAATTTTCGATTTCACGACCATTGATAATGATTTTACCGTCGCCTGGAACTAAACGAACACGTGCAACGGAGCTTTTACGACGACCAGTACCGATATATTGAACCTGTGCCATTTTTTTTACCTCCTTAATAATTATCCGCGAAGTTCGTAAACTTCTGGTTGTTGTGCTTGGTGCGGATGCTCGCTACCAGCGTATACATGTAATTTTTTAAACATTTGACGACCAAGAGAATTTTTAGGAAGCATGCCTTTAATAGCAAGCTCTAACATTTTCTCAGCATAGTTTGTACGCATTTCTAAAGCTGTTCTTGATTTTAATCCACCTGGGTGCATTGTATGACGGTAGTAAATTTTGTCAGTTAATTTTTTACCAGTCAATTCGATTTTTGAAGCATTTAAAATAATAACATGATCACCAGTGTCCACATGAGGTGTGAAAGTTGGTTTATGTTTACCACGTAGTATTGATGCTACTTCACTAGCAAGACGACCTAAAGTTTTGCCTTCAGCATCAATAACGTACCATTTACGATCAACAGTGTTTGAATTAGCCATAAACGTTGTACGCATTAGTTTTCCCTCCTGAAATTGAAATTGTTTCAATAAATTGTTTTAAGTTTTATTACGTCTATATGTTCACACAATTAAGTTCCGGGGCTTAATGTGGGATTAAAATACATACCATATTATGATATATCCTAGAATTGTATATGTCAAGGAAATGTTACACCAGGATTAGTTGTTATGAGTTTTTTTAAACAAAAAAACTTCTATTCTTTTCTCTAATAAATGACCTTCCATAAATACAAACCATTAGCAGAAGCTGTTTTACCAGCTAGTTTTCGATTTTTCCCTTCAATAATAGCAGGAATGGATTCCGGAATTTTCTTTCCTCTTCCAACATCTAAAAGAGTGCCCATAATGATCCGTACCATGTTATACAAAAAACCATTTCCTTTAAAGCTAAATATTAACATATTCTCTTCTTCCATTAACTCCATGGAAGTAATTCTTCGTATTTTATCTTCCTTATCCGTCTTTGCCGAACAAAAGCTAGTAAAGTCAAATTCTCCAATAAAATGCTGCATTGCTTCTCTAATGGCATCAAGATCTAATGAATAAGGGTAATAGTAGGCATAATTCCGCTTAAAGGGATCTCTTCTTTCCCCTAGCTGAATAAAATAGCGATATTCCTTACCTATAACATTATATCTAGCATGAAACCCGCTGCTGACAGCTTCTGTTGTAGTCACCACAATATCATGCGGCAAAAGTGTGTTTAGAGCTAGCTCCCATTTGCCTATAGGAATATCCAAATCAGAATCAAAATGAATAACTTGCCCCACTGCATGTACGCCCGCATCAGTTCTTCCTGAAGCCTGAATTTTTACATCTATGCCTTTATGCAGCTTCTTTAATGCTTTTTCAATCTCACCTTGCACGGTACGGTCTTTCGGCTGGATTTGAAAGCCGCAATAAGCGGAACCATCATAGCTTATTTCACATTTATATCGTTGCATATCCTTCTCCATCATCCTCTTAATAACAGAAGTAAAACAGTAACCATCAGCAATATAATAAGCATAAAGGTATCAGTCATCTTCCACGTTAGCTGCCGGTACTTAGTGCGGCCTTCTCCACCTTGATACCCTCTGGCTTCCATTGCAATGGCCAGCTCTTCAGCCCGCTTAAATGAATTAATAAATAGCGGAATAAACAAAGGAACAATTGCCTTTATACGACTTTTTATTGGCCCACTAGAAAACTCTACCCCCCTTGCAATTTGCGCTTTCATGATTTTTTCTGTTTCGTCCATTAAAGTAGGAATAAACCTTAAAGAAATAGACATCATCAAAGCAAGCTCATGAACAGGAAATTTTAATTTTTTTAAAGGCCCCAATAAAGTTTCAATAGCATCAGTCAATTCAATCGGCGTGGTTGTTAAAGTAAGAAGCGATGTCATAATAATAAGCAGAAAAAAGCGAATAGATATAAGAATTCCCATCCTTATTCCATCTTCATATATTTTGACCCAGCCATAATCGATGATTACATCCCCTTCTTTAGTAAAAAAAAGATGAAGAAAAAAGGTAAAAAGTATTAGCCATAATATCGGCTTTAAACCTATATAGATATATTTAATAGGCACCTTGGATAGAAGGATCATAAGTAAAACATACGCTACTAAAAGCAAGTAGCTCCAACTATTATCTGCCAGAAAAACAATACAAATAAATAAAAAAACTAAGATTAGTTTGGCGCGTGGATCCATGCGATGCAAAGTAGACTCAATGGGTACAAATCGGCCAATTAGCATTTTCCCCATCATAAATTCTCTACATCCTCTCTCCAATAACTCGCAAACTCCAACATAAAGCTTTCCATATTTAAATGAACCTGTTGCATCTTTCTTCCAAACTTAGCTTCTATTTTTTGCTGAAAACGCACAATTTCAGGAAGATTTAATCCAAGCTCCTGCAATTCATCAGCTTTAGAAAAAATTTCTTCTGGCGTTCCGTTTTTATATACTTTTCCTTTATTCATGATCACTATTTTCTCCGCATACAATGCTGCATCTTCCATACTATGTGTAACAAGCACAGTTGTTAAATTTCTTTTCTTATGCAAATCATAAAACATCTCCATAATTTCTTGACGTCCTCTTGGATCAAGGCCAGCTGTAGGCTCATCGAGCACTAAAACATCCGGCTCCATCGCCAGCACGCAAGCAATAGCTACCCTTCGCATTTGTCCTCCAGATAAATCAAAAGGAGACTTTTGGAGAAAATCCTCTGATAAACCAACCTCGGCTAACGCCTTTTTGGCACGCATTTTAGCATCATTTTCTGAAACCCCAAAATTTAATGGACCAAAACATATGTCTTTTTCTACCGTTTCCTCAAACAGCTGTTGTTCTGGAAACTGAAAAACAATCCCAACTTTTTGACGTATAGCACGCAAGTTTTTATTCTTTTTTTTCCCCTCTATCTTTCTATCACCAATAACAACTGTACCCTTTGAGGGAATCAGCAGACCATTTAAATGCTGTAATACAGTAGACTTTCCTGATCCAGTATGACCAATAATAGCCATATATATGCCTTTTGGTATATCTATATCTACACTTTGAATGGCCAGTCTTTCAAAAGGTGTATTAGTTTGATAACGATAATCTACTTTTTGAAGTGAGATGTCCATAACTCTGTCACCAACTCTTCTTCTGATAAATATACATTCGTAAGATTTATTCCCTTATTAGCCAGTTCACTTCTTAGCTTAATTGGAAAAGGAATATCTAAACCTATTTCTATTAATTCCTTATCTAATTGAAATACTTCCGCCGGTGTTCCTACTTTATATACTTTTCCCTTATTCATTACAATGATTTTATCTGCTTTAGATGCCTCATCTAAATCATGAGTAATTGAAATAACAGTCATTTCTTGTTCTCTCAATTCTTTCATAAGCTGCAATACTTCTTCTCTACCTTGTGGGTCCAGCATAGATGTTGCTTCATCTAATACAATGACAGCAGGTTTTAAAGCAATGATGCCTGCTATTGCCACTCTTTGTTTTTGTCCCCCTGATAGATGGTGCGGCTCTTGATCGAGAAAAGATAACATCTTTACTTTCCCTAAAGCATACTCCACTCTTTTTATCATTTCTTCTCTTGGTATTCCATTATTTTCTAAACCAAAAGCCACATCATCCTTTACAGTTGTGCCAACAAACTGATTATCAGGATTTTGAAATACCATCCCTATTTTTTTTCTCGTCTCCCATACAGAATCCTCAGATAATACATTGCCATCAATTATAATAGAACCTTCATTTGGAAAATACAGACCATTTAATAGCTTAGCAAGAGTAGATTTCCCAGAACCGTTATGGCCGACGATAGCTACCCATTCTCCCTCTTTCACTTGAAAAGAAACATCATCCAAAGCTTTATTTCCTTCTTCATCATATTGGAAGGATACATTTTCAACAGATACCAATACTTTATGGCTCATCTATTTTCCTCCACGTCTTTTCTAAATAAAAAGAAAACCCGCCAATTGGGCGAGCTTTGAATTGGTTTAACATAAGATTATTTATCGATAACCCTTATTATACTTCTCCGCATTATTCTATCTATGCTTAATATATATCCTCTTATGCTATTCCATCTCTTAGCACCCATTAAGGCTCATTGTTAGTAGAAATACAAAAAAGCCCGCACCTCTATTTATACTATCTATATAAACGAGGTGCACGAGCTAGACGAGTCATTAATATTATGTTATTGCTTTTTTCATTAACGCTCATCGTAACACTCTATAGGTGGCTTGTTAATAGTAGTTTAATGTCATTAAAGAAAAAGGGTACTTGAACAAGTTTCATATCAATATAAACTGTCCCGCACCCTTGTTGTCTTTTAAGTGTCTATTAAACTAACTCGATAATTACCATTGGTGCTCCGTCTCCACGACGAGGTCCCAATTTCATGATACGTGTGTATCCGCCTTGGCGTTCATTGTAACGAGCAGCAACATCACTGAATAGCTTTTGAACTGCATCTTGGTTTGTTTCAGCATTAGCAACTTCATGACGAATATATGAAGCAGCTTGACGACGAGCATGAAGATCTCCACGCTTACCAAGTGTAATCATTTTTTCTACAACAGAACGAAGTTCTTTTGCACGAGCTTCAGTTGTTTCAATTCGCTCATTGATGATTAAGTCTGTTGCTAAGTCGCGTAACATAGCTTTACGTTGTGCGCTAGTACGTCCTAACTTTCTGTAACCCATGTGAGATTCCCTCCTTTTGTTGAAATTCTAAGATGACTGTTATCCATTAATTTTTCAATCAGTCGTCTTTTCTTAGGCCTAGGCCAAGTTCTTCTAGCTTATGTTTAACTTCTTCAAGAGATTTTCTTCCTAGATTTCGAACCTTCATCATATCTTCTTCCGTTTTATTAGCTAGTTCTTGTACGGTATTAATACCAGCACGTTTTAAGCAATTATAAGAACGAACAGATAGATCCAATTCTTCAATCGTCATCTCAAGAACTTTTTCTTTTTGATCTTCTTCTTTTTCGACCATAATCTCAGCATTTTGTGCTTCATCAGTTAAACCAACAAAGATATTTAAATGCTCCGTTAAGATCTTCGCACCAAGTGCAATTGCATCTTGAGGACCTGTACTACCGTCAGTCCAAACGTCAAACGTTAATTTATCATAATTAGTCAATTGACCAACACGAGTATTCTCAACTTGATAAGATACTCTAGATACAGGTGTATAAATAGAGTCAATAGGAATTACACCAATAGGCTGATCCTCACGCTTATTTTGTTCAGCAGGAGTATACCCGCGTCCTCGTTTAGCTGTTAAACGCATACGCATATTTCCATTTGAACCCAAAGTAGCGATATGAAGATCCGGATTTAAAATCTCTACGTCACTATCATGTGTAATGTCAGCTGCTGTAACTACACCTTCACCCTGAATATCTATTTCTAAAGTTTTTTCATCATCAGAATAGATTTTCAGTGCTAGTTTTTTGATATTTAATATGATAGATGTTACATCTTCTACGACGCCTTCAATTGTTGAGAACTCATGAAGTACCCCATCAATTTGAATGGATGTGACAGCGGCACCAGGGAGTGAAGATAGTAGAATACGACGTAAGGAGTTACCCAAAGTAGTACCATATCCACGCTCAAGTGGCTCTACGACAAATTTGCCATATTTGGCATCATCGTTGATCTCAACCGTTTCGATTTTTGGTTTTTCTATTTCGATCATCAAAATATACCCTCCTTCAAAACGTCGAAACCCCGGCTAAATTATTAACCGAAATTCCCCATGTTTACGTTCCCGCATTGTGCACAACAACTGGAATAATTTCTCTGTAGTTATTTAAAATGCTTTAGTCATATCCCATTATAGACAAGGATATAAAATTTATACAGAAAAATTAAACTCGGCGACGTTTTGGTGGTCGGCAACCATTATGAGGAACTGGAGTTACATCTCTAATTGCTGTAACTTCTAGACCTGCAGCTTGAAGAGCACGAATTGCAGCTTCACGGCCAGCACCTGGTCCTTTAACTGTTACTTCAAGAGTTTTCATACCATGTTCCATAGATGTTTTAGCAGCAGTTTCTGCAGCCATTTGTGCAGCAAATGGAGTAGATTTACGAGAACCTCTAAATCCAAGAGCTCCAGCACTTGACCAAGAAAGAGCATTTCCATGAACATCAGTAATTGTAACTATTGTATTGTTGAATGTTGAACGAATGTGAGCAATACCTGATTCTATATTCTTTTTAACACGACGTTTACGTGTATTAGTTTTACGTGCCATTTATAGTACCTCCTTTACTGATTATTTTTTCTTGTTAGCTACAGTCTTACGAGGACCTTTGCGTGTACGAGCGTTGTTTTTCGTATTTTGTCCGCGAACCGGTAAACCGCGACGGTGACGAAGACCACGATAACAACCAATCTCCATTAAACGTTTAATGTTTAATGAGATCTCACGACGAAGATCACCTTCAACTTTTAATTTGTCAATGATATCACGGATTTTGTTTAATTCATCTTCCGTTAAATCACGCACACGAGTATCTTCAGAAACTCCTGCTTCAGCTAAAACTTTTTGTGCAGTATTTTTTCCAATACCATAAATATATGTTAATGAAATTACTACACGTTTTTCACGTGGAATATCCACACCAGCAATACGTGCCATCTATATGCGCACCTCCTTGTTATTAACCTTGTTTTTGTTTATGTTTAGGGTTTTCACAGATAACCATAACTTTCCCACGTCTGCGGATAACTTTACATTTTTCGCAGATTGGTTTTACAGATGGTCTAACTTTCATTATCCTAACCTCCTTGATAGTACGGAGTGCAATCAGATTATTTAAAGCGGTAAGTAATTCTTCCGCGAGTTAAGTCATATGGAGATAACTCAACCGTTACTTTATCACCAGGTAAAATACGAATAAAATGCATGCGGATTTTACCAGAAACGTGAGCCAATACAGTATGACCATTTTCTAATTCTACTTTAAACATGGCGTTCGGCAAAGTTTCAGTTATTGTGCCTTCTATTTCGATTACATCGTCTTTAGCCATCGAATATGTCTCCCTTCCTTAATTTAAATACGAAATCACTTTTATCTTACTATAGTAAAGTGCAACTTTTCGTTTAAAACACGATCGGTTTACATCAAACTAATCTGAACTGTTCTTATAATATAATGAATTGCCATTTGACAGCAACCAAATAATTATAACATATAACAGGCAATCTCGTCCGCTATAAATTATAATATTATTATAAAACTTTACAAAATGCTGTTCAAAATCAATTGATGCTACCACATTACTATAGGCTTTAGTTAGAAAACTTGTTGTAGACAGCATGTTAAAAAACTAACATTATACTTTCTTCCAGCAATATTCTACCATTAGCTAGTGTAATATCTTACCGAATCTTTTAATAACATTCAAGTATTATGTGTAGATAGAAAATAATCATTAAAGGATAATCTTCCCTTAGAGTTTATCCCTATTTTTATAAGCACATACCTTATACACCCAAAAAAGTCACTTAGATTCCGCATCTAATATAATGGATAGGAGTTATTTGATAGCGCACACCTGGTACTATACCGTATGTCCATAATAGAAAGAATAATAGTTACATTACCTTCTTCACTACTAGATAAAAAAGCAAATCAAGCGGAGCTACCATGAAATCCAAAATACTCTGCACCAATTATCTAAATTGATTAATCTTTTAAACGAAGATAAACATGTTAAACGAAACATGGTTATGCTTTATTTGTTACAGATATAACCATAAAAATTATTATACCTTTTGAAAAAAGGAAATGCATCATGTTTAGGAATAAACTCCTTAGCCATTTCATCCCAATTCTTCTATTTGTTAACTCTGATTTAAGTCCATGCTAGATTCAGATTAGTCTAAGCAAAAGTATGGAATAAACAATTGTTTATTTTAAAGTACTTAGCAACGCATCAAGATCTAAAAATACTTTTTTAATATCTTGTTGGCCATCAATATCTCTTAGGTAGCCTTTAGATCCATAAAAATCAAGTAATGGCTGAGATTGTTTAATATTAACCTCTAAACGATTATTAACAGTTTCTTCATTATCATCAGCACGTTGATATAACTCGCCACCACAACGATCGCATACATCAGGTTGTGCAGGTGGGTTAAATACTAAATGATATGTTGCCCCGCAGCTTCTGCAAATGCGGCGACCTGTTAATCTCTCCATTAAAATATCTTTATCTACTTGAACATTGATAACATAATCTAGTTTCTTTCCTAAATCAGATAAGATACCTTCTAAAGCATCGGCTTGTGGAACTGTACGTGGGAATCCATCAAGAAGAAAACCACTTTCACAGTCTTCTTTACTAAGTCTTTCACGAACAATACCAATTGTAACTTCATCTGGTACTAATTCGCCTTTATCCATAAATGATTTTGCCTTTAGCCCAAGCTCTGTTTCATCTTTCATTGCAGCACGAAACATATCACCAGTTGAGATATGAGGGATGCCATATTTCTCGACAATCTTCTCGGCCTGTGTACCTTTACCTGCGCCAGGGAGTCCCATTAAGACCAAATTCATGCGTATTCCCCCTAAAGTCTTTAACATATAATTCAAGGGACATATGTCCCCTAAATTACTCTATTTAATAAACCCTTTATAGTGACGTTTAACCAGCTGCGCCTCTAATTGCTTCATTGTTTCTAAAGCGACACCGACTACAATTAGTATACTTGTTCCACCAATTTGGGCAGATTGTGGTAAATCTGCTATCTTAATGAAAAAAACAGGTAAAATTGCGATCACAGATAAGAAGAGTGCACCTACTAATGTTAAACGAGATAGAACACGTGTTAAATATTCTTGCGTACTTTTACCTGGTCTTATACCTGGAATATATCCACCTTGTTTATTTAAGTTCTCTGCCAATTGTTCTGGATTAACTTGAATAAACGCATAAAAATAGGTAAACGCAAAAATAAGTACTGTATATATAATCATGCCAATAGGATGAGTATAGTCAAATACATTTTGAATCCATGTTGTTACGTCATTTTGCTCAAAGAATGAAGCAATCGTTCTTGGAGTTACAAGAAATGAGACTGCAAAGATAACGGGAATAACACCAGCTGAGTTTACTTTCAACGGCAAATGCGTTGATTGTCCACCAGTTGCGCTATTTCCATTTACCATTCTTTTAGCATACTGGATAGGTATTTTTCTAAGTGCTTGTTGTATAAATATTACGCCTACAACAATTGCAACAATTGCTACTATAATTAGAACCATTGTTGCTATGCGCAAGAAAAGTTGATCACCAGGATTATCAAATTGCTGTGCATAAATTTGGTTAGCAATAGACGGAATTCCTGCTGCGATACCTGCAAAGATAATAATCGAGATACCATTTCCTACACCCTTCGCTGTAATCAGTTCTCCCAACCACATAAGAAAAGCAGTTCCAGCTGTCAATACAACAGCTATTACTAGGTAAGATGCTACACCCGATTTTGTTATCAATGCTCCACCTGCAAGGTTATTAAAACCATAAGACATTCCAAAAGCTTGTATGAATCCTAAAATAATCGTGAAGTAGCGTGTAAACTGCGTTAATTTACGGCGGCCAACTTCCCCTTGTTTAGACCATTCTGTGAACTTTGGCACAACATCCATTTGCAATAAACTCACAATAATAGATGCTGTAATATATGGCATAATCCCCATTGCAAGAATGGAAAAGTTCTTTAATGCACCGCCGCCAAAGGTATTTAAAATCCCAAAGGCGCTGAATGCATCTTGTGACTGTAAGTAATCCGCGTTAACGTATGGAACCGGTATAAAGGTTCCAATACGAAATATAATCAACATTAATAGGGTGAATATGATTTTACGTCTTATTTCACCCACGCGCATAAAATTGGAGATTGTCTGAAACATTAGATCACCTCAGTTTGACCGCCGGCAGCTTCGATAGCTTCCTTTGCAGCAGAGGAGAATTTATGTGCTTTTACTGTAAGCTTTTTCTCTACTTTGCCTCTTGCAAGAATTTTGATTCCTGCTTTTTCGTTACTAACGATTCCTGTTTCGATAAGAAGTTCTGGAGTAACTTCTGCTCCATCTTCAAAACGATTTAGAACGTCAAGGTTAACAACTGCATATTCTTTGCGGTTGATGTTTGTAAAACCACGTTTTGGTAAACGACGGAATAAAGGAGTTTGACCACCTTCAAATCCTGGTCTTACACCTCCACCTGAACGTGCGTTTTGACCTTTATGACCTTTACCAGCAGTTTTACCATTACCTGAACCGATACCGCGTCCTTTGCGTTTACGTTCTTGACGAGACCCTTCTGCAGGTTTTAATTCATGAAGTTTCATATTGGCACCTCCTTATTGAAGAAGAATGAATTTTAGTTTTCTTTAACACTTACAAGATGAGATACTTTATTGATCATACCGCGAATAGCAGCATTATCTTGTTGCTCAACTGTTTGATTAACTTTACGTAATCCTAAAGCTTTAACTGTTTCACGTTGGTCTTGTGGGCGACCAATTACACTTTTAGTGAGGGTAATTTCCAATTTGTTTGCCATTTAATTTCCCTCCTTATCCTAACAGTTCTTCCACTGATTTACCACGTAACTTAGCTACGTCTTCAGCACGTTTTAATTGTTTTAAACCGTCTAAAGTTGCACGAACCATGTTAATTGGTGTGTTAGAACCTAAAGATTTAGATAGAATATCAGCTACACCAGCTAATTCAAGTACAGCACGCACTGGACCACCAGCGATAACACCAGTACCTTCAGAAGCAGGTTTTAATAAAATTTCACCAGCACCAAAATGTCCGATTACTTGGTGTGGAATTGTAGTGCTAACCATAGGCACTTCAATTAGATTTTTCTTCGCATCTTCAACCGCTTTGCGAATTGCATCAGGTACTTCTTGTGCTTTACCAGTACCGAAGCCAACGTGACCGTTCTTATCGCCAACTACTACAAGAGCAGTGAAACGGAAACGACGTCCACCTTTAACAACTTTCGCAACACGATTGACTGTTACTACGCGTTCTTCTAATTCAAGCTTATTTGGATCAATACGACGCATCTTTTTATGTCCCTCCTTTTTCGATTAAAATTCTAAGCCGTTTTCACGTGCAGCATCAGCTAATGCTTTAATACGTCCATGATAGAGGTATCCTCCACGATCAAAAACAACTTCTGTTACTCCTTTTTCAACTGCGCGCTTAGCAACAAGCTCGCCAACTTTAACAGCAGCATCAATATTGCTTGCAGTAACGTTAACATCTTTATCTAATGTAGAAGCACTTGCTAAAGTAACTCCATTTACATCATCGATTAATTGTGCATAAATGTGTTTGTTTGAACGGAACACATTTAAACGAGGACGAGCAGCAGTTCCGCTTAGTTTAGAGCGCACACGTGCATGTCTTTTCTTACGAACTGAATTTTTGTCAGCCTTCGTAATCATCAAGGTCACTCCTTTCGTTTAGTCTCAAGCGACATTACTTACCAGTTTTACCTTCTTTACGACGAACAAATTCGCCTTCATAACGAATTCCTTTACCTTTATATGGCTCAGGAGGACGTACATCACGAATATTAGCAGCTAGTGCACCTACACGCTCTTTGTTTGTACCTTTAACAATTACTTTTGTATTTGCAGGTACTTCGATTTCAAGACCTTCTTCAGGCTCGATTTCAACAGGGTGAGAGTAACCAACGTTTAATATTAGTTTCTTTCCTTGTTTTTGAGCACGGTAACCGACACCGATAAGCTCTAAGGATTTTTCAAATCCTTTAGAAACACCTTCTACCATATTTGCTAGTAAAGCACGAGTAGTTCCGTGCAATGCGCGGTGTTCTTTTATATCAGATGGGCGAGAGATATTGATTATATTCTCTTCCACTTTAATTTCGATATCTGGGTTAAATGAACGAGTTAATTCTCCCTTAGGACCCTTAACTGTTACAGTATTAGCATTAAGCGTAACTGTTACACCAGATGGAATTTCAATTGGCTTTTTACCTACACGAGACATTCATTGCACCTCCATTCATTAAAAAACTATATTACCAAACGTATGCTAA
>Ga0180215_1004457_pt1 | contig 12457 bp, 9 predicted proteins | sample eDN3rd37CBELigBY_FD_128871 | JGI IMG/M metagenome (GOLD analysis project Ga0180215, IMG submission 128871) | Enriched backyard soil microbial communities from Emeryville, California, USA - eDNA 3rd pass 37_C BE-Lig BY (version 2) (version 2) | ecosystem: Environmental > Terrestrial > Soil >...
TAGTCTACTCTTTACCTGTTTATAGTATTGTTCTTTCGCTAACGTATTTATTTTACAAATTGATTATGTATTACCATAAAAAACTCTACACGAATGAACAGTCAAATAGTGTTAAGCGTTAACTATAATCCAAATCAGTTCTAAAAGGAACGGATATGGGAATTAATTCAGCAAATTATCTCTCTGAAATCTAAATTATGGATGATGAAGAAATCATAGTTTCTAACATTCTTGAATAGATATATTCAATTTTCAGCGGGATAAAATGGATTTCTCACTAGCTCAACGAGTCTTCATACCAAAAAACCTCGCCATTTGGCGAGGTCCCTGAAACTTTGTCGAGTCAGACGAACTATTGGTTTTACTAGTAAATCGCTACTTATCTTCCCGGATCATCTTTAAAATTCCTGGGTTTTGGTGTGGGGCTTTTGAATCTTTCGCGAATTCTTCTTCGATAATGCTCCACCAGTCATATTGTTCTAAGTAGACTAAGTCAAAGAGCATAATTCCGTGGGTGTTGTCTTCGACTGCACGAATCGCCTTACGGAATTGTTCGGGATCACCTTCGTATTGATAGAGATAGAGAGATCCGTATAATGGAGTCGCGTAGTTGACGACATCCATTGCTAGTTGTGCTGACCCTTCAACACTGTACCAGTACGGTAATTGTTTCGCATCTGACTCTTCGATGGTCACATCATAATAATAGTTTCCTGTCATTAAGAAATCGAGGTATTCTGCATACCCGGTTTTATGATAATCCTCGCTGGCCCAGTCATATTCTGGATGATGCGTTTGACTCGCCCAGTTTACGCCTTCATTATAATAGAGCGGGTACCAGGAGCCAACATAGGTTGTGAACATCAAATCTTCGTTATGGGAATGGATTAAGCTTTCTGCTTCTTTAAAATATGATTGAATATTATGGGCTCTGAATTCAACCCAGTCCTGATACAATGGCCCTGGAACAATCTCTTGCTCTGAGCCAGTCAATTCAATTTCATAAATATCCTCAGGCCAATTTGCCACCGGCTCGCCGATGTATTCTTCAAATTTCTCACGGCTAAAATCACTAAAATCTGCATGTTCATTGGCATATCTTGCTCTGTCAAGAACAATGCCATCAATATCATAGTTGGTAATAATTTCTTCAATAATGCTTAGCTCATACTCGCGAACATCTTCGCGGATTGGGTTTACAAAAACAGAAGAGGAAGGATACTCAGATGCGGGGATAATTTTCGCCTCTGTCTTATTGTAATCCACAGCCTCGCCAACCTTTAGATTGGCTAAAATCCAAGTGCGAGCGGTTCCATGAGCGGTTAGCACGGCACCGTTTTCCGGGACCTCTAAAGCTGCTCTACCGGTTGTTGCACGATCCTCAATCTTTGTAATGATTCCCCCTGTAACCTGAACCTCAATGCCCCATCTGTTCGAGGGCGATCCATCATATTTGTCCGGAGTAAATAACGCCAACTCATTTGTTCCTCTTTCGGCGTTCACTTTGTTGATTACAAGTGTTTCGCCATTTTTCGCTTCAACCACTCTAACTGCTGTGTAAAATTGTGCCTGCCATTCAGGGTGTTCGAAGGCAGGACCAGCCTTATACGTATTTTGCCCTTCAGAGAAGGTATTGACGTTGATTAAAACCTCAAGCCCGTGCTTATTGGCTTCAGCTGATACCTGCTCGATCAAGTCATAGCCTTCCGGGAAATTACTGTAGTTCGGAATTGCAGTTGCTTCACTCATATGTGGCGCGATTTCACTGTTATAGCCGACAAAGCCTGTATAATTCTTTACATCAAGCACAATCGTGTCAATATTTGCTTTTGCTGTTTTCGCAACAATATTTGCTACTTTTTCAGGTGTATCTAGATTTTGAATATTGGCTGATAAATCGTACCAAAGGACTCTGCCCTTCATTTTATCGTTTTTTACTAGATTTGCTAAAACTTGTTCTCGACCTTTGTCTGATGCGGCTTGAAACGGGGATGCTAGGGCGGTCATTAAAATAAGTGTTAATAAAATACTTAGCCACTTCTTCATTCTGCATTTCCCTCCATTTTTTTCTTATTTTTTGAAACTAAATGTTCACCTCCTTAACATTAGTAGATTTTATTAACCACTGCTTGAGCCGTTTTGTTTTTCATCTTTAGGACTTCATCTTTTCTTCGTAAGGCAAGTCCTGTGTAGAGCAAATCGACAACAAACAGTTGGGAAATCTTACCAGTTAATGAGCCGCCCTCTAATGGGGATTCGACTGCTCCTCCTGGTAAAACAATGTCGGCAAATTGGGTAATAGGGGAGCGGTGATAGTAGGTGATCGCGATAATTTTTGCTCCTGCATTTTTAGCGATTTCAAGGGACTCGAGCGTATCTCTTGTACTCCCTGAAATGCTAAGGGCAATAACAACATCCTCATTTGTTAGTGCTGCTGCAGACATTGCCTGTAAATGGGGATCTGCGATGGCATGAGAAAAGATACCGATCTTTAGTAGTCTGCTTTTGGCATCCTGGGCCGTTAAGGCAGAGGTTCCGACGCCGAAAAAATGAATAGTTCTAGCCTGATCAAGCAGGTCAATCGCCCCATTTAAGGACTGCTCTTGAATCATTGATGCTGTATTGTCTAAAGACTTCATGGTGTTTGTTAAAATCGTTTGGACCAGATTATTCGATTCTAAAGGTTCCTTTTCTTGATCAGCCTCTGATAGATTTTGAGCGATCGTCAGCTTGAATTCTTGAAATCCCTTCAGTCCAATTTTTCGGCAAAATCGGAGGACTGTTGTTTCCCCAACGGCCGCTTTGTCGGCTAAATCGGTTACAGAGAAGTACATTACCTGATCGAGGTTGTTTAATACAAAGCTTGCCACTTTCTGTTCAGAGTTGGTCAAAGAGGGGAACGTGCGATTAATTACTTCGGTCATTGGCTTCTTCATTTGATCCTTCCTTTTCTGTTGGATTTATTCTCCCTTTTAATAAAAAATAAAGGAATGATTCTCCATAAATTAAGCATAATTAAATTTTGAAGTTTCTGTCAATTCAAAGTTGATAAATGGGTAAAAGGTCATGAATAGAGAAAATGAAATAAAAAAGAAAATAATTTTCAATTTTTGATAATTCATGAAATAAATTTGTAAATAGTGTTGAAAGCTTTGTGATTTATCTGTAAAATCAGAATTGTAAAGGCTTTACTATTAAACTAGAGAAATATTGAGGAGGGAAAGGTCAATGAAGAGTGGAAGTAAAAAATGGGCAACAGGACTTATGGCAGTGGGACTTATGTTTGGTTTAGTAGCTTGTAGCAGTAATGAAACAGATACAAGTAATTCTAGTTCTGAGGGGGATAAATCCGAAGAGTCAGGTAAGCTTTCCGGTGAAGTGACCCTTTGGACAGCGTCTTTATCAGGGGAACCGTTTGACAGCTATTTTGATAATATCGAAGCGGAATTTGAAAAGCTTCACCCTGATTTGGATGTCATTATTGAAGACATTCCTCAAAACGAAATGGAACAAAAGGTTTTAACATCGTTAACAGGTAGTGATGTACCTGATGTTGTCAACTTAAATCCTCATTACATGTCCAATATTTCTGCTCAAGGGGGCCTTCTTGACTTAACGGATTTGGTGAGTAAGGAGACAAAAAATAGTTTTGTTGAGGGAGCTTTTGTTTCAGGCTTTTATGATGACAAGCTCTATGCTTTGCCATGGTATTTAACAACAACGGTTAGCTGGTATAACGGTGATCATTTTGCTCAAGCGGGTGTTACGGAGACACCTACAGATATGCAAAGAGTCTATGAAACGGCGAAAAAAGTAACGGAAGCAACTGGAAAACCATCATTTTATCAGGTAGTCAATGACGGTAACACTGTCATTGAAAAGATGGCAACACTTGCAAATGGTGAGCCAATCGTCAAAGATGGAAAGGCGGTCTTTGCAGAGAACGAAGCGATTATCGAGTACTTTACGTTAACGCAAAAAATGTATCAAGAGGGGCTAATGCCACAGGAAAATGCCGAGGGATCATTCTCTGGTGGACAAGAGCTATATATGGCAGGAAATGTTTCCTTCCTTGAAAGTGGTGTTACATTCTTAGGACCAATCGAATCTGGTGCTCCTGAAATTTATGCCGCTTCCAAAGCCGGCCAGCCATTAAGTGGACCAGAAGCACCAATGAATGTCGCAGTTATGAACTTTGCGGTTCCAGCAAAAACGAAAAACCCTGAAGCAGCAGTTGCCTTGACTGAATTTGTTTTAAATGCTGAAAATCAACTTGAATTTGCGAAAACAGCGGGTACCGTTTTACCGTCAACTTTAGCGTCTTTGGAGAATGAATATTTCCAAAACCCGGGAGATTCACCAAAGGCACTTGGAATGCTCGAGGCATCTAAATCTCTAAGCCGTTCTAAAGTATTGCTTAAGGCAACCGAGAACAGTGCATTGCTTCGGGAATCAGCGAAAAATGCCTTCGTAAAAAATATCCAGGGTACACTCACACCTGAAGAAGCCTTAAAAGAAATGCAAGACGAATGGAATGAATCCTTCGAAAAAACAGGTGAAAAAGTAACGTTCTAATAGAAGCTTTATTTTGGTTACAGTACCTCGTTAATAGGTTTAGATGACTCGATGACTCGTTCGAGAGCAAGGATCTGTGGTAACCCTGCAGGATGTTTGCGCCGCGAAGGAGGCCTTCATGCCCGAGACCGCTCCGCCTGAAGTGTAAATCAACATACAAGTTTACCAAAGTAAAAAACATCGTTTCTTTTAAAATGTAGAAAAAGATTAAGAGACTAGCTTTCAGCTTTCCTGCGAAAAGGCTGGTCTCTCATTTTTCGGGAGGTTCATATGGAAAATCAACCTAACATAGAAACCCAAGTTAAAGTAACAGCTGCCCCGAAGAAGAAAATCGGGCTTATGAAAATATTCACGCCATGGTTATTTTTGCTGCCAGCGATTGTGATACTCACCGTCTTTCTTGTCATCCCGATTCTTGAAGCCTTTCAATGGAGTCTACTAGACTATAAAATTATTGCTGGCACCGGTGAATTTGTCGGGCTTGAAAATTTCAAAGAAATCTTCTCCGATGATAAGTTTTGGCAGGCATTCTGGAATACTATTTTGTTTCTCGTCATCGTGCTTCCATTGAATATCTTCTTACCGATGATTTTAGCGGTCCTTGTGAATCAGGCGGTCAAAGGCGTTGGTGTATTCAGAGTTCTTTATTACTTGCCAGTGGTGACACCCATGGTGGTAGCAGCATTAATGTGGAAAATGCTGTATTCACAAAGCGGGGTCATTTCTGAGTTTCTGATGTGGATTGGTGTCTTTGACAAACAGTCCAATCTCCTCGTTCAATCCTCTACGGCATTGACTGCGGTCGCGATGATTACAGTCTGGAAGGGGCTTGGATATTATATGATTATGTATCTTGCTGGGCTGCAGTCCATTCCGAAAGATGTCTACGAATCTGCTAGTATCGACGGTGCATCTAGCCTCCAAAAATTTTGGAAAATTACTGTGCCGATGCTCATTCCATCGATTACCCTTGTATCCGTTTTGACAATTATTGGTGGCCTAAAGGTGTTTGAGGAAATTGCCTTAACGACAGGCGGAGGGCCTGCTGGAGCAACAACGACCCTTGTAATGTACATTTACGATAAGTTCAATAATTTGGATGTCAGCATCGCCTCGGCAGCAGGAATGGTTTTACTGATTCTAGCCATCGGTGCATCTTTGTTACAAATGAAGCTAACTAAACAGCGTGAAGATGATCTTAGAACTTAAAGGAGAGGATGGAAATGAAATCAGAGACGCTTAGGAAAAAAATATTGCTCTATCTTGTGATGGTTCTGATTACTGTCATCACCGTTGGGCCTTTTTTGATCACCTTGTTTATGGGGTTGAAATCGCCAGGTGAAGGAATCTATGATGGAATTCTGCCTCAGGATCCAACCATGGTAAATTTCACAGATGCGTTTGAAAAAGCGCATTTCGGTACGTATTTCATTAATACATTCCTTGTAACTGTACTGGCCGTGCCCTTGAACTTACTGTTTTGCAGCCTTGCTGCCTATCCGTTAGCGCGAATGAATTTTAAAGGAAGAGGAATTGCCCTTGCGTTAATCATTTCAACAATGATGGTTCCTTTCCAGCTTTATATGGCGCCGTTGTTCCAAATTGCTGGAGAGCTAGGCTTAAGAAACACTCATCTTGGGCTTGTGATTTTACAGGTAGCCACCGCTTTTGGAATCTTCCTCATGCGTCAGGCCTTTTTGCGGGTGCCGAAGGAGCTTGAGGAATCGGCACATCTTGATGGAGCGAATAAATTCCAAGTTTGGTTATTGGTCGCTTTGCCACTAGTAAAACCGACCCTCATTACATTAGCAATTTACACGTTTACCTTTACATGGGGAGATTATTTATGGCCATTGCTAAATACCACAGAAAGCAGCATGTATACGTTATCTATCGGATTAGCTCAGCTTTCGCAAAACTTTGATGGTTCAAATATGAAACTGATTAGTGCCGCTTCAATCTTGACCACCATTCCGACATTGATTATTTTTATCTGGCTGCAAAAATACTTTGTTTCAGGTCAAACCGATGGGGCTGTCAAAGGTTAATAGAGGGTAAAGAGCGGTGCACGAAAGGGAATCTTCCAAATAAGGACACAGTCCAAAAACGATTTAAATAAAATGGAAAAAAAGCAGTGAGGCTTGAGTTTTTTAGAATTGAAGGTGGATGATCATGAGGAATTTTATCGCCATAGATATTGGAGGTACATTAATAAAATACGGTGTGATTACGGAGGAAGGACGTTTTATTGAAAGATTCGAGACTCCGACAGAAGCCCACTTAGGTGGAACGGATATTGTTAAAAGGATCAAGCAGCTTGGCAAAGAGTTGATGAGACGTCATCAGTTAAGTGGAATTTGCATTAGCTCGGCGGGACAGGTAGATTCAAAGGCAGGAAAAATCCTATATGCCTCGTCGTTAATCCCTAATTATACTGGGACTCCCTTGAAGCAGGAGCTAGAAGCCTATTTTGAATTGCCTGTAGCGGTTGAAAATGATGTCAACTGTGCGGGGTTGGCCGAATCATGGATCGGTACGGGAAAGGATGTAAAAAGCTTATTCTGTTTAACCGTTGGCACCGGGATTGGGGGCAGCTATATTTTAGATAATAAGCTCCATACAGGCCATAGCTTTAGTGGTGGTGAAATCGGCTATATTCCAATTGAAGGAAAGCAGTTCCAAGAGCTCGCCTCGACAAGGGTGTTGGTCGCCAATGTTGCGGAGCAAAAAGGAATTTCTGAAACAGAGCTGGACGGAAAAGCGATTTTTGAACTGGCTCGTAAAGGGGATAAAATTTGCATCGACGCAATAAACGAACTTGTTTATTATCTATCAAAAGGGATCGCAACGATTGCTTATATGATGAATCCGGAATTGGTTATTATTGGCGGAGGGATATCTGCACAAAAGGATTATTTGTATCCATTAATCATGGAGGAGCTTAAGAAGGACCTGATTGCTTCGATTCGCAATAATACGCGAATCGAAATTGCTCGAAACTTGAATGATGCAGGGATGATTGGTGCATTAAGGCATTTCTTGCTTGAGGAATCCTTGCAGCCATTAAATCAGATTACGACGATGCTAGGGTCGAACAGCCATAAGTTCACAAAAGGGGAGCAGATGATTGCTAAGTATTTGGAGGTTAATCTCGATACTGTGCCGAATAAAACTATTTCTGAGCTGGCACAACAAATCAATGTTTCGGAAGCAACGATTACGAGGTTTTGTAAAAAATTGAATATTGGCTCCTACAATCGCTTGCGTCTAATGGCAAAAGAGGCGACAGTCAGTACAAGATTACACGAGGTGTCAGAAACGAAGGATTTAAATGAAATTCGTCAGGTGTACACCCGGATGTTTAATAAATTTGAAACACTGTATCAAACCAATGACATTGACCAGCTTAAGCATTATTTAGCAACGGCTAAACAAATTTTCCTTTATAGCTCAGAGGAACTATCCTCGGTGACGCTAAAACTGAAATATAAATTAATGGAAAAAGGAATTATGGTTGAAGCATGTATGAATAAGTACGAAATGGCTTTATCAGAAAAGCTTTTAAAAGCAGGGACAGTTGTTATTGGCTTGAGCTTGTCTGGCTATGATTCGGAGGTCATTAGCTATCTCGAGGTAGCCGCATATAAAGGAGCGGAAACAATCGCGATTACGAGTCAGCAGGATTCACCGATTTCCTCGGTGGCTAATTTAACTACTTTGATCCCAACTACAGATCAATCTGAACGGGAGAGCAGCTCGATTATAGATATTTCCATGCTTTATTTTATTGATATTCTTTTTAATGAATTAGAAACGGGTGGGGAACGAGTCAAAATCGTAAAAAATGGTTAAACAACTGCCTGTTTTAAAAATAGGAGGAGACCATGAAAATCGCTTATGTACCGATTGATGAGCGACCGTGTAATACCTCGGTTGTTGAAAGGATTGCCCAATCCGCTGTAGATCTTGAATTGATTATACCTCCAGTTGAATGCTTTGGTTTAAAAAAGCGCCCAGCTGACACAGAAGGTTTGTGGGAATGGCTGAATCAGGTTGGGAAAACAGCGGATGCTTTGATCCTAAGTATCGATATGCTTTTATACGGAGGCTTGATTCCTTCAAGGCTGCATCATTTTGCGGCTGAAAAAGGAGCTGACTTTATCCACCGTTTGCGTTCGTTCCATCATGCACATCCCAAATTGCTAATCTATGGGGCGATTTCAATCATGCGGACACCACAGTATAGTTCAAATGATGAAGAGCCTGATTACTATCAGGAATGGGGGCGGGAACTCTTTTTAAGGGCGTCGTTAATAGATAAACAAAACCGAGATTTATTATCGCAGGAAGATCAGAATTTACTCAATCAGATTCAAGCAGTGCTACCAAAAGAGTATATAGAGGATTATGAAACGAGAAGAAGCTTTAATTTATCGATTACTTCCGAAATGTTATACCTGGTTGATCAAGGCGTGTTGATGTTCCTGTCAATTCCGCAGGATGACAGTGCCGAATACGGCTATACTGCCTTGGATCAGAAAATAATCGTCTCAAAACGTGAACGACTGCGTTTGCAGCAGAAGGTGCATATGTATCCGGGTTCTGACGAGGTGGGTGCGACCTTACTGACACGAGTTTTCAGCGAATTAAAGCAGATCCGCACGAAAATCTATCCTCTTTGGAGTAGCACGCTTGGCCCGCAGCTCGTTCCAATGTATGAGGACCGACCGTTTGCAGAAAGCATGAAGTCCCATTTGCTTGCGGCTGGCTGCCAGTTTGTCGAAAATCCTGAGGCAGCAGATTTGATCCTCGCTTACAATACACCTGGTCGAGTGATGCAGGAGTCGTGGGAGCAGACGAAAAAGGATATTACCTACACAAGCTTCCGCAATTTGCTGAACTTTGTGGATCAGATTACGGAGTATCTCCATGAAGGAAAGAAGGTGATTCTAGCCGATTCAGCCTATGCCAATGGAAGTGATCTTGAGCTAATCTCCCTTTTAGATAATGCAGAGGTCCTTGATCAGTTGCTTTCTTATAAAGGATGGAATACAAACTGCAATACGCTGGGAACAACGATTGCTCAAGGAGTGCTTGGCCAATTTGGGCATCCGAGAATGATTCGTGAAAACATCCTTTACCATCTTTTTGATGATTGCTTTTATCAAGCAAAAGTTCGGATGGAAATGGTGGAGGATTTTCTGCCACAGTTTGGTTTAAATTATTTTGATTTAAAGGAGCAGGCTGAAGTAGTTAATCTTGAACGGAACAAAAGATTGCTCACTTGTTACAAGGAATTAATCTGGAAAAGCTTTCAGGGAATCAAGATTGAAGAAGTGCAGACTTATGCCCCCTGGAACCGGATGTTTGAATGTGGGATTCAATTGAAATTTGGTAAACAATTAATCGATTAGGAGATGTTACAGTGTGCGCCCATTCTTTTCTTGCGGATATTAATAAAAACCTCATCGTGTCCTGTCAGGCACTTGAGAATGAGCCACTTCATGGTTCAGAAATCATGGCGAAGATGGCTCAAGCGGCAAAGGAGGGCGGAGCGAAGGCGATACGAAGTAATTCTGCTGCGGATGTCGCTGCAATTAAAGCGCAAACATGCTTGCCCGTCATCGGCCTGGTCAAACGGGATTATCCAGATAGTGAAATCTACATCACTTCGACCTTGAGGGAAGTAAAGGAGCTGCTTGCAGTTAAACCGGAGGTGATTGCCCTTGACGCAACGAAGCGAAAAAGACCAAATAACGAGAAGCTAAGGGAATTGGTCCATTACATTCATGAGGAAAGTGACAGCTTGGTCATGGGCGATATCGCCACTATAGAGGATGCAGCATATGCCATGGAGTGTGGTGTCGACCTCCTCTCGACCACGCTATCAGGGTATACGAGTGACAGCCCGAAACTTGTCGGACCTGATTTCGAATTGGTAGCAAAGCTCAGTGAAATTGCACCGATTCCAGTGATTGCTGAGGGGCGGATTCAAACCCCTGAGCAGGCGTGGCAAATGCTTGAGCTCGGGGCTTGGGCGATCGTCGTTGGAAGTGCCATCACGAGGCCGCAGCTCATTACAAAAACTTTTACCGATAGAATCCAATCGTAAAATAATCCTGGAATTTTCACTTATTGGAGGTCGATCATGAAAATCATTAAGGTTCACGATTATGCAGAAGTCAGCCTGAATGCAGGGGAAATGATACTCGAGAAAGTGAAACAGCAATCAAAGCTCGTGATTGGGCTTGCCACAGGTGGAACCCCGATTGGAACTTATCAATGTCAATGTTTAATTGAAGATTTTAAGAGAAATCAAACCTCCTATAAACATGTTCATACCATCAATTTAGATGAATACGTCGGTTTAAACGTTGAGGATCGCCATAGCTATGCCTATTATATGCGCACACGATTATTCAACCATCTTGATCTTCCACATGAGCAAACCCATATTCCAAATGGGGTGGCGAGTGACCTTGTGAAGGAATGTCATCGATATGAATCGGTTATTACCTCACTTGGAGGTGTCGATTTACAGCTATTAGGGATTGGTGAAAACGGTCATATCGGTTTTAATGAACCGGGTACATCTTTTTTATCCAAGACAAGCGTCGTCGAATTGTCTCCCTTAACAAGGAAAGCAAATGCAAGGTATTTTAACAGCTTGGATGAGGTACCGAGCCACGCCATTTCAATGGGCATTTCGACAATCATGCAGTGTAGGCAGATTATTCTTCTTGCTTCGGGTGAAAAGAAGGCTAAGATTTTACAGCAATTGCTTTCAGGTCAGGTAAGTGAACAGGTACCTGCCTCAATTTTAAAAAAGCATCATGATGTAACGATTATTGCCGATCAAGCGGCATTGGAAAACTATCACGGTGATTATTTAGTCGGTTTTTAAAGGTGATCATAATCGAATGAGAGGAGTTGGGAGATGGATGAGGCAGGAAACAGCAGATGTGGTAGTTGCTGGCGGAGGGCTGGGTGGTTGTACGTCTGCGCTAGCAATCGCAAAAATGGGCTTAACAGTTATCTTGACTGAGGAAACGGACTGGCTGGGCGGACAGTTGACGAGCCAAGCGGTTCCTCTAGATGAGCATAAATGGATCGAAGAATTTGGTTGTACTGCCACATATAGGGAATTTAGGAACCGAGTCCGCCAATATTATCGGACAAATTACCCTTTAACGAAAGAAGCAAAGGAAAATGAGTACTTAAACCCAGGAAATGGCTGGGTCAGCCGCTTAGCCCATGAACCAAGAGTAGCGTTGAAGGTGATGGAAGATATGCTAGCACCATACATCAACAGCGGTAAAATTCAGGTTTTCTATGATTTTCGCCCGATTACAGCTAAGACGACGGCTGATATGGTCGACTCGATTACTTTTCAACATGGTTGTACGGGTGAACAAATCGAAGTCACAGCGTCCTACTTTCTTGATGCCACGGAATGTGGTGATGTTCTTCCGCTCGCGGGAGTCGAATATGTAACCGGTGCTGAGTCAAAACAGCAGACAGGTGAACCCCATGCCACCGCGGAAGCAAATCCACTAGATATGCAATCCTTTACCTATGTGTTTGCGGTTGATTATATTGAAGGTGGAAATTTCACAATTGAAAAACCGGAGCAGTATGATTACTGGAGTAATTACATTCCTAACTTTTCGGAGTCTCCACTCATTAGCTGGTATTCAGTAAATGTACATGATTCTGACCAAATAAGGCAATTTACCTTATTTCCGAATGAAAAAGGAATTCCCGCATTATTTACCTATCGCCGAATTGTCGATGTCAATCAGCTGGAAGGAAGCTTATATGAAGGGGATCTTTCGCTCATCAACTGGGCACAAAATGATTATTTTTTAGGCCCAATTTATGA
>Ga0180215_1004458_pt1 | contig 12452 bp, 13 predicted proteins | sample eDN3rd37CBELigBY_FD_128871 | JGI IMG/M metagenome (GOLD analysis project Ga0180215, IMG submission 128871) | Enriched backyard soil microbial communities from Emeryville, California, USA - eDNA 3rd pass 37_C BE-Lig BY (version 2) (version 2) | ecosystem: Environmental > Terrestrial > Soil >...
AAAAACTAAACTTTAATTTCTGTAGCTGTAATTTCCCTATTAAAAGCCCTCATCCCATAACTGACTGCTAGTACCCCGGTTGTCGGTATCACAGCTACGATACAGTAAGTATGGCTACCGAAGGGGACCATTTTGTCTACACAAGTCAATGTAGTAGTTGCCCTAGCAGCTTCACCGTTACGGAGTAAGACATTTGTATCAGTGGTACTACAAACTAGCTGTTGATCTGCCGTGTTAAAATCACGCCAAATCTCAAATCCTATTGATTGTTGCTGTGGACCCTCGTCTCCTCCTCCACTTTCTAAGCCAACCCATTCTACATAAGCGGTCGTCCACACACTGTTTGGGAAAGTAATATTACTTAGAGTTGTACAAACTAAACTAACCCTCCTCACTAAAGTGCCAGAATAATAATCCTCCCCTGTAGAGCTTTCGACCTTATTGGAATTAAAATTGACAAAGATCCCAGTAGGTCTATATGGTTTCACACCCATTTGTTTCACCCCTTCACGGCAATTTAATATTATCTTATTTTTCTTTCATTGGAGTTGCTTGGGTGCTTTGGCTGATGAACTTCACTATTTATTGCTCCTATTTAACTTCGCCAAGCTAACGCTGCTTTAGCACATTGATAGAGTCAGGTCTGGTCAACCCCCTTTGGTGAGGTGTGGTGTGGTAGCAATTCGAGGTTAGCAATTAAAAGATTTGTTTGACCACTCTTCATATGAATTCACAAAAGTGATCAACAGTATGTTATTCCATCAATTACTTGAAAGATTTTGACTCGAAATTACAATAACATTTGAACAAAATGGGCATTTCTTGGGGATTTTGATGCATGAATAATCTTTTTCCAACACGAAGGCAACTAAAGCACTTGGCATGCTGCTAGTGGTTCTAGTAATGATGACTTAATTAATGCTAAAATTGCAAAAAGGACTCTACTGTGTTCAATTTGGGAGAAGAAAATGAAGAATCGTATGCTAGTCTATATTTTTACCCTTATTTCATTGACGCTATCTATCATTTTAAACTACCTTTTTCCATTTCTCGGTTTATGGATGTTATTTCTTATGCCATTGTTTGGGCTTATTGTACTTTTTCCCTCATGGCTAGTAGGGAACCTTTGTATTGTGTTCTTAGTGGTTTTTAGGTATTTGACGCAATATTTCGCATTTCATGGAAACATCCCTAATGATTACCTTTATAGATTAGTATCGACATCCATAGTGGGCTGGCTCATCCTCCTTACCATGACTTTTTTTATCATAAAAAATAAACGACTTGTTGAGGAACTTGAATATCATTCATTAACAGACAACCTTACACAAGCGTTTAACCGAAGGTATTTAGAACAATACTTTGAGAAGTTTTTAACTGAATCATCAGGTCAAAAGCAGCCATTAAGTATTTTGTTGATTGATGTTGACCATTTTAAAAAAATTAATGATGAGTTTGGTCATAATGCCGGTGATATGGTATTGCAAAGATTAGCGGTAGAAATCACAGTGATCATAAGAAAAAGCGATGTTTTTGTAAGGATGGGTGGCGAAGAATTCGCTCTTTTATTACCAGATACTGATCTAAACCAAGCTAACATAATGGCTGAGGGGATTCGGAATAAAGTTCAGGAAATTAAGTTTGACCATCATGGTGCTACGATTTCTTTTACAATCAGTATTGGAATAACAAAATTTAAAGTTGATACGTTAGAACAGCTCATCGAAAGGGCAGATCAGGCTTTGTATCAAGCGAAGGCCAGTGGTCGAAATAAGGTTGTCATATTAGAGGGATGACACCATTCAATAAAGTGGCAAAAGACCAACCTGATTAGGTTGGTCTTTTATTATGTAGGCGAATCAGACAACATTTGTCGGTTTTTCATAATTTCTGTAGTATTTTTTGGAAATATTTAAATATTATTGCGATACCCTTTATAGTAATCTTATATTTAGGCATAGTTTCTAATAGTAACTGTAAAATCCAATTTTCGTAACGAAATGTTAAACAGTGTAGTTGAAGCATTCGCGCTCTATCCTTTTACCTATTGTCGATGAACGAACCATAATAAACCTTAATTTAGCTCGGCTTTTGTCTGCATAAAAAGCCCCTTAAATTAAGTTTATTATACATGTCCAAAAAGGAATTCAAGGAGGAGAAGGAATGAAAAAGAAGTGGCTGTTCCATTCATTACTGGCAGGGATGTTGACCATCCCGTTAATGGGTTTTAGCTCACCTGATGCACCTGGTCAAACCAAGATGAAATCGAATGAGATTACATTAGAAAGCGGGGGACTAGTGTTCTAAATGCAAAGTCAGAAGATGGGATTATTTCAGGGGGGCTTGGTTGTGTTCCCGATATTCATGAATTTAGCAAAAGTACCCCGGGTGAACACATTGTCTTTACGGCTGGGATTAGTGAACTAGAGGATCGGGAAGAGGCTCTTGCCTTAAATAATCAGTTCACGATTTATGTAGAAATCATCAGTAATGGCGGAAAGAATATAGAGTTGCCTTTCAATTATCATATTGGCCCCGACGGGAAGGATATAGATCCCAATACAGGAAAACCATTCTGGGTAAGTGCTATCTTTTTTGATGCAGAAAAGGCACACCCCGGGTCTACAGTGATAGACCTTCCAACAGGTGATTACAAATATCAATTTAAAGTAAAAGAAAATAGCAAAAACAATAAGGGTCATGTTCTGGATGTCTGGGCCCCTGAAAACAATACGATTACCATTGTAGAATAACCTTAATAATTAGGCAGGAATGAGGAGCAGAACACGCTCCTCATTCTATTAAAAGGAGAAGAACCATGTCGAAAATGAAAAAGGAATACTATTTTGCTATCTTCCTCGTCTTTACACTCCTTTTTACAGGGGCCACAGCAAATGCCGAAGAAACGCAAAATAACAAAATCAGTGTCTTCCCGGGTGAAATGACGCTTTCTACGACGAAGGGGGTGGTAGGGACTCCTGTTCATTTTACAATTAAGGGACTCCAACCCCATACTGAAACGAAACTAGAATGGAAAACAGTGAAAGGAAAATATGACCTGAATGGCTTGTATGAATTTACGGGCGTTTCGTTTGAGGACAAGGTTGTTCCTTTGACAAGTGGGACAAGCGATGCCAATGGACAGTTGGAAGGAGATTTTGCGATCCCGAGTGGTTTTGGCGGAAACCATACCATTTATGTGAAACAAGCGGATCAACTGATGACCCAAGCGAACATTCATGTCAATCCAACGTTTGAAATGTCCCCTTCTTCTGGGCCGGTTGGCACCGAAATTACGATTACCGCAGATGGAATCGGTTATGCCGATATGGAAAGGAACTGGCAGCTAACCTACGACAATAAGTTCACGGGTCTTTTAACAGCGATTACAACCGATGGCAAAGCCGAAGCCAAAATTCGTGCCGCAGGCCTAGTCGGAAAGCATACATTAACCATATGGCATGGATATCTAGGGATGGCCTATATCAATCATGAACAAGCCCCTACTTCCTATTTACCTGTCCCTTCCTTTATCTTTGAAGTCACCGATGAAGAAATTGATAAAACCCATTACGTGGAGGATCTCCCGACCGCTGCGGATGGGGGCGTGGTCATGCCAGAGCTCAAAAATGAGCCTGGAGTCACTGTCGGCTTAGACAAGGATGCGGGGACTGTGGGGGAAATGGTGACGATGACCGCAGGTGGTTTACCCAAAAATCAAAAAATCGACGTCATCTGGAATACCATGAGAGGCAGCCGCGTTTCTGGAAATGGTTTTGGAGAAGAACAAGTGGACCTCTTTTCAATTGAAACGGATCAGCAAGGTTCCTTTACGAAAACCTTTCCTGTTCCAGATGATTTGGGCGGAATCCCGCACCGAATCGATTTAAAAGTAAATGAAAAGATATACGGACAAACCTACTTAAGTATTACACCATCCATCGTGAAAGTTTCACCCCTGTCTGGTCCTGCAGGAACACCTATTCAGATTGAAATCAAAGGGGTCGGGTGGACCGAATACGATAATACGTATAATCTCACCTATGATAATGGTTACGTTGGATACGTTTGTGGGTTTAACAGTGCAGGAACGGTGATCGTCAATCTCATCGCCTCAGGGGAACCGGGTTACCATCTCATTGACTTTTACCCTGGGATCTATCGAGGAAAACAACAGAAGCCTGACATCTATCTTGCACCTCAGTTGACGTACGAGCAAGACCACCCTGGAAGTGCCATTCCTGCCATACGATTGGGTTTTGAGGTTGTAAATCCATAACCGCAGTGAAAAATTGCCGAACCAAAGCCATCTAGTAAAGGAGTGTTCCTATGCATATATTGTTTCGATTTCACTGTTCGTGCTGTAAGAGGGAAGTGTTGACTGATTCGGTTCTATCAAAATGTTGTAATCGCCTGATGAAGAATATTCAACATATTACAGTATCAGATCAGGAATGGCGCAACTTGATAAACACCACCATTTCAACATAAGCTAAACTATAAAGAAGTTACAAAATAGTATTTTATACCCAATTAGTTTACTGGCTTAAAAAATAACATCTTTTTAAAAGAAATCCCCTGATTCCCTATGGAACTAGGGGATTTTTGATTGATTATTCATAAGCCATCAATTTGGTTGGATAAAAATGTATTATTAAGATTTGGTAAATATGGCCTAATACCTCTAACAATCTCTTATAATAAACTTTATTACTATAATTAAGGTGGTAAATGGCATGTTTGGGTCAGATGGGGAGAAAATTCTCCAAGAAAGATATGGTACCAAAAAAAGGGCAACTCTTTTCTATGAGAATCAAATGTTGGGACATTTGAATCATCAGATGAAAAAGTTTATTGCACAACAAGAGATGATGTTCATTGCTACAGCGGATCGGAAAGGAAATTGCGATAATTCTTTTCGTTCAGGGCGGGCAGGATTTGTTCGAGTGATTGATGATACAACGGTCATCTATCCTGAGAACCGCGGAAATGGAGTATTAGCCTCTTTAGGTAATATTTCTGAAAACCCTCATATTGGTATATTGTTTATCGATTTTTTCAAACATGGAATTGGATTACATATTAACGGTAAAGCAAAAGTCATCGAACATAATAGACTTGAAATGGTGTTACCTTTGACTATGGCAGAAGGGATCCAAAAAAGCGAAGAAGGTAAAGTTGAACATTGGGTTGTAATCAAGGTCGAAGAAGCCTATGTGCATTGTTCAAAAAGAATTCCTATGTTACAAAAAATCGGTATGGAAGAACAAAAGGTCAAACAGGCTACAGGAGACTTTTTTAAGGTTAAAAAGCTAAAAGAAGATAAAAAAGCAGCAGATAGTGAAGAGAAGTGGAAAGTGTATGCCACTTAATCGGTGGTCGAAATGTTTTATCCTCTGTTTATTCAGAGCCTGAATGAGCCTCTTTTTTTGTTCCTTCCTCTATGCCTTGTCAAGATTTCGGATCGCCACTGTGCATACAGTCACCTCAACGTTTTTGGTTTTTATGTAGTCATACAAAAATCAGCTTTTTATCAAGTGATAGGTCGGGATCTTTAACAAGTCGAAGCATGTATAGGGTTAGATCTTCGTTAAGCGGAGAATTTCCGATTATTTTATGAAACGAGGGTATTTTGAGGAAAATAAGCGGAGTTTTTCCGCCTAATCTATAAAAAATCGTAAATTTTTATGTTTTTGGTGTTGATAGACGGAATTTCTCCGTCTATTTTTGTCTTTTTGCTATGGATTTCAGATTTAAGCGGAACTCCTCCGTTTATTAGACCATCTTATCTGTTTTAAACGATTAACCCCACGCGAAAGCAGCACATTCCCCAACTCTTGTTTTGCTTGACCCACCTCAGAAGCGGAATTGCATAAATTGACTAGGTTCTAAGCTTATCAGACTGGGATTTGGATTCGATCCCCTCTGAATAAATGTAAGGAAGTTTTTTTATTATTTAAACGAATGTTCCTAGGATTTTGGCTCATTTAATCGAATACACTCTTAAATAATAACTTTAGGGAGAAAATCGGTGAAAATTGAATCTATTATTGAATTATTATCATGGGTAGTGATGATTGCGCTACTCCTTATCTTTGTGCCAAAAAAGAAGTTTCGGGAAGCTCAAATTATTTTCCTAATTCAGCAAGTAATGACTTGGCCTTTAGGTTTTTTAGTTGCCGAAATGAATTTGATTGAGTATCCTGTTCGTCTTTTTGAAAACGCCAGCCGTACAAGCTTTACCTTTGAATACTTTGTCTACCCTGCCATTTCTGTTCTATTTGTATTGTATTATCCAAATAAGGAAAGTTGGGTTAAACGGATATTGTACTATGCCTCTTACTGCACTGCCATAACTGGAATTGAAGTGGTCCTTGAAAAATACACAGATCTAATCGTGTATAATAGTTGGAATTCACACTATACTTGGTTGGGTCTTTTTGTAACTTTCTATTTAAGCAAGAGGTATTACCGTTGGTTCTTCAAGAAATAAAGAACCAAAGTGCTTTCCTGTGTTTAACTTCGCATTAGCGAACGAAAGACCCCCAACTCTTGCATAGCGCAAAAAGTTGGGGGCCTTTATTGTAAGCTCGACTATGGACTTACAACCTCAAACCCTAAGCGTATGGCGGGGATGGCACTTCCGGGATGATCTTTCTCGTATGTCAACTGTGGTGCAAGATAGATGTCAAGCTTCTGTTGTTTTCCTCGATAAATCCCAGGGTAAAAGTCGATGAGATTAACGATCACTGTTCCTGCACTGTTAAATCCGCAAACGTATCCAACGTAACCATTATCATAAGTGAGATTAACCAGGGGATTTCTCAAGCTGGGAGAACTTTAATTCCATTCACTTGTTCCACTTCACAAAGCCTCTACCACCCTTAATTCTTCCAAACTATATTTCCGATCTACCAAAAAAGAAAATGTCTTGTTCGGAATCAGTTGCAACGCTAATATGGCCTCACACTTATAATATCGTTTCTCATTTTTGTTATTCGTCGACTCTATAATAAAGTTTGATTCAATCTTATACTTTTTATCACCTAAATAGCTGATATGGTTAACATTCAATCGATCAAAATATCCACCATTGCCCTTCCCCATATCCTCTTGGTTTTCTGCAATATTCAATCCTTTTGCTCTAAACTGTTGCTGGATTTGACCCTTTAGGTATTCATCTACATGATTGTCAAAATGACTGACGATATCTAATGTAGCATTCTCTGCAAGTTCATGATCTAATGGAACCTTATGGGACTGGTAGTAAGGTACTATCCAAATAAAGGCTGCGATTGCAGCGATCACGAAAACGAAAATGAAAAATCCGGGCCATCCGAAACTTAGGCTATCATCCTCTTCTAAGTAAATTTGGCCATTTTCTCTCTTAACGATCCAACGCTTTCCCATTCAAATCTCTCCTGATTCCATAGTTCTTTACTGGTATTTCCGACCATTCTAGCAAGACATATCCATTATAGAATGAATACCATTGCACTCCAATCTTTTCATTTGAAAAATGTTATGGATAAAAGACCCGCAAAATAACTTGTAACACAATAAAAACAATATAAAACAAACTTGTATAACAACAATAATAAAAATAATGATAAATAATTAAAAAATATGCTTTATTTCATGCCAAAATGGTGTTATTATGTTAAAAAGTTAATAAATTAACCAAAATTTCAACTCATTCCTAAACACATGTATTACAACCATAAAAGTAATTTTCCTGGTTGAACTACAAGTTAAGGAAGGAGAAACAAAACAATAGTTATAACGACAACTATTTGTATGCGCTTGCATGACTACTTTTGCTACTTGAGAGGAGAGATATTGTGTTAGATTGGCCAAATCGTTTTTTTATGCCAACGCAAATGGAAGTTGGGAAGGGTCTTGCACAAAAAATTGGGGAAATGCTAAAACCCTATAACCACAAAAATATATTAATCGTAACAGACAAAGGTCTTCTCCAAGCTGGGATTTTGAAGCCGATAGAGAAATCTCTGGAGGAACATGGGATTCAATATGTTCTATACGATGAAGTAGAGCCTAATCCGAGTGCTCAAATTGCACATCGCGGTTCAGATGTGGCAAAGGAATATGGATGTGATGCGATCTTGGGTGTCGGTGGAGGAAGCAGCATCGATACGGCCAAAGGGATCGCTGCATTAGTCACAAATAAGGGGAATATCCTGAACTTTGAAGGTGTAGGCAAGCTTTCCGAACCTGCACTCCCGATCTACGCGATTCCCACCACAGCCGGAACGGGAAGTGAAGGAACCGCTTCAGCGGTTTTTACCAACAAAGAAACCCTTTATAAAGCAGTAATCATTAGTCCTTATCTTTATCCGAAGTTAGCCATTCTTGATCCTTTACTCATGGTAGAGTTACCTGCATCGATTACGGCCGCAACAGGAATGGATGCATTAACGCACGCGATTGAGTCCTATACGTCTAAAGGTGCCAATTCGATGAGTCAGGGATTAGCGATCCATGCGGTGAAGATGATCAGGGAAAATCTGCTGAAGACTTATTTTGTGGGTACCGATATCGAGAGCAGGGAGAACATGCTGGTCGCCTCGATGATCGCCGGAGTCGCTTTCGCACAGTCCCGTTTGGGAAATGTGCATGCGATCTCTCATACCTTTGGCGGGGTATTCAATATCCCTCACGGTATCGCGAATGCTACTTTATTGCCATATGTCCTTCAATTTAATCTACCAGCATGCCCGGAGAAAATGAGAGATATTGCAGTGGCATTAGGAAAGGATGTATCTGGATTAACTCCACTTGCAGCTGCTGAGAAAGCGGTTGAGGCCGTGGTAGAAATGAATGAGGCGCTTGGAATTCCGAAAACCATTAAGGAGCTTGGCGTTACACTGGATTACTTGCCACAAATGGTCTCAGATGCGATGAAGAGTGGAAACATCTTAGCGAATCCAAGGTTAACGAAAGCAAATGACGTGCAAATGATTATTGAAAATGCTTACCATGGGGTTCTTACCTAATATAAAAAGAAGAGGGGCAATGGATAGAATATGAAAAAGTTGAATCTTTGTGCTTTGAGTCTTACACTTGCGATGTCTAGCTTGTTGGCAGCATGTTCTTCAAATACAGAAACTGGACAAGCAGAGACTGCTTCCAACGAAAAGAGCGAGGGAACGAAGACGATTAAAATCGCTCACTGGTATGCGGCTGATCATGTGGTGAATATTGCGTTGAATGAAAAATTTAAGACACTGGTTGAGAAAAACTCCAACGGATCCCTAAAGGTTGATGTATACGCAAACAGCCAACTGGGTGGCGAAGAGCAAATGTATGACAGTGTTCGTGCTGGAACGCTAGAAATGGCGGAAATTGGGGTGATCATGGAACCGGAGGTACCTAAGATCGGGATCCTTACCCTGCCCTATTTGTTTAAGGACTTTAATCATGCGAAAGAGACTTTGTTCGGGGAAATCGGTGCTGATATCGGTGCGCAGCTAGAGGAAAAGACCGGTCTTAAGTTTATGGGGTATGGAGTCAATGGATTCCGCGTCTTCTCCAGCAACAAGCCGATAGAGAAGATAGAAGATTTCCAAGGTTTTAAAGTAAGAATGCCAAATATACCACAGATGATTGCGGTAGGCCATTCACTGGATGCTGTTGTTACCCCGATGCCCATCTCGGAAATCTTTACTGCGCTCGAACAGAAAGTAGTAGATGGACAGGATAACCCTTACTCTACGCTACGCTCTAATACATGGTATGAAGTGCAAAGCCATGTGCTGGAATCAAGACATATGTTTTTACCGAATACGCTTGTTGCCAATCAGAAGTTTTGGGATAGCTTAAGTCCTGAGCAACAGAAAATCGTGCAAGACGCGATTGCGGAATCAACGGCATACGAATGGGAACTATCGGAAAAGAGTGAACAAGACGATAAGAAGTTCTTAGAGGAAAAAGGACTTAAGATCACTGTTCCAGATGAGAATTTTAGAAACCAAATGATCGAAGCCACAAGCAATATTTACGAGAGTTTCTACGAGAAAAATGCTTGGGGGAAAGAAATCGTAGACAAAATTAAAAGCCTAGAAAAATAAAAGAATAGGAGTGAAGAACACATGTATTATGAAATGAGAACGTACACGATTAAAGTAGGGAATGTCCCCACCTACCTAAAGCATTTCGAAGAAGTAGGATTACCCATTATCACGAAATATCAAAAGTTAGTAGGATGGTGGTACACTGAGATCGGTGAATTGAATCAGGTTATCCATATTTGGGAATGGGAAAGCCTAGACCATCGTGCAGAACAAAGAAAAGCCCTTTATAGTGACCCGGACTGGCTTGAGAAATTTATTCCGACTGCTTTTCCAATGCTCGAGAAGCAAGAATCCAAACTGATGGTCGCAGCTAATTTTTCACCCATCAAATAATACATGAGTCTCTACGTAAAACTACTGTCCCTCCTGTCACGGGATGGTAGTTTTTTTATCGAAACGTACTATAATATATAATAAATCTATCCAAAATGATAAGTGGTGTTGACGATGTCCAACGAACTTAGTACGAGTGATAAAGTTTATGATTATATCATGGAGAAGATCGTCTCTAAAGAATGGAAGCCCCATATGAAGATCATGTCTGAAAACCAACTGTGCATAGAGTTAAACGTGAGCAGAATTTCCGTCCGACATGCTCTAGAAAAATTGGTTGCTCTAGGGATCCTTCATAAAAAGCAAGGTTACGGGACCGTTGTGAATGAGATGAAACCCTCCATGTTATTTCGCAATTTGCTCCCCGTCTTTGCATTAAATGAAAATGATATTAAAGCAGCATTAGAATTCCGCATTCATTTTGAACCGTCTAATGTGATCATGTTTATGAAAAATTGTAATCCAAGCAAGGTAGCCGAACTCAAAGAAATCTATGAACAAATGAAAATAAATTATAACAATCAAGAAAAATTTTATCTTTACGATTACAATTTTCATAATTATATCGCTAAGGGAACGAACAACCCCATTGTTATCAGTATCTCTGAAGTTATGCACAGTGTTTTACAATATAACATCAAACAAATGAATGATAATGTCGGATCAGATATAGCCATCCATTATCATCAGGCCATATTGAACGCCATCGAAAATCAAGATGCTGAATTGGCAGCACTGTATATGAGAAGACATCTTGAAGAAACGTTAAGTAAGCTATAGAGTTATTATTTCGATGGGGCTCGGCATTAGCAAATTCCATGGTATAGGAAAGGGGAAGCGCGAGAGCACTTCCCCCTTTTGCGGTCATTTCCTATGGACAACAGATACAGAAGGTTTTTTCATATTCTACGGTAACATTAAAGTTATGTTCAGAGGATGTGATTAAAATCTCTCGCAAATCTTCCCACTGAATAATTAAGGGTTCAAAATTTGTAATCGTTCTGTCCTCTTCGGTATGAGCGGTTCGGAATGTTACACTTATACTTGCGTCTGGATCGAGATCCCTACTTGGCCATTGGAGGGCATTAATTTTAACTATAGTCTTATTATGATTGGTAGTAAGGTCTTGAAAAACTGTTTTGGTACTACCAGCTTGCAACCCTATGGTATCGTTAAATGTATGGGTACCGGTTGAACACTGCCCTCCTTGGCAACAGATACAAAAGGTGTCGGCAGCACTAAATTGAAATGAAGAAGTGTCAGAGAATTCATGAGTGGAACTGATGATAACCTTCCTTGCATTTTCAACTTGCATTGAGGTTACAGTAGCATTTAGATCTACCGATCCTCGCGGCACTTCGATCGGATCTAGCATACCGGAATCTGTTGTGATGCTGATGGTTAAGATTTCTAAAGAGTAATTTTTAATGGTAAAGAGTACTTTATTATGATTCGTTGTTAGATCTTCAAAAACAGTGACCGGCGACGATGTTCTAACCACACTTTGTAAAGCAGATGGGTTATGCGTTACGACAAAGCATTTCTGTGTTCTGATGCCCATTTTTTATCAACTCCCCAAAATTTGCTAATAAGGTATGACAAAAAATGATATATAGGAACGGTATTTGACCCTATGAAAAGGTCTATCTTTTTTAAAAGTGATGGAGTCAGCCCCTTTTGTTCAACACTTCCTCGACTATGGTTTCACAACCTGAAAACCCAAGCGTATGGCGGGGATGGCACTCGCGGGAAGATTAAAAAAGTCTATAGAAGAAGAACAAATAAATGCCTTCTGCTATAGACTAATTGAAGAAAAATTTTTACATAAAAGGTATTGAAATTATTTTTGGTTTTGTTTATACTTAAAAACGTTAAAAGATAAAGGATTAAAAGGCTGAAAGTAGCTCGGCCTGATCTAGCATAAGCTTGAGGTACGACGTGATCGACTTGTTTTCTCTATTTCCATTTTAAAATGCTAATAGATTAGAGTTAAACACCCGAAGCTTCAGCTTTACTTATATCCTCATC
>Ga0180215_1004459_pt1 | contig 12449 bp, 13 predicted proteins | sample eDN3rd37CBELigBY_FD_128871 | JGI IMG/M metagenome (GOLD analysis project Ga0180215, IMG submission 128871) | Enriched backyard soil microbial communities from Emeryville, California, USA - eDNA 3rd pass 37_C BE-Lig BY (version 2) (version 2) | ecosystem: Environmental > Terrestrial > Soil >...
ATCCAGATGAAGAGCTGACGGAAAGACTTGAAGTATACGAAAACCTTGGTAAAAAAATGCTCTCGTATTATAACGAGCTCTATCTTGAATTTAAAATGCATACAAAATAGAACCGGGTGTCAGGCACCACTTATGGACATGATGTACATTTTGTCTTTTTGTGGTGCCTGACACCTTTTTAGGATTAATTAAACTCCTTTTGTGACATCTTAAAAAGAAAAAAGGAGTGCTTTTATGCGAATAACGTTCATGTCTTTTATACTTCTTTTTACAATTTTTACAACTACGATTTATGCGGAAACAAAGGTGCAGCAAAAAGAGCTGGCAATCGTTATTGATGACTTTGGCAATAACATGAAAGGCACAGAGGAGATGCTGAATCTTCCAGTCACGCTTACAGCCGCAATTATGCCGTTTTTATCAACAACAGAACGAGATGCGAAATTAGCACATGAGAAGGGGCATGAAGTAATTGTTCATTTGCCGATGGAGCCAAAGAGTGGAAAAAAGAGCTGGCTTGGTCCGGGAGCCATTACTACGGATATGAGTGATGATGAAATTAGAAAACAAGTGGAAAAAGCGATTGAAGCAGTACCATATGCGGTTGGAATGAATCATCATATGGGTTCAAAGGTAACGGAAGATGAACGGGTTATGAGAATTGTATTAGAGGTTTGTAAGGAGAAGGGCCTTTATTATCTTGATAGCCGAACTAGCAGTAAGAGTGTAGTTGGGAAAATTGCAGATGAATTATCAGTTCCTCATTTAGAAAATGATTTGTTCTTCGATCATGTTTATACGGAGCAATATATAAACCAGCAGGCCAACAAACTGATGAAGCAATTAAATGAAGAGGATCAATTGATTGCCATCGGACATGTCGGTATCACAGGTGAGCACGTAGTAGATGTATTAAAAACCTTTATTCCAAAATATAAAGAACAAGCAGAAATTGTACCACTTTCGACACTAATTCCTGAGTTAGATATGATAGATAAACGATTGCCTTAGAAGATAAAAAGAGTTTGGTGATTTTTCTCACTGACTCTTTTTTTTATTAGGGATACCATGGAGGTTGGAATGTTCTTCCATACATTTATTAGTAATAAGTTTTAAATTATAATAATTATAATTTAGTATTGAATTTTAAAATAAACTTGTTATAATAAGAGTATAGAAAAGGAACAAATGAATGAAATCTAAGGAGGAATTATTTTATGACTATCCAATCTGAATTAAATCAACAAATCGCGAACTGGAGTGTACTTTATACAAAGCTTCACCGTTTCCATTGGTATGTTAAAGGACCTTTATTCTTCACCCTCCATGCAAAATTCGAAGAATTATATAATGAATCAGCCCTTGTGGTAGACCAAGTTGCAGAGCGCCTTTTAGCTATTGGCGGTGAACCAATCGCAACAATGAAGGAATTTCTTGAAACAGCAACAATTGAAGAAACAGCTGGTGAAACAAAAGCAGCAGATATGGTTGCTGCACTCGTAAAAGACTACAAAGAAATCAAAGCAGGGTTAGAAAAATTAGCGGTAATTGCCGAAGAGGGTAATGACACAATCACAAATGATCTTGCTGTAGGATTGATTGAAAGCATTGATACACATGTTTGGATGCTTAATGCTTATTTAGGTGAGTAATAAGGAGTTAAAGAGATCCTCCATCATTTTGATGGAGGATTTTTTCTGTCTAGGCAGGGAAATGAAGGTGTTTTATATTTTGTGGAAGTTGTCTAAAGGACATTTTGGATATGTGGAACCAGAATAATGACTTATAGAAGAGCCTAAAGAACATAATCGTTTAGGCACAAAAAAACACCAGTAAGCATTTGCACTGGTGCTCTTATTTTAAACAAACGTTTGATTAACTGGAGGATGTACTTCTTTCCATTGCCTTAGTATTGGACTCGGTATAATTATTTCCTGAAGAGAACATATAGTTCTTGTGATGATAATGAATGCTATAGACGAGTCCCATTGCAAACATATTCCCCATTAGCGAGCTCCCCCCATAGCTGATAAACGGTAATGGAATTCCTGTAATCGGTAAAACCTGGATTGTCATTCCGATATTTTGGAATACGTGGAAGGTAAGCATACTAATTATTCCTACACAAATGTAGGTATTATACGAATCTACTGTTTCTAATGCTGTTTTCGTTAGATGATAGATTAAGAGAAAGAACAATCCAATCACGATACTTCCACCGAGAAAACCATATTCTTCACCAATCACGCTGAAAATAAAGTCTGTATGGCTTTCTGGAATATACACTTTTCGTTCACCAAAGCCCTTACCGATCAAAAGTCCCGACCCGATCGCTTTTAATGAATTGGAAAGGTGGTATCCAGCTGCATTGTTATTTGGATCAATCCAAGCATAGATTCGATCAAATTGATAGGGTTTAACATTTAGGTATTTTTCCAATATTTCCGGAGCCCAGATCACAAAGTAGAGAATGGTACAAGCAATTGCTGCACCTGATCCATATATGGATAATATGATTTTCCACGAGATGCCGGATATAAAAATCATACCTGTCATAATTGCCAGCATAACAAGTGATGTTCCCAAGTCAGGCTGTAACATGATAAGTCCAACTGGTAAGCCGGTCACTAGCCCGATTTTCACAAGAAGAATAATATCGTTCCTCATTGTTTTATTGAGATATTTCTCCTGATGCTTACAAATGGTTCTGCTTAAGCCCATGATAAGAAAAACTTTCATAAATTCAGATGGCTGAAGCGAGCCGACTGGGGTGATAAACCAACTTTTAGCCCCATTAATTTTAGGAGTGAATTCAGAAACAGGTGCAACTGCTAAAAATAGTAATAATAAAATGCCTGCTCCGTAGATAACCCAAGTAAGTCTATTTAGTTGCTCGCTGTCAAAGTACATGACAAAAGCAATAATAGCTGCTCCTACTCCATACCAAAATATTTGCTGCAGCATGAAATTTGACCCTGAATATTGATCAGAGGACTGACCACTATAAATAGCCACACAACTGACAAGAAAAAACATCAATAATAAAAGTGTTAATGTCCAATCGAACCTCTCTGCAACTTTATTCTTACGTTCCATCATCACACCTAATTTCATCTGTGTTTACCACCTAATCGTAGCAAACAATGATTGCTACAACAATATAATTATACTAATAATTGTGACGTTTTACCTCAATAAAAGATGTCAGGCACCAGAAAAAGACAAATGGTCCTCATTTGTCTTTTTCTGGTGCCTGACACCGAATTAGCTGGAATAATGCTTCTTTGTTACGCGGCATGAATGTTTGTGCAACGTTAAGGATTTTCGCATTTATTAATTGTTGAGCTGTCTCCAGTACCCAAGGCTTTTCAATATGGGCCTTATTGAGGATGTCATCGTGATAAAAAATGGTAACGGGATCACCCTGGTAAAGGATGTCTCCATCATTCATAACAATCATTTCGTCTGCCCACTCGTATGCAAAATGAACATCATGTGTGGAGAGGATAATTGTTTTATTCTCTTTATGGATATCCTCAAGAAGTTTGATGATTTGTTTCGTGTAATAGGCATCCAACCCAGCTGTTGGTTCATCCAATATAAATACATCAGGGTCCATGGCCAATATCCCGGCGATTGAGACTCGTTTTTTCTGGCCTAGACTTAAAAAATGAATTGGACGGTCCTGTAGATTTGTAACGTCAGTTAGCTCCATTGCCCAAGCTGTTTGCTTTTCGACCATCTCCTTAGACCAGCCTAAATTCATAGGACCGAAGGAAATATCTTGTTTCACATTGCCTGAAAACAATTGGGAGTCAGGGTCTTGAAAAACAAGACCTACTTGTTTTCTTAGCTTGAGTAAGGATTTCCGATTGTAACTTACCTTTTCACCGTTAAAGAAAATGGTTCCTGAAGTGGGCTTTAACAGGCCGTTTAGATGTTTTAAAAGCGTGGATTTACCCGCACCGTTTTTTCCCAGCAGGGCAATCTTTTTTCCTTTTTCAATTGAAAGGGTCAGGTTGTGTAATGCCGTTGTTCCATCTGCATATTGGTGTGTCATCTGGTTTATTTCAAAAATATATTCAGCCATTAATCCGTCCCCCCTATATCAAATAAATTATGAATATTACAGCTAAGATAACGGAAATCACAAGCCAGTTGACCGTTGATAGCTTGTAGTCATCGCCTGCATAATGTATTTCATTTTTGTATGCCCGTGACTCCAATGCACTTGTTAATTCCTTCGACCTTTTGATAACAGCTATAAATAATGCGGAGATTAATAGACTAATGGAATTTAGCCAAAGCTTTCCGGTCCGATAGCCGAGACGGGAATTTTGGGTTTGATTGATCTGTGAAGCGGTTTCTAAAAGGACAAAAATAAAACGGTATGTAATCTCCATCACTTCAATGAGCAGTCCCGGCAGTTTAAGCTTTCGTAAAATCTGGAGAATATCATAGACAGGTGTTGTCAGGATTAAAAAATATAAACAGCTTATGGAACTGAATGCAGAGAAAAAGAGCTGGACTGCCTTAGTGGCATTATGCTGGTTAATAAAGAATTTCCAGTCTCCAATGGAAACAGACCATAATTGGTTAGGAATTGCCGCCTCGTAGCTTGCTACGGAGATGAGGACCGGTATAATACCTGATACGAGAAAAAGGCTCGGTAGCAACAGTAGTTTAATATAATACGTTATTGGAATTTTTGCTCCAAGAATAATAAAACCACTCATAACAGAAAAAGTAGCTATAGAAACAAATGGATCTTTAACGGCTAAAGAAAAGAACAGCAGAGAAAGTGCTAATGATACTTTCTCCACTGGATGGATTTGTTTCAGACGATTGAAATAAGCATACTTATCGATTAACAGCATATCTATTTTTGCCCTTTTTTTTATCCTTTTCTTGATTCCTACCTCTCATATATCCTATGAAATAGCCAATAAACCCTGCACCAATGGACCCCTGTAGGACAAATAACAGGCTTTCTGTTTCCCCGCCCGGTGGCTCCCAAATACTATCAAACCAAGGCTTGTAGCTGGAATTTATTTCATTTATTGCTTCCTGTGCTTCTCCATCAGCACCGCCGAATTCCGAACCTTTTTGGATAAACAAAGGGATGATGGCAAGAAGGATAACGGCCAAAAAGAGAACAAGATTCTTTTTCATATTAGTTGACCCCCTTTGAAAAAACGCGCAGTGCTTTTAAATCATCTAAATTATGGTTTCTGAGAAAATTAATAACGATCACTGTTAAAAGACCCTCGCTAATGGCAAGTGGAATTTGTGTTAAGGCAAAGATACCAGCAAATTTAGAGAAGGACGCGATAATCCCACCCACCTCAGAAGGGAATGCCAATGCTAGCTGTAAGGATGTCATAAGATATGTACTTAAATTGCCTAGAGCAACAGATAGAAACACTGAGAGTGAAAGTGACCAACCTATTTTTTGGGTTCCTTTATAAACCGCATAGGTGATAATGGGACCGGCAACTGCCATAGAAAATGCATTGGCTCCAAGTGTTGTTAGCCCTCCATGTGCTAGGAGTAATGCTTGAAATAATAACACGATCGTACCGATAATGGTCATAGCAAAGGGACCATATAGGATTGTTCCTAAGCCCACACCGGTTGGATGTGAAGAGCTGCCTGTTACAGATGGAATTTTTAAAGCAGAAAGAACAAAAGCAAAGGCTCCTGACAGTCCTAAAATCATTTTTGTTTCAGGGTTTTCTTGAACGGTTTTTTGAATGGATCTGAAGCCTAAAATGAGGAAGGGGGTGGTTACGCCCCACCAAAAGAGAGCCCACTCTATTGGCAAGAATCCCTCCATGATATGCATAGCAGCTGCTTTCTTTGGGACAATGAGCAGCAAAATAATAAAATAAAAGACTTTCCAACTAGAATTTTTCATCGTTCTCCTTCTCCTTTAAAATATATGTTTCAGTAAAAGGAATCCCGCCAATCCCAATTGTATTGAATAAAAAAACATCAAAAAAAATACTTCTTTCTAGGTGAAAGAAGTACGTAATTAACAGATACATCATCATGAATAAATGGATGCTCTCCTGCAATTGCGTCCCTCCTATCCTCGTAGGTAGTTACTGATTAACGCTATATGGCAGGTCTCCTGGCTCTGGATAATCGCTAATTACAACCTTCCCATTGGAAATAACAGTGGTTTAATAAAGTAATTATGCTCCCCATTACAGTGGCGGGACCGCGTCGGAATTTAACCGACTTCCCTTTTAAGCATGTAAATAATGCACCATAAAGCTTATGAAATTTTTAAAATTCGTAACTAGTTTATCATGCAAGGGGTAATTCTTCTAGCAAAATAAAATATGAAAATAGTTATTTACACTTTATCCGAATAATGCCTATTATAGAAAGAGCCAAATTGTAAGTTGTGATTGTGTTAAAAAATTAGGTATTTAAAATTTCTAAAATATGTTATATGCTTAACCCCGTAACAGGCAATACCTCAAAAATTAAATATGAATCATTTAAGAGCCCCAAGTAGATTACAAGGGATAATAGGGAATCCGGTGCAAATCCGGAGCAGCCCCCGCTACTGTAACGCTGATGAAATTGTCAAAAACCACTGGTGCAAACCGGGAAGGGACAAGAGTAAGATGAAGCGAAGCCAGGAGACCTACTCTTAAGTGTCGTACGATGCTTTTCGGAGGGAAAGGTGGAGGCTGTTAAATGTGTAAAGTTTAATTTACTGACTTTTTTTGCAATTAATCAACTTCAAAAACCTTAACTCTATGAGTTAAGGTTTTTTGTTTTTAGGTGCTTTTTTATATAAGGAGGAAAACAATGACAACCTGGAATCTCGAAGGAACAAGGACTCATTTATTTATTTGCAATGGCAGCAGCTGTATGAGAAAAGGCGGAGAAGAAGTGACATTGGCAGTCCGTGATGAAATTGCAAGACTTGATTTAGATAGACAGATTCATACGACTCGAACAAGATGCAACGGCAGATGTCAGGATGCGTGTGTGGTGATTGCTTATCCTGAGGGAAACTGGTATCGGGTCGATTCACCGGAAATAGGTCGTCAAATTGTTCGTGACTTAGAAGGGAATAGCATTGAATCCAATAAGATCTACCATTGGGTAAATGGTGAAATGATGCCGAATTTAGCAGCTTCCCCTCCTGAAGGAATACGAAAAGATTCTGCTGTAAAAAAATAAAGGAGATGCTTGATATGAGGGAAAAGGGAAAATTATTTGTGGTTGGATTCGGGCCGGGGGATTTTAAACATATAACGCAACGTGCCGTGGAAGCGATTCAAGAGAGTGATTTAGTCATTGGCTACAAAACATATGTCGAATTGATTGAACATTTTCTCGGTGAACAAACGGTCGTGAGTACGGGAATGACCGAGGAGGTTTCCCGTGCTCAAGAAGCGGTAAAGCAGGCTGAGAGCGGCAAAAAGGTAGCGGTGATTTCGAGCGGAGATGCCGGTGTCTACGGCATGGCTGGGCTAATTTATGAAGTATTGATTGAAAAAGGCTGGAAGGAAGCAACAGGAGTTGAAGTAGAAATTGTACCTGGAATATCGGCCATTAACTCTTGTGCTTCGCTGCTTGGAGCACCAGTTATGCATGATTCTTGTACGATTAGTCTTAGTGATCATCTAACACCGTGGGAGTTAATTGAAAAAAGGGTTGAAGCTGCGGCACAGGCAGATTTCGTGATTGCCCTCTACAATCCACGCAGCGGGAGGAGAACAAGACAAATTATTGAAACGCAAAAAATATTGCTGCAGTACCGCTCGCCGGAAACACCTGTAGGGCTCGTGAAAAGTGCATACCGCGATCGTCAAACGATTGTGATTACCAGTTTAGCAGAGATGCTGAACCATGACATCGGCATGCTGACAACTGTCATTATTGGGAACTCTTCAACCTTTTTGTATGACAACCTAATGATTACTCCTCGAGGCTATCAAAGAAAATATACGTTGAATGATGAACAGCAGCCTTTAAAACCGCATCAACGGCTGCAAAAAGAGGCGGAGCCTTGGGCTTTAGATCAAGAAGGCAGTCATACAACAAATGACGGAGCTGTTGGGGTGCTTACGAAAGCACCAGTAAAAAAGCAAACCTCCCTAGACATGGCAAGAAAAGCTTTAGCGATTGTGTCCGGTCAAGAAATAAGCATGCCAGCTCCCATCGTTCAACAAAAAATTGAATCCTTGTTTGAATTAGCGGTCAGCCCGGGTGTTGCCAATAAGGAATTTACACCAAAGCAAATGATTACTCTTGCAGAAGTAGTCGGAGAAAAGGGCAGAATGGAGTACACTCCAAATCACAAAATAGTACTGAAGATTCCAACCTCGGAACCGGAAACTATTACTTCACAGCTGCAGGAGGCAGGGTTTCTTCTTTCTCCTGTTGGGGACGTTTTATCAATCAAAGCCTGTGATTTCTGTGATGGTGAAAAAGCTGAACCGATTCCTTATGCGGATGAACTGCAGCGTATACTTGGCGGCCGCCTAATGCCAAAGGAGCTGAACATTGGTTTTAATGGATGCGGTATGGCTTGTTATCGTGCAGTGATGGAGGATATCGGTATTGTGTTCCGCAAAGGGAAATTTGACTTGTTCTTAGGTGCAAAACCTGTTGGACGGACAGCACATCCAGGTCAGCCAGTAGCGGAGGGTATTGAACCAGAAGCGCTTGTCGGTATTATTACCAATATTGTTGAAGAATATAAAGAGAATGCACATCCAAATGAACGATTGTTTAAGTATTTTAAGCGGGTGAAACAGATTCAAGGATATCCTTATCGGGATATTACACCGGTTATTGAAATAGAGCCGGCACCTTGCGGGGATTAATTTGAAGGAGGAGTCGTACATGAAAGCTGTATTATTTGTAGGCCATGGAAGTAGATTAGAAGCCGGAAATGAAGAGGTTCGTAGATTTGTAGATAGAATGATTCCGACGATGGATAAAGGCCTAATCATTGAAACCTGTTTTCTTGAATTTGCCTCTCCGAACATCATGCAGGGGATTGAGCAGTGTGTAAAAAAGGGAGCGTCTGAAATTACCGTGATTCCAATTATTTTACTGCATGCCGGTCATTCAAAACTCCATATCCCTGCAGAAATTATGGAGGCAGGAAGTAAATATCCGGAAGTACAGTTTACCTATGGTGAAACGATAGGGGTTCATCCTGAAGTGTTTTCCATATTAATCGATCGTTTAGAGGAAATTGGCTTTGACACATCTGTTGAGCATCCAGATACTGCTATTTTATTAATTGGCCGGGGCGGAAGTGACCCGGATGCCAATAGTGATTTTTATAAAATTACACGCCTGCTGTGGGAAAAATTGAATGTTAAATGGGTTGAAAGTGCCTTTATGGGTGTAACAGCGCCGCTGGTTGATGAAGGGATTGAAAGGTGTATTAAGCTTGGCGCCAAAAAAATAGTGATGCTGCCATACTTTCTGTTCACTGGGATTCTAATGGAACGCATGAATGCCATGCTGGCAGGTTACAAGGAAAGGTATTCGAAGCATGAGTTTTCGATTGCTCAATACTTTGGCTATCACGAAAAGCTGCAAACGATTTTAAAGGAACGTGTTAAAGAAGCGGATGAAGGCAGGTCAACAGGAAATCAGGATATAGAAAACTATGCTTTATATGCTGATAAACATGGGCATGCACACCATCATCATCACGATCATGACCACAATCACGATCATCATCACCAACATGATCATGCACATCACCACGTTCACCACGATGACCAAGATCATGGGCAAGGCCGTGACCAAATAGTGCACTCCGTGGAGGTATCCTAATGATTCTGTTTCTTGCCGGTACAAGCGATGCCAGGGAATTAGCGTTGGAAATACAGAAAGCCGGGCTTCGGGTCCTTGCAACGGTTGTGACAGAATCAGCAGCTAAAAGCCTGGAGGAAGCGGGGATTCCTGCACAGGTTGGCAGGTTAACTTCAGCCGATATGACAGCATTGATTAAGGAAAAAGGATTTCAGGCAGTTGTAGACGCTAGTCATCCATTTGCAGAAGAAGCTTCAAAAAATGCTTTGCAGGGTGCAAAGGAAGCAGATGTGCCTTATATCCGGTATGAGCGTGAAAGTCAAAGATTCCGGCATCCCAATTTAACAGTGGTATCTGATTATGCTGAAGCAGCAAGGCTTGCGGCAAGGATAAAGGGTGTCATTATGCTCACGACCGGAAGTAAAACACTGGAGGTTTTTGCAAAGGAATTAGTTGGTCTGCCAAATACAAGAATGATCGTAAGAATGCTACCGAGGATTGATAATATGGAGAAATGTGCAGCGCTTGGGGTTGAACAAAAGGACATTGTTGCCATACAGGGTCCTTTTTCAAAGGAATTAAATATAGCACTATATCGACAATACGGGGTCACACTGATGATTACGAAGGAAAGCGGAAAAGTCGGCTCTGTTGATGAGAAGGTAGCGGCCGCCTTAGAGTGCGGAATCGAGACGATTATGATCGCCCGTCCAAAAGTAAATTACTCCACTATGTTTTCAAGCTTCGATCAGATAATTGCCGAATTAAATAAATGTCTGTGTTAGAGGACAGGATTAATTTCCGTTTGCATGTTGATTGAAGTGCCTGGAACGGAAATCAACAAACATGGTTAACAAACCAAAAAATCTAAATTCAGGAGGAATAACAATGGATTTTAAAACAGAATTCAAACCTTTAACAATTGATCCGGACAAGATTTACGACTATAGTTTTTCGATTATAGCAGAAGAAATGGGACCACATGACTTTTCAGAGGACGAATGGAAGATTGTCAGACGGATTATTCATGCTTCAGCTGATTTTGAATTAGGGAGAAGTGTCATTATTCATAAGGATGCCATTCGTGCAGGAGTGGAGGCCATTCGTAAAGGGCGTCATGTTATTGCTGATGTGCAAATGATTGAAAGTGGAACAGGAAAAGCTCGGTTCCAAAAATATGGCGGTGATGTGCATTGCTATATTTCTGACGAGGATGTTTCCATTGAAGCAAAACGGTTGAATCAAACAAGAGCCATCATTTCGATGCAGAAGGCAGTTAGTGAAAATGAAGGCGGTATATATGCAATTGGCAACGCGCCTACAGCACTTTTAGAGCTGATTCGCCTGATTAAGGAAGGAATCGCTAAGCCTGATTTAATCATTGGGATGCCGGTCGGCTTTGTTTCTGCCGCTGAGTCCAAAGAGGAATTAGCGAAAATAACTGAAGTTCCATTTATCACAAATGTTGGCCGGAAAGGCGGAAGCACTGTTACTGTTGCAGCGTTAAATGCGATTTCTCTTTTAGCGGATCAGAAATAATCATGGAAAAAAAGGACCCATCTCAAATGCGTCAAGGCTATACAACAGGTGCCTGTTCTACTGCTGCAACAAAGGCTGCTTTAATTGCCTTAATAACAGGTGAAGCACAAGAGGAAGCGACCATTCACTTACCTGTTGGACGTGACGCAACTTTTACAATGGAAAATTGTGAGATAGGTGACAATACTGTTAGCGTGGAGACGATAAAGGATGCTGGTGATGATCCGGATGCAACTCATAAGGCACGGATTGTGTCTACCGTCAGCTGGACGGATTCATCGGGCATTATCCTAGATGGGGGGATTGGTGTCGGCAGAGTAACGAAACCGGGTCTGCCGGTGCCTGTCGGTGAAGCAGCGATTAACCCTGTTCCCCGGAAAATGCTGATGACGGTTATTCAAGAGACATTACAAGAATTCGAGATTGATAGAGGTGTGAAGGTCATCATTTCCGTACCAGACGGGGAAGAAATTGCAAAAAAAACATTAAATGGACGCCTTGGAATTATTGGTGGGATTTCAATACTTGGAACAAGAGGAATTGTTGTTCCTTTTTCCAGTTCAGCTTATATGGCAAGCATCGTTGAAGCTATCAGCGTCGCAAAGGCATGCGGCTGTGACCATCTCGTCTTAACGACAGGCGGGCGCAGTGAAAAATATGCTATGCAGCAGTTTCCTGAATTACCTGAGGAAGCATTTATTGAGATGGGCGACTTTGTCGGCTTTTCCTTAAAGCAATGCAAAAAACAGGGAATAGAAAAGGTTTCGCTCGTCGGCATGATGGGGAAGTTTTCGAAGCTTGCTCAAGGAGCCATGATGGTCCATTCCAAAGGCTCATCTGTTGATTTTGATTTTCTTGCTGAAATTGCCAGATGTGCAGGTGCACCAGAAGAACTCATTATTGAAATCACACGGGCCAATACTGCATCGCAAGTCGGTGAGATGATGGCTGAGGCGAATCATCATGAATTTTTCAATAAGCTATGTGAAGCCTGCTGTCAACAATCATTCAAGCATATCAAGGGTGGGGTCAAGATAGAAACAACCATTTATACACTTAAAGGACAATTACTAGGAAGGGCTGTTGGAATTGACTCAAATGGTGAA
>Ga0180215_1004461_pt1 | contig 12444 bp, 7 predicted proteins | sample eDN3rd37CBELigBY_FD_128871 | JGI IMG/M metagenome (GOLD analysis project Ga0180215, IMG submission 128871) | Enriched backyard soil microbial communities from Emeryville, California, USA - eDNA 3rd pass 37_C BE-Lig BY (version 2) (version 2) | ecosystem: Environmental > Terrestrial > Soil >...
CATGAAAGGCACCAACGACAATTCCTCCATTTTTTATGGCGGTTAAGGTTTGATGAATTGGTATCGGTGATTGCCCCCACACCTCTTTTTCTAACTGCTGAACTTTTTCGAGCTCTGATATAGATTTTATCTCTCTAATCTCCAACGCCAGCCCTTCCTTTCTGAATAAGTCGTTTGTTAACTTTAATTATATATATTCATAGCCAATTCCTTTTTGAGCAAATTTGTTTCTTCTTTCATTATCCTAAAAAATCTTGATTTGCAATATTAGAATGTTACAATTATAGGAAAGTTTTTGAAATTTTTCATAAAATGATTGTAAGGGGATGTACTATTTGCACAGACAACACATAGGGGTGCTTTTTGGGGGCGTGTTGCTTTTAGTTGTTGCGATGGGAATCAGTCGTTTTGCATTTACACCGATTTTGCCGTTTATGCGAATTGAAGAAGGGCTTTCCTTTGAAGAAGGCGGCTATTTAGCTTCCAGTAATTATATTGGTTATTTTGTAGGAGCTCTTGGGGCTGGTTTTATTTATCGCAATAAAAAGAATTTCTTACTTATAACAGTCTTATTGAATGTATTTTCCATTTTCTTTATGGGGCTGACCCATTCATTTTTATTGTGGGTGCTATTGCGATTTATCGCTGGAGCATCAAGCGGTTTTATATTCGTATTAACGTCCAGCATTATTATGGATTATTTAGCAGCTCATTTTCAGACACGATTTTCAGGCTTTTTATTCTCGGGAATTGGTATTGGAATCGCCATTTCTGGTCTACTTGTTCCGTTTATCGAAGGTTTTTTTGATTGGGAAGGTACATGGCTGGGTCTTGGCATATTGTCTGCCCTATTCCTCCTTATTACACTTTTGCTTTGGAGAACGATCACGATCCAGAATGGCGAGAAGGTTGAAAAATCGAATGATACGAAAATTCTTCAGGGGTTTATGCCTTGGTTGATCATCGCCTATGGTTTAGAAGGACTTGGATACATTATTACGGGTACATTTTTAGTAGATATTATATATAATATCGAGAGTCTAAGAGCGTTTGCTAGTTTTAGTTGGGTTATAGCCGGAATTGCTGCTGCTCCTGCCGCACCAATCTGGATGTTGCTCATATCAAAATATTCTACCGTGAAAGTACTATCTATTGCTTACATATTACAAGTGATAGGAATTCTATTACCGGTTTTAACACAGACTGCATGGAGCGTGCTTCTATCTGCCTTTTTATTTGGCTTAACTTTTGTCGGGATTGTTTCTGTCTCTACGGCCTATGCGCGAGAGCTGTATCCAAAACAAAGTGGTGTTGTCGTTTCTGCATTAACTACTGCATATGCACTCGGCCAAATTATTGGCCCTATTTTAGCAAGCTTTGCGGAGTCTTCCTTTAATAGCTTTAAAGCGCCCCTTTCCTTCGCGGGTGCCATTGTAGCAGTCGCCCTTGCTATTTTGTTAATAGGAAAATGGTATAGTGATCGAAAAGTGCTCTCGAAAGCCATTGAAGTTTATCATCCTCCTAGGTAATTCTTTATCAGCAACAGTTTCTCTTTAGATAGGAGAAACTGTTTTTATATGCTTTTGCAGTTTAGGCCAATCGAAAATCCCCTGATTTTATCCGTCAATCTCCCAACTTCTATAAAGAAATAGAATGATTCTTCATGAATTATATTAGACTCTAGCACATTTTTAACTTTCATGGCTATATGTCCATGAACTAAATCTATCAACCGAATATTATGGTACAGAAAGGAGGTGAATTAATGGTTTGTAAATATTCTCCTCATCCTTCTTGCCAAGTCTCACACTCCTCCAAATAGGCAAAATGATGATTTAAAATCTTAAAGAATAGATGCAAACCGTCTTAATATTCTATTAGTAGTCTTTCGTTTTTAAGAAATGGAAGCATGACCTTGAAAGAACTTGAGTTTCCTTATAAGAAAATGATTATCATGTTGGAAAACATACTCGTCTGGTAGATTCGACTTAAACAGCGGCTGCTAATTAATTTCTTTCCCCTCTCAAGAGGAAACTCCATGATGGATGGGGCTTGCACGTACAACATTTCTTAAAAACTATGCGCCGATCAAAAAATGTAGAGAATAATGACAATGGAATGATGCTGGCAAATGCTAGAACATGCGTAATTTGAACGAAAAGCCAAAAAAGGACAATACACAACCACCAAATAATTTGGATACACATTTCATCTGCTGGAAACAAGGCTCAAAAGACTCTAGCAAATGCACGCGTTATGGCATTGCTCATTTACTCTGATAAGGGCGCCATGGAAATTCATATTCCAGCCGGAGCCTCAATTGATCCGCATAAGAAAATTCCTAAGAAAACGGCTTCCAGTTTTGGCTTTCTTTTTCGCACAAACAGGGCTTCCAAAACTTAGAGGCTTTATTTTCAAAATCGGAATCTGAACTTAAAGAGGATTCCACAATCTACTGTTCTATCAGCGAATCTAGTACAGATCACAAGCAATAATGATGAAAACCTCCTCCTTTCTGCCATTATTAACGAATGTGATTTAAAGCTAGTGCTAATGCTGGTGAATTGAAGGCTTTTACGAGCATCTCACCGTTGGAATTTCTCGTAAAAATGCGCACGCCTTATTAAACTCAACTTAGTAAGGGCAAAAATTTCTTCCACTAACCCATTTAAAATACAACCTATTTAATGCCTACTGGTTCAGCGCTGGTAGGCATCTTTTTGATGGTGGAGGAATTGCTTGGATTTTCCGGCTGTTCTGGCTTAAGTTAACCGCGAAATGTCTTATAGAATACAATACAGCTATTCTACCTTGCGTGCATATGCCAACCATCCATTACCGTATAAAATGGTACAACTTTCTTTAACAAAATCCCAAGAATAAAAAAGGATGAGGAAAAATCTTCAATTTTTCCTCATCCACACATACTATTCTTTTTTCTTCGAGAAGATGTTTTTTATTTTTTCGGTTAAGCCCATAACTGCCGGCATGAAGACTGGCAGCATGATGAAGCTCAATAAGACAAGACCGACCAATACGAGAATCGCTACTTGCATCAAAGTAACAATGCCGGATGGAATTAAGGCTGCGAATGTACCGCCTAAGATCAAGGCTGCCGATAAAACAACGCCACCGATATGTTTGGCTGCTTCTATAATTCCAACACTGCCTTGATCCTTCACTTCCTGATAACGCATCATTAAGAAGATACTATAGTCTACGCCCAGTGTGACAATCATTATGAAACTGAAGAATGGCACGTTCCAGCTCAGAATACTGTGTCCCAGCACTGCTTCACTTAGCCATTCGGCAAGACCAAGTGATGTATAGTAAGCTAAAATCAATGATCCGATAATAATTATCGGCTGCCAAATTGAGCGTGTAATGAACACTAATACAAGGGCAATCCCAATCATCATGATAATAATTGTGCGCGAAAAATCATCGCTGGAAATTTGCTGTAAATCGACATTTGCTGTGGATTTACCGCCTAATGCAATTTCTGCATCGGAAAGGCTGGCATTTTTCGCTGTTGCTTGAATTTGATCGTTGATATCCTTGATAATGGACATCGCTTCTTTTGAATATGGATTTACGTCTAAGATAATCGTCATTTTTGTCATTGTACGATCATCGGACATGTACATATCTAAGCTTTCTTCAAATTCTTCGCCATCTAAAACCTCTTGTGGTATATAGAAGACGCTATTTGAATCTGAACTGCTTACTTCACCAAGATAATCTTGTGCATCCAATAAGCCATTGCTGATTTCAGTTAAGCCATCCGTACTCTTAGCTAACCCATCCTGCAACTGCTGCATTTTATCTTGGAGTGAAGATAGGCCATCTTGTAATTGTTTTTGGCCATCATTTACAGTAGATAATCCGTTTTGCAGTTCACCCGTTTTTGAACTAATTTGATTAACCCCTGACTGACCAGATTCAAGACCTGTTGCTAATGTATTCGCTCCAGTTTGTAATTTCCCTGCTCCAGCTTCAACTTGCTGTAACCCGTTTGTGATTTGAGCGAAGGAAGCATTTGCTTCTTGCAATGATTTAACTGCCACATTGTATTGTGGTGTAAGCTCTTTAAGTTTTGCTGACAGTTGTGCAAGCTGTTCTTGAGCCCCGCGAGCTGTCCCAATCACTGTTTGGACATTTGTGTCCGTTGCCAGCTCTGGATTTGACTCTACCAATGCATTCATGGATTGTTCAATGGCTGCATAGCCCTGTGAGCTGCTTGCTATGGCATTTTCCACAGTCGTAAATAATTCAGTAAATGCACTAAAGCCATTTTCCAATTGCCCGTAAGCATTTTGTAATTGTGAAGCACCAGAATTTAAGTCGCTGACACTTTGTTTTAATGTATTTAAACCATTCGCTAATTCGTTTGCACCGTTTGCGCCATTTTCAAAGCCTTGAGCTACTTGGTTTAAAGCATCGCCTAATTGCCCAACTCCTTGTTCCATTGCAGCCGTGCCATCGATTAGCTGTTGAACACTATCAAAGCTATTTCCATCTACCTGACCAAGCTTTTCTTCCGCTTCAGAAAGGCCATTATTGATAGTTCCTAAACCTTCTTGTGCAGAGCCAAGACCTTCATTTAATGTATTTGTTTGATCCTGGATATATAATTCTTGAATTTTTTCCCCGGCTGGACGTGTGACAGATAGAACTTGAGAAACACCATCCACATTGGAAATTACATCCGCTAATTGATCGATATCCTGTAAGCCTTTTTGAGTCGCTAGGGAATCATCCGCTTTAATCACTAAAGTAGTAGGCGATGAGAATCCTGATGGGAAATGATCTTCAATAACATTGATTGCTTGCTTCGATTCATATTCATCACTGATTTCAACCAAGTCATTATAATTCAGCTCACCGGAATATTTAATAATAAACGGTACCGAAATCAATGCTACTAATACCAATGCAACGATTGGTCTAAAGAAAGAATGCTTCGATAAGAATAGCCAGATTTTATTTTCACTATGGCCATTAACCGATTTTGCCGGCCAGAACATTTTAATGCCAAAAATGGCCATAAAGAATGGATTTAATGTAAGTAATACAAGCAATAAAACGGCTACACCAATCGCAACAGCTGATGTCGCCTGATACAGCTTGAATTCAGCTAAGTATAATACAATGAATCCAATAAATACAGCAATTCCACTATAAATAACGGTTTTACCTGCAGTACGGTATGTCTCTGTTATTGCTTTTAAAATATGTCCGCCTTTACCGAGCTCTTCTTTAAAGCGTGTATAAAGGAGGATATTATAATCCGTACCAATCCCAAACAAAATAACAATTAAAAAGACTTGTGTAAAGTTTGAGAATGGGAAGTTAAATTTGTCGACAAGTTGTGTAACAATCCCTAGGGACACAATGTATGAAACACCCACTGTAATTAATGAAATTAAAGGTACTACAGGGGAGCGGAATACTAGAACTAATACGATTAGAATGAAAACAATTGCAATGACTTCTGTTTTCTTAATCCCCTCTTGAGAAGACTTAACAAAGTCATCCATTACAATGTCTGTCCCTGTATAATAGGAATCTACAGATTGCAGCTCCGTTTTTTCACGTAAGCTTTGTGCAGCTTCTTCAACGGTACCTTGTTTTTTATCAACGGAAATCTGCGTTAAGATTGTCGTGCCGTCTTCTGAAACAAGTTGTTTTTCTGCTTCCTCACTGTCGGTTGGAGTTAGCATATCTGTAATCCCTAGTTCAGCACTGTCTTCTTTAAGCGTCTGAATCGCTTGATCAACCTCTTCAAGCTGCGCATCACTTAGCGCTTCATCACTTCCACTCGTAAACACAGCAATAAACTGATAGGCATCTGTCCCTTCATCAGCCATTTCTGTCAGCAACTTAGATGCTATTTCACTTTGTGTGTAGGACGGAATTTCTGTTTGACCTTTTTCACGTACAAGCGTATCTAGGTTTGGCATTGTGACAATCATTACAACAGAAATGATTACCCATATAAGAAATGATACTGTACGTACATTCAGCCAATTTTTCAAAACGATCACCTTTCTTCTATAAAATTAATCTTCCGATGAAACTTCTGATTCATGAAAAGCTCTATAAATACACTAACACGATAAAAACGGTTAAAATATAGACAATGAGGGTCGAATTGTTTAGAAAAACACAACTAAAAGCATAATAGGTCGAGTTAATGTTTTTACTTATACAGATTTCATATATAAGCTATATTTTCGTATCCGCTTAAAAAATTTATTGAAGTTTGAGGGTGAAATAATGAAGCATAGTGATGAAACCAAACGAATACTTGCGGATTCCTTAAAAGAGTTAATGAAAAATAAATCCCTCGAAAAAATCTCGATTCGCGAGCTTGCTGATACTGCAAATGTGAACCGCCAAACCTTTTACTATCATTTTGAAGATATTTACGATCTGCTTAAGTGGACATTCCAGCAGGAAACGGTTCAACTGCTCCATGTCGATGAAAGTTCGCTGCTTTGGAAGGAAGGATTACTCCAGCTTTTTAAATACCTAGAGGCAAATAAAGAATTTTGTTTATGTGCCTTGCAATCTCTGGGAAGAGGCCATTTAAAGCGCTTTTTCTACTCAGATATATCCTCAATCCTGGGAAGAGTCATCAAATCACTTTGTGAAAAGCTGAATGCGGGTGAGGAGCATATTGCATTTCTGACTCATTTCTATACATTGTCATTGGCGGGACTTGTGGAGAGTTGGCTTTTGGGAGAAATGGATCAATCACCAAAAGAAATAATAGAAATAATCGATATTTTTATTCAAGACCAGATACGCGGGGCTGAGTATCGAATAAAAGGGATTGGGTGATCTAGAAAACCATTCAAAGGAATCATTGACGACCTGTTTCTTATCGATAACAGCTCTCCCAATTTCATGCGTGAATGGTAGCGAGAGCAGCATTGTCGGCAATACAACTTCACAACAATCATGATTTTCGAATTCCTTTCCTGCTTCAACTACCGTTTTATAGCCAAACTCTCGAAATTGTTCTTTAAAAGAAGGCTCCGTCGCTTGTGGCTTTGCATTTGCCGTTCCATCAAAATATGTCCAAAATTAAGCTGCCCATAAAGTTTAAATGAAATATATTTGTTCAAGCCGATTATCCTAACTGACCTTTCGTTTTAGCTTGTTCAAGTTGTGCAAAATAATACTTCCCAACATTATTTGATCTCGTGTACCAATTTCTTATAACCAAGACGTAAATTTGCACAACAAAAAGCAGCACTCATCTTTTTCCAAGATGCGGTGCTACTTTTTTCGACCTCTTTTAGTAGATTGCAAAATGCCGAGTTCTTCCCTATATTTTGCGATGGTGCGTCTAGCAATGGGAATGTCTTCTGCAAGCAGGATGTTGGCAATTTTTTGATCGGATAAAGGCTTATCAGGGGATTCCATTTTGATAATGTCTTGAATCTTTTCTTTTATAAACAATGGTGATTCCACCTCACCACCTTGCATTTTTACACCTCGAACAAAAAACGTTTTCAACTCCATAGTCCCTTTTGGTGTTTGGATATACTTTTGACGGATTGCTCGACTAACCGTGGATTCATGAAGCCCCAAAATCTCTGCAATATCCTTTAACCTAAGTGGGACCAATGCTTTTTTTCCATTTTGCAAAAAGGCCATTTGTTTTTGCAGGATAATTTCCGTCACCCTATACAGGGTTTCATGACGTTGCTGAATCCCGCGCATTAAAAGAAAAGCATCTGAAAGCTTAGATTTCAAATACGCCTTCGTCTCCTTATCGCTGTTCGAGTGTAATAACTCTTCATAAACGGTATTAATGGAAACTTGAGGTAAATACCTATCATTCAGTTGAATAAAAAACTGCCCATTCAATTCTTCAACAATAAGATCAGGAATAATATAGTGTTGTTTCTCACCTTGCACTTCCGCTAATGGACGTGGATTCAACTGTTTAATATATGAAAAGGAGCTTTCTACTTCCGCAACTGAAGCCTCATAAAGATCGGCTACCATCTGAAGATTCCCTTCCGCTAAATCCTCTAGATGATTTTGGATAAGCACCTCCGTCAATTTAGGTGCATCACCTTTTCTCACAACTTGTAAATATAAGCATTCCGACAAATTACGAGCGCCGATTCCAGCTGGTTCAAAGCTTTGAAGCACGTAAAGAAGCTCTTCGCATTTTTCAACAGAACTGCAAAACCGTACTGCCGCGTCTTCAATATCACAGTCAAGATATCCTAATTCATTTAAATTACGAATAAAATAAAGTACAATTTCTCGTTCAAGTTTTGTTAAACCCTTCTGAACCCCTAGCTGCTCCATCAAATAAGTTTCAAGCGATTCATCCTGATAAGGTGCATGCATCATCGGATCCAAGTAATCCTCCCTCGCTATACTTGAAGCATTATTATCCTGCACACGAGCCATATCCATTATGGTATCTGTTTCCTTTAAATCGATTAAAGGATTGGCATTGGCTTCTTCCCTAATGAACTGCTCCAGTTCTTCCAAAGAATACTTTAAAATCTCCAGCGATTGCTTTACCTGAGGGGTTAAGGAAAGCTTATTTTCTAGCTTTTGCTGTAAGTTTAACGAAGTCTCCATTTAGATAGCCCCTTTCATTAATCCCGCGGAATACGTATTTTCAGTCGCTTCATGCGATATTGCAGGCTTTGTCTGCTTATCCCCAAGGCAAATGCCGTATTGGTAATATGGTTATGATGTTTATGTAAGGAATGCTCGATTGTTTGTTTTTCAAATAAAGCTAATTGCTCTGTTAAACCTGCATGATCCGGAATTCTAGATACTTCCTTAAAACCTTGCCCCTGCAAAGGTGGTTCTGCTTCACTTTTTCGATACTGATATGGTAGATGATCAAACTCGATCACTTGTTCATGATTCACTAAATTCATGGATGCTTCAATCACATGCTCAAGTTCCCGGATATTACCCGGCCAGCTTTGGGATTCAAAAAACCGAAGAACTTCAACTGATACACACTTGACGTTCAGTTTGAATAATTGATTATATTTTTGTATAAATTCCTCTATAAGCACCGGAAGATCTTCCTGTCGTTCTCTTAATGGCGGAATAAATAAAGTCACCACGGCTAATCGATAATATAAATCCTTTCTTAAGTGATTATTGGCTATCGCATCAATCGGATCCTCGTTGACGGTTGCAATTACGCGAACATCAATGGGAATTTCCTTGGTGCCGCCGATTCTACGTACCTTTCGTTCTTGCAATATGCGCAGTAGTTTTGCTTGCAAGGCAATATTTAAAGAATTTAATTCATCCAGCAAAATTGTGCCGCCCTGTGCCTGCTCAAATAGACCTGGACTATCGATTGCCCCTGTAAATGCACCTTTCGTTGTACCAAATAAAATTCCTTCAATCAACGTATCTGGTAATGCTGCGCAGTTTTGTGAAATAAACGGTGCTCCAGAACGTTCACTTTCTGCATGAATGCTTTGGGCAAACAATTCTTTCCCTGTACCGGTTTCGCCAATAATTAACACATTGGAATTAGTCCGTGTCGCTCTTTTTGCTAAAGCGATCACCTCTTTTAACTCACTGCTCTCCCCTATAATATGGTCAAAGGTAAAGTCTGTCTTCGTTTGTCTAAGATTTTGGCGCATCAAGCGTTCCATCCGTGTTACATCTGTTGCAATTTCAACCGCAGCACAAATATTGCCGTCTATCTTAAGGGGAAATGTATTATTCACCGTTGTGATTTCTACTCCCCGATTATTAAAATAGGTTTGTTTGACATTGACGACTTCCTCTCCATGCTGCAACGATTTTAATAAAGTGCTGCTCTGATTTTCTTGGAATTGGAAAATATCCCGAACATCTTTATATAACACATCTTCTTTTTCCATAACTTCCATTTCACGCATTTTTTTATTATAGATAATGCTTTTCCCGTCTTGATCAACAGCATGTATGCCGACTCCGATGCGCTCGATAATTTCTTCATATAATTGTTTCATAACCTTCTCATTGTGACTCAATTTATATCACCTCTTTTCTATCATACTGTAAAAATTTTTGGCGATAAAGATTGGAATTATGTAAATTTTGCGCAAAATTATTTGGCAACTGCCTTTTAATAGTTAAAAATACTGAATGAAAAAGTTGGCATGAAATTTGCTTATTTAAATAATGTAATAAGAAAAGGCAAATTTATTCAATAATTCACTTATCCACGGGGTACAAATAAGTAGGATTGCTCTTATGATTACAGTGTTTTTGAAAACAACAACTTGATTCAGTTAGATATTTTCAAAGGAGGATTTTTTAAATGACGACAAAATCAGCTAGTGTAATTGAACAAACGGAAAAATTCGGTGCACATAACTACCATCCACTGCCAATCGTAGTTTCAGAAGCCGAGGGAGTATGGGTACAAGATCCTGAAGGCAATAAATACATGGATATGCTTTCTGCTTATTCCGCCCTTAACCAAGGTCACCGTCACCCTAAAATTATTCAAGCATTAATTAACCAAGCGAACCGTGCGACTTTAACATCGCGCGCTTTCCACAACGACCAGCTTGGACCATGGTATGAAAAGTTAACTAAAATGACTGGCAAAAACATGGTGTTGCCAATGAATACCGGGGCGGAAGCCGTAGAATCTGCCATTAAGGTTGCACGTCGTTGGGCGTATGATGTGAAAGGTGTAGAAGACAATAAAGCTGAAATTATCGGATGCAACGGAAACTTCCATGGCCGAACAATGGGTGCTGTTTCACTATCATCCGATGCAGAATACCAACGTGGATTTGGCCCTCTTTTACCAGGCTTCAAATTAATCCCTTATGGTGATGCAGAGGCTCTGAAGGCAGCGATAACGCCAAATACTGCTGCATTTATTGTAGAACCGATTCAGGGAGAAGCAGGAATCGTAATGCCTCCAAAAGGTTTCTTAAAAGAAGTGGAACAAATCTGTCAAGAGAACAATGTTTTATTTATTGCTGATGAGATTCAAACTGGTCTTGCTCGTACAGGCAAGATGTTTGCTCATCAATGGGAAGAAGTATCTCCTGATGTTATTATCCTTGGGAAAGCTCTTGGCGGCGGTGTATTGCCAATCTCGGCCGTTGTTGCCAACAGCGATATTCTTGGCGTATTAAATCCAGGTTCACACGGTTCAACATTCGGAGGGAACCCGCTGGCTTGTGCAGTTTCGATTGCCTCTTTAGAAGTTCTTGAGGAAGAGAATTTAACTGAACGTTCTTTAGATTTGGGAAACTATTTCCAGGAACAACTTCGTTTACTCAACCATCCTTCTATAAAAGAAGTTCGCGGCAGCGGATTATTCATCGGCGTAGAGTTATCGGTTCCGGCTCGCTCTTACTGTGAACAGTTAAAAGAGCTTGGGCTACTATGTAAAGAAACTCATGATTACGTTATTCGTTTTGCACCACCATTAATCATTACAAAAGAAGAAATTGACTGGGCATTGGAAAAAATCAAATCTGTTTTCGCTTAAACCTTTCTTTTTGAAGAGGCTGTTCGAATAATTTCGGATAGTCTCTTTTTTACGTTAAGATAAAGAAAAGAAAAGAAGGAGCTATCTATATGCAAACAATTTATATCTCTGGGTACCGCCCCCATGAACTCGGAATTTTTAATGATAAGCACCCCGGCATACCGATTATTAAAAAAGCAATCGAAAATGAATTAAGAAATTTGTTTGATGAAGGACTGGAATGGGTAGTGATTAGTGGACAGCAAGGGGTCGAAACCTGGGCAGCAGAAGTCATAATTGATTTGAAAGATGAATATCCTAATTTAAAGTATTCAATTATTACACCCTTTTTAGAGCAAGAGAAGAACTGGAATGAACAAAAACAGCAAAAGTATCATTATATCGTTTCGAAAGCCGACTTTGTCACAAGCGTAACGAAAAGACCTTATGAAGCTCCTTGGCAATTTATCGAAAAAGACAAGTTTATTATTCAAAACACCGATGGGATGCTTCTTGTTTATGATGAGGATAACGAAGGATCTCCGAAATATGTGAAAAAACTTGCACAAAAGTATGAGAATCAGCATAACTATAGGATTATAGAAATTAATGCGTATGATCTACAATCTATCGCAGAGGAAATGCAAAGAGATGATTGGTAGCATCATTTTTTCGGAATAGTGTTTGTTGATGATGGTACCTATTGTTCTTCAAATAAAGCTTCTTCTTTTCTTTACCCTTCTTGCTTTTTCAAGCATTCAAAATTCATTTTAAAAACAGAAAAATATTAATTAAATTTTCTGACATTTTAATCAATTTTTGTTATAATTATATGAAATTCATATAATTTACTTACTTAAAGGAGATGATGCTATGGAACAAATTAAATTTGTCAGAGAACCAAAACCAATTAACGTATCACATGATACGTACAGAAGAGAGTGTATGTACAC
>Ga0180215_1004464_pt1 | contig 12437 bp, 10 predicted proteins | sample eDN3rd37CBELigBY_FD_128871 | JGI IMG/M metagenome (GOLD analysis project Ga0180215, IMG submission 128871) | Enriched backyard soil microbial communities from Emeryville, California, USA - eDNA 3rd pass 37_C BE-Lig BY (version 2) (version 2) | ecosystem: Environmental > Terrestrial > Soil >...
CTCCACCACCGGATCGGCGACCGGGTCGGCCTCGGCGACGGGCTCCGCGACCGCCTGGCTCTCGGACGGGGAGGTACGCGGTGCGGAGGGCTCGGCGATGGCGTCGTCGGCGATCGCGGCGGCCGCCACGGCGGCGGCCGCACGCGCGGCGGTCTTCGCGACCGGGCGCTCGCGCGTCGTCTCGTCGACCTCGGCGACGGGCTCCGCGACCGTCTCAGGATCGCTGGGAGCGGGAGCCGAGGTGGGCTTCGAGGCCGGCTTGCGGCCCGGGCGCTCGGCCGTGGTGGTCTCGGTGGTGATCGACGCGGCCACGCGCTGCGTCTGGCGCTTCGTGGTCGCGGCGGCGGCCGCGGCGCTGCGCTCGGCGGGCGAGGACGCCGCCGACGCGCGCGCGGCGCGTGCCGTCTTCGCGGCCTGGCCACGAGCCGCGGCGGTCTTGGACGAGGCGGCCCGCGAGGCCGGAGTGCGCTTCGAGGCGGTGGTCGCGGGCGCCGCGGCATCCGTCGCACCCGATGCAGCCACGTCGGTCGTCGGGTCGACGGTCGCCGGCTCGACGGGCTTCGGGGCTGAGGACTTCGCGGCCTTCGTCGCGGCGGACTTCGCCGCCGGAGCCTTCTCGGTCGTGGACTTCGCCTTCGTCGCCGCGGACTTCGCCGCCGTCTTCTTCGCGCCGGCGGCCTTGCGGGCGGTCGTGCTCGGCGGTTCCGTCGCACCGGCCTCGGGGCGCGACGTCGTGCGCTTCTTCGCGGGCGCCGCCTCGGAGGCGGCCGCGCGTGCCGCCGCCGTCTTCGATGCCGTGCCCTTCGCGGCGGTCGACCGGGCGGTGCGCGCCGCGGCGGCGGTGCCGGTCGTCGACGGTGTGGTCCGCGCACGTGCGGCCGCCGCGCGCGGCGCGCGCGACGTCGTCGCCGATCCCCCGTCGGTGGTGCCTTCGGGAGCTTCGTCGTCGTTCTCGTGGCGCGAAACGGAAGTCACCCAGACAACCTACCAACCGCGACCCGCTGAACCCAGCCGGGGTGCCGCGCGACGCGCGGGAAACCTGTGGGTTCCCTGAGCGTCGCATCACGATCCCACTACGAGAAGTCAAGGGGCTCGTTGGCCGAGGGTGTCCCCCGGTAGCCTGTATTCCGGCATAACGGCGTGTCCAAACGTGAACTTCCGGATGAACTCGGGGCGAAGATTCGGCGACGCCGACGGCCTGCAGCATCCGACCACCAGAAGGAGATGCAGTGACCCAGATCGTGATTCTGGCAGCCGGCATGGGGAGCCGGCTCGGACGATCCCTCCCCAAACCGCTCACCGAGCTCAGCGACGGCCGCACCATCATGCGCCAGCAATTCGACAACATCGAGCACGCCTTCGGCAAGGACCCGAACGTGACGATCGTGGTCGGCTACAAGCTCGAGCACATCATCGAGGCGTTCCCGCAGGCGTCCTTCGTCTACAACGAGGAGTACGACCAGACGAACACCTCGAAGAGCCTCATGCGCGCCCTGGCGGCCTCGCAGCCCGGCGGCGTGCTCTGGATGAACGGCGACGTGGTCTTCGACCCGCGCATCCTCGATCGGGCCCTGCCCCTCATCGAGCGCGACCAGTCGTTCGTCACCGTCAACACCGCGAAGGTGTCCGACGAGGAGGTCAAGTACACGACCACCGCCGAGGGCTACATCAAGGAGCTCTCGAAGACGGTCAAGGGCGGCCTCGGCGAGGCGGTCGGCATCAACTACGTGTCGAGCCGCGACAAGGCCACCCTGCTCGCGTACCTCCAGCGCGTGGGCGACCAGGACTACTTCGAGCGCGGCATCGAGCTCGCCATCGAGCAGCAGGGCATGCTGGTCGAGCCGATGGACATCTCCGACCTCTACGCGGTCGAGATCGACTTCGCCGAAGACCTGGAGCGTGCGAACCACTTCGTGTGATCGACGCACCACAGCAGTGAAGAGCGGATGCCACGCGGCATCCGCTCTTCGCGTCACGAGGGGCTCAACTGGCGCGCGACGCCGGCCTTCGCGAGCCGCGCCGCGATGACGCGCCCGAGCCAGGTGAAGAGCACCGGGCTGCCGACGAAGAGCACGAGGTAGAGCACCCACGCCCACGGCGCGTAGTGCTCGGCGCCCAGCACGAGGAACGCGCCCGCCGCGAGGGCGAGTCCCGCGAACCCGGCGGCCGCGTAGTACAGCCACGCGCTCCAGGTGCGGTAGCGCGTGATGAGGAACGGCAGCTCGAGCAGCACGCCCACGACGAGGCCGGTGCCGACGAAGCGCCAGAGCCAGAGCGGCGCGAACACGGCTCCGATGAGGCCCGCGATGAGCCCCGTCAGCACGGCGACCCCCGGCCGACGCAGCAGCGCCAGCGCGACGACGCTCGGCAGGAAGTGCGTGCCGATGGTGACGCCGTAGAGCACGGGGATGAACGCCGCGAACGCGGCGGCGAGGTATCCGGATGCCCCGGCCACGAGCCCTCCGCCCACGCCGATCGCGGCGCAGCTGAGGAGCACACGGGTGCTGGTGCGATGCACGACGCTCCTTCCGACTCGGGACGGCCGCACGGCCGGGCGCGGCACGCGCCTCCCGCTCTGATCAAACCTACAGCGGCGTGGCCTCTACGATGAGATCGTGATGAGCACGGCCACCGTCGGAAGCGTCGGAGACACGCATCCGCTGCAGCGGACGCCGTGGATCCGCTACCGACACGCCCTCTGGCTCCTCACGACCCGCGACCTCAAGGTGCGCTACTCCACGTCGGTGCTCGGCTACCTCTGGTCGGTGCTCGACCCGCTCGTGATGGCCGCGATCTACTGGTTCGTGTTCACGCAGGTCTTCCAGCGACCGGTGGGCACCGAGCCGTACATCGTGTTCCTGCTCGCCGCGCTCCTGCCCTGGATGTGGTTCAACGGCGCAGTCTCGGACTCGACGCGCGCGTTCCTGAAGGATGCGAAGCTCGTACGGTCGACGATGATCCCCCGCACCATCTGGGTGAACCGCATCGTGCTGTCGAAGGGCCTGGAGTTCCTCTTCTCGCTGCCCGTGCTGGCCCTGTTCGTGATCTTCGCGCCCGGCGCACGGGTGGGGTGGGAGCTCGTGTTCTTCCCGCTCGCCATCGTGCTGCAGGCCGTGCTCACGTGCGGCGTCGCACTCATCGTGGCGCCGCTCGTGGTGTTCTTCCGCGACCTCGAGCGCGCGGTGAAGCTCGTGCTGCGGTTCCTCTTCTACGCGTCGCCGATCATCTACGGCGTCGAGAACCTGCCCGAGGAACTGCACGTCTGGGCGGCGTTCAACCCCCTCTCGGGCATCTTCGGCCTCTACCGCGCGGGCTTCTTCCCGCATGAGCTCGACTGGTTCAACGTGGTGATCTCGGCCGTCATGTCGCTCGGCCTGCTCGCGGTCGGGCTCCTCGTCTTCCGCGGCAGCGTCCGTCAGGTGCTGAAGGAGATCTGATGACGGATGCCGCAGCCGCCGCCCTCGCGGCCACCGAGACGTACGCGATCCGCACCGAGGCCCTGGGGATCCGGTTCCGGCGCAACCGGCGCGGTCGCCGCTCCTTCAAGGACCTGCTCGCCGGACGCCGCCGTCGCACGCGCCCCGACGAGTTCTGGGCGCTGCGCGACGTGAGCATCGACGTGCGTCCGGGCGAGGCGATCGGCGTGGTCGGGCGCAACGGGCAGGGCAAGTCGACCCTGCTGAAGCTCGTCGCCGGGGTCATGATCCCCGACGAGGGACGCGTCGTCGTCACGGGCGGCGTCGCGCCGCTCATCGAGATCACCGGCGGCTTCGTCGACGACCTGACCGTGCGCGACAACGTGTACCTCACGGCGGGCCTGCACGGCATGAACCGCGGCCAGATCGACGCGAAGTTCGACGAGATCATCGGGTTCGCCGACATCGCGGACTTCCTCGACACGCCGTACAAGCACCTGTCGAGCGGCATGAAGGTGCGCATCGCGTTCGCCGTCATCTCGCAGCTCGAGGAACCCATCATCCTCGTCGACGAGGTCCTCGCGGTGGGCGACAAGGCGTTCCGCGAGAAGTGCTACCGGCGCATCGAGGAGCTGCTGGCGGGCGGCCGCACGCTGTTCTTCGTGTCGCACAACGAGCGCGACCTGCGGCGCTTCTGCACGAGAGGGCTGTACCTCGACAAGGGCGAGCTCGTGCTCGACGGCCCGATCGACGAGGTGCTCGACCGCTACAACGCCGAGCACGGCAGCGCGTAGCGCGCACGTCAACCCGGGGTTCTTCCCGGACCGGCGCTCTATGATGCTCGGCATGGCCGAACGGGTGCACGACATCACCTCGATGGGGCGGACGGCCCCGCGCGAGGGCGCCGCCGGCGCGCCGGGCGACGCGTCGGATGCGGGCGGGCGGCCCGCCGACACCGGACGCGCCCAGGGCATGGAGCGCGGCATCGACATGGTGCTGGCGATCCAGCGTCCGGTCGTGCTGGCGCACCTGCGCGGCATCCGCCGGCGCGTGCCGAACGCCACGCCCGACCAGCTCGTGCGGATCCTCGAGCGCCGCTACCTGGCGGCCGTGACCACGGGCGGCGCGGCCGTCGGCGCGACCGCGGTGATCCCCGGCATCAGCACGGGCATCACGCTCGCCCTCTCGGGGGTCGAGACCGCCGGGTTCCTCGAGGCGACCGCGCTCTTCGCGCAGTCGGTCGCCGAAGTGCACGGCATCCCGGTCGAGAACCCCGACCGCGCACGGGCGCTCGTGATGACGCTCATGCTCGGCCGCGAGGGCGTCGACCTCGTGCGCCAGTTCGCCGGACAGGCGACCGGCAGCGGACCGGCCCGCAACGTGTTCTGGGGCGAGCTCATCACCAACAGCGTGCCGAAGGCGCTCATGGGCTCCATGGTCGACCAGCTGCGGCGGGTCTTCGTCAAGCAGTTCGCCGTGCGCGGCGGCGCCGGCATCATCGGCAAGGCGATCCCGTTCGGCATCGGCGCCGCGATCGGCGGCACCGGCAACCACCTCCTCGGTCGCCGGATCCTGCAGCAGGCCCGGCTCGCGTTCGGCGCGGCGCCCGCCGTGCTCCCGGCGGTGCTCGAGCCGCGCGAGGGCGATTCGTTCATCCGCTCGACGGGCTCGCGGCTCGGACGGGCCGGCACGGCGGTCGGCGAGCTCGCAGCTTCGACCGGTCGCGGCATCCGCGGTGCGGCATCGAAGGTCGGGCGCGGCCTCACGCGGCGCAAGGCCGCCGACGGCACCGACGGCGAAGCGGTGACGGAGCATCCGGAACAGGCCGGCTGACCGCCGAGCGCGACGCTACGCGAGCGCCTCCGCCTCGTCCTCGTCGTCCTCCTCGAACTCCTCGATCTCCTCCTCGCCCGCGTGCAGGGCGGCGAAGCGCTCCCACTCGGCCATGAGGTGATCGACGGCCGCGTGGAAGCGCGCCGTGGTGACGCCGGGGGTCGTGTCGCCGAAGTACCGCTCGACCCAGATGCCGAGCCGCGCGAGCGCGTCGGCGTCGTGCGCGACCTCGTCGACGCGCGCGAGCATGGTCGCACCGTCGGATGCCTCGAGCCACTCGCAGGCCTGCAGGTAGCCGCCCGTGTCGATCTCGGCCTCGGGATTCACCGGCCGCGTGATGAGCAGCGGCTTGCCGGCGGCCAGCCGGTCGTAGACCATCGCGGAGATGTCGACCACCGCGACGTCCGCCGCCGCGAGCTGCCAGCCCAGCGCCGGGCCGTCGTCGTAGACGTGCTGCGCGGCGGGGTCGGCCGTGTTCGCCGCCGCGATCGCGTCGATGATCGCGCGGTTCGCCGCCCGGTAGTCGGGGTCGACGACGCCCGATCGCGGATGCGGCCGGTAGATCACGCGGTGGCGGCCGGTCGCGAGCAGCGCGGTCACGAGCCCGACGCCGTGCGACGCGATCGACCCGTAGGCGGCGCCGGCCCGGTCGCCCTCCCAGGTGGGCGCGTAGAGCACGACCTCGCGCTCATCCGGCGTGTACGGCAGCGGCGATCCGTCGAGGTAGTGGTCGGCCTGTGGACGCCCGATGGGGATCGCGCGCTTGTCGAAGTCGTAGTCCCACAGCACCTTCTCGAGGCGGGCCCGGGCCGCGTCGCCCGCGATGAGGGCGTAGTCGTAGGCCTTGAACTGGTTCGTGGTCATGTACATCTTGTCGGACTCGCCGTGGTTGATGAACACGTGCCAGCGGCGCCCGTAGCGCATCATCTGGAAGTTCTTGGCGTTCTGGTTCACGTAGAACACCACGTGCAGGTCCTGCTCGTGGATCACCTTCTCGAGGTCGGCCACGCGGCGCACGTACGCGACGGGCAGCGGCGACTCGTCGAGCAGGGCGAGCGCCGACCCCGACGCCCGGGCCAGGATGAGCACCGGATGCGTCTTCGACAGCTCGAGCAGCGGCTGGTACCACTGCCGCAACTGGTAGAGGTTCACCCGCCCGTCGGCGAAGTAGACCCCGATGCGGTAGCGGTGCGGCTCGAGCGGCGGGAGGGCGCGCAGCTTCGCCAGCAGCTCGCGCTGCGCCCGCCGCGACCACATGATGTCCTTGGCCAGCTTGATGGCGGCCTGGGCGTCTCTCCGCAATCCCACTCGCACAAGGGTACCCCGATGGGGGTCAGACCACCGGCGGCCGTCCGGCGAGGGTCATGCGCCACACCGTGCGCCAGCGCATGGGCCGCCGCTGCCCCGGGTCCTCGCGCCAGCCCGCCCGCCAGCCGCCGAACCAGGCCTTCAGCGCCGCCGGGTTGCGGAACCAGCGCAGCACCTGGATGGCCGTCCACGAGCCGACGTAGAGCGGCACCAGCACGAGGGGCAGGTTGCGGCGCGCGAGCCACACCCGGTTGCGGGCGTTGAGCCGGTAGTAGTAGTCGTGGCGGGCCGGGTCGATGACCGGATGCCCCGCCTCGAGGTTCCCCGCGTACCAGGCGACGTGGCCGGTGTCCCAGACCCGCCACGCCAGCTCGATGCCCTCGTGCGCGTAGAAGAACGGATCCGCCCAGCCACCGGTCGCGTCGAACACCGCGCGCGGCATGAGCACGGCACCCTCCCAGCACGAGAAGACGTTGCTCGAGTGCGCCGGGTCGCCCTTGCGGATCCGCGGGATCCACCGGCGGGGCGAGACCTCGCCCGTGGGGTCGACGACGCGGGGCTGGATGAGGCCGAGCTCGGGCCTGGCGGCGAGCTCGCGGCATCCGTCGGCCAGGAATCGCGGGCTCGGCAGGAACGCGTCGTCGTCGAGGAAGAAGAGCACGTCGCCCGACACCTCGGGCACGCCCCGGTTGCGGCCGGCCGGGATGCCGAGGTTCTCGGGCAGGTGCAGGGTCTTCACCGCGCCCGGCAGCGGCGGGTCGGCCGTTGCGGGGTCCCACCCGTTGCCGACGCACACGACGTCGACGTCGACGCCCTCCTGTTCGAGCACGCTGCGGATGCCGCGGGCGAGGTCGTCGGGCCGGGTGCCCATGGTGAGCACCACGACGCCGACCCGCGGGCGCGCTGCCGCGTTCCCGTCGACGGGCTCAGGGAACGAGGTGTCAGGCACGGACCCGCCGGGACGCCATGATCGCGACGAAGTGGCCGAGCAGCGCGAGCACCGCGAGCGGCAGCAGCGCCGCGACGACGACGCGGTCGACGAGCGGCTGCCCGACGAAGAGCCCGATGACGGCCGCGGCGAACGCGATGAGCGTCAGCTCCACCGAGTGGTACAGGCGGTGGAACGGCACGAACCGCGCGGCACGGCGCAGCTTCGCGACGAGTCCGCCGCGCGGCGCGGTCTCGCCGTGCGTGTCGGCGAGCTTCGGCAGGCCCGCGTTCGCGCGGGCGACGTGGACCATGTCGTTGAGCGCCTTGTTCAGCACGATGACGAGCGCGAGCATGGCGCCGATGGTCGTCCAGAGGAAGTCGGCCGGGAACTCGAGCGGGTACGCCGCGGCCCGGATGCCGAGCGCGATCGGGATGAGCGCCTCGGTCGTGTAGTGGCCGACCTTGTCGAGGAACACGCCCGCGGGCGAGGAGGTGCGGCGCCACCTGGCGACCTCGCCGTCGCAGCAGTCGACGAGCATCTGCAGCTGGCCGAGCACGACCGCGAGCAGCGCGCCCCAGATGCCGGGGATCAACAGCGCCGCCGCCGTCGACCACCCGACGAGGATCATCAGCCCCGTGACGCCGTTCGCCGAGATCGGGGTCTTCAGCAGGAGCCACGTGAGGTAGGGCGAGAAGCGGCGCAGGTAGAGCGACGCCGTCCAGTGCTCGGCGTTGCGGCGCCCCCGCACCTCGGGCGGCTGGGTGACGGCACGGAGCTCGGCGATGCTCGATGGCCTGGCGTGTGCAGCCTGACCGGCTTGTGACATCCGCGTCACCTTCCCGTGTGCTTGGCGATGTTGCTCGTCAGCGAGAGGAATCCGAGCACGAAGCCGATGCCCCAGGTGACGTGTATGCAGGGCAAGACTACGAGAAACCACCCCGCCACGGCGCCGCCGCGGCGACGGGCGTAGACGAGTGTCGCGACCACGACGAACAGCAGGTACGCGGCGGGCACGGCGAAGCCGAGCAGGAACCACGGCGTCGCGCCCATGACGGCCTGCACGATGCCGATGAGGCCCGCGATGAGGCCGAGCGTCACGCCGACGACCATGGCCGGCGGGATGAAGTAGCGGATGCCGTTGGCCGCCGGGAACCGCCGGGCGAGCTCGCCGCGCCACAGCCCGGTCGAGAACATCTGGCGGGCGAGCCGCTCGACGCTCGAGCGCGGACGGTACGTGACGGCCAGCTCGGGCGTGAACCACACCGTGCCGCCGGTCTCGCGGAGGCGCCGGTTGAGCTCCCAGTCCTGCCCGCGCTTGATGGTCTCGTCGAAGAGGCCGACGCGCTCGAGCGCGTCGCGGCGGAAGACGCCGAGGTACACGGTCTCGGCGGGCCCCTCGGCGCCGCCGACGTGGAACGCCGAGCCGCCGAGCCCGACCTTGGTCGTGTAGGCCAGGGCCACGGCTCGTTCGAACGACGTCTCGCCGCGGGCGTCCATGATGCCGCCCACGTTGTCGGCGCCGGTGCGCTCGAGCACCCCGACGGCGACGCGCGCGTAGTCGGTGGGGAGCATCGAGTGCGAGTCGACGCGGACGACGACGGGGTACTGCGCGGCGCGGATGCCGATGTTGAGGCCGGAGGGCGTCGAGCCGACCTCGTTCTCGAGCACGCGTACCCGCGCGTCGCGGGCGGCCAGCTCGGCCACCAACTCGGCCGTGCCGTCGATCGACGGGCCGAGCGCGATGAGCACCTCGATCGGGCCGGCGTAGTCCTGCGCGAGGATCGACTCGACCGCGGCGCGCACGTGCGATGCGTCATTCAGCACGGGCATGACGTACGAGACGCCGACGAGCGGCGGCGGGGCCGCCTCGTGGTGCTGCTCGGGCATGATCCTCACTCGCTCGGGTCGATCGAGCCTAGCAGCCGGGGCATCCGGGGACGGCGACGGGGCCGGGGTCCCACGGACCCCGGCCCCGGTGTTCGGTCGGCCGTGCGAGCGTCAGCCCTCGAAGGTGCCGAGCGTCACGCTCACGGTCTTCGAGTCGCCGTCGCGCGTGAAGGTGATGTCGGCCTTCGCGCCGCCCGGCAACGCGCGGACCTGCGCGGTCAGGTCGGTCTGGTCGGTGATCGGCACGCCGTTGAACTCGGTGACCACGTCGCCGCCCTGGAGGCCCGCCTTCTCGGCGGCGCCGCCCGAGCTCACCTCGGAGATGAGGGCCCCGACGGTGTCGCTGTTGCCGTCGGCCTCGGCGGAGGTGACGGTCGCGCCGAGGAGGCCGTGCGTCGCCGAGCCGTTCTCGATGATCTCCTCCGAGATGCGCTTCGCGAGGTTCGACGGCACCGCGAACCCGACGCCGATGTTGCCGGCCTCGGTGCTCGAGCCGCCCGCCGAGAGGATCGCGACATTGACGCCGATGAGCTTGCCCTCGGAGTCGAGCAGCGCGCCGCCCGAGTTGCCCGGGTTGATCGCGGCATCCGTCTGGATGACCGGGAGCGACACCTGGCTGCGCGCCGACTGCGGCGCCTGCTGCTGGCCGCCCTCGGGGTCGGGCAGGTCGAAGAAGAAGTCGAACGGGCTGTCGCCCTGGCCCTGGTCGCCCTGGCCCTGGTCGCCCTGGCCCTGGTCGCCCTGGGCGTCGTCGGGGGTGGTCGGCGCGGCCGAGGAGGCCACGTCGATCGAGCGGTTGAGCGCGCTGATGATCCCGTTCGTCACGGTGCCCGAGAGGCCGAGCGGCGCTCCGATCGCGATCGCCGTGTCGCCGACGTTGAGCTTGTCGGAGTCGGCGAACTCGAGCGGCGTGAGGCCCGACGCGTCGACGAGCTTGATGACCGCGAGGTCGGACAGCGGGTCGGTGCCGATGAGCTCGGCCTTGTAGAGCCGGCCGTCGTTCGTCTTGACCTGGATCGTCGGGTCGCCGGTGGCGCCGTCGAGGGTCACGACGTGGGTGTTCGTGAGCACGTAGCCGTCGTCAGAGAGGATGATGCCCGAACCCGTGCCGCCCGCCTGGCCGCCGCTGACCGAGATGGTCACGACGCTCGGGCTGGCCTTCGCGGCGACGGCGGTGATCTGGTTCACCGAGTCGGTGTCGTTCACGACGATGTTCTGCGCGCTGCCGGCGCTGTCGCTCGCCGCGGGGGCCTGGTTGGTCGTGATGAGGGCGGTGATGCCGGCGCCCGAGGCACCGCCGATGAGCGCGGCCGCGACGATGGCGGCGGCGACGCCGAAGCCGACCCGGCGCTTGGGCGCGGGCTGGCCGGCCGGCGCGGGCTGGCCGGGCTGCGTGCCGTACGGCGGCACGCCGGCGTACGACGCGGTGGGCGCGGTCTGCGCGGTCTCGCCCGGGCGGGGTCCGCCGAACGCGGGCGGCACCTGGCCGGTCACCGGCTGCGTCGGGGCCGTCGGCTGGGCGGATGCCACGTGGGCCGCAGCCGGGGCGGCGGGAGCCGTGTAGGGCTGCGGGGCCTGGCCGGGCTGGTAGACCGTGCCGGTGGCCGGGGCGGGGGTCGCGGGGGCCACGGGTGCCGCGGTCGGCGCGGCGGGGGCCTCGGCGGCGGGAGCCGCGGGTGCTGCCGACGCCTCCAGCGGCGCAGCGGGGGTCTCAGGGGTCGACGCCGCGGCGGCCTCGGCGGGCTGCGCGGCGGCGGGCTGGGCGGCGGCGGAGGTGGCGTCGACGACGCCCTCGCGGGCCTCGCCCGTCGAACCGTCAGTGGTGTCGGTCATGGTGTGCTCCTTCCAAAGCGATGCCAGCATCCCGCGGGAGCCTGTGCACGGCATCGGCGAAGTCTGTGATCCGGCTATCACCGGGCGGTGAGTCCTCCGAATGCCGGAGGAACGCCTCGTCGAGCCCGTGCGCCAGCGTACCGGCCCGACCCTGACGTACGGTGAGAGCGTGAGCGACTTCTCCCCCGCGCCCGGACTGGCGCCCTGGCAGCGCACTGCCGCGGGTGCCGGCCTGCTCGACGCCGACGGCCGCATCGCCGCCACGATCTTCGCCGAGATGAGCGCGCTCGCCGCGCGCACGGGCGCCATCAACCTCGGCCAGGGCTTCCCCGACGAGGACGGGCCCGCCGAGGTGCTCGAGGCGGCGCGGCAGGCGATCGCCGACGGGGTGAACCAGTATCCGCCGGGCGTCGGCATGCCGGTGCTGCGGGAGGCCATCGCCGAGCACCAGCGGCCCTGGTACGGGCTCGAGGTCGACGCGGCATCCGAGGTGCTCGTGACCGCCGGTGCGACCGAGGCGCTGGCGGCCACCCTGCTCGCGTTCGTGGACGCCGGCGACGAGGTCGTGACGTTCGAGCCCTACTACGACGCCTACGCCGCGCTCGTCGCCCGCGCGGGCGGGGTGCACCGCACGGTGCCCCTCGCGTTCCCCGGCTGGCGACCCGACCCGGCCGCCCTCGAGGCGGCGATCACGGATCGCACGCGCGTCATCCTCGTGAACTCACCGCACAACCCGACCGGTGCGGTGCTCGACCGCGAGACGCTCGAGCTCATCGTGCGCCTCGCCGAGCAGCACGACGCGATCATCGTCACCGACGAGGTGTACGAGCACCTGACGTTCGGCGCGCCGCACACGCCGATCGCGACCCTCCCCGGCGCGTGGCAGCGCACGGTGTCGATCTCGTCGGGCGGCAAGACGTTCTCGACCACGGGCTGGAAGATCGGCTGGGTCACCGGGCCCGCGTACTTCGTGACCGCGGTGCTCGCGGTCAAGCAGTACCTCACGTTCGTGAACGGCGCGCCGTTCCAGCCGGCGATCGCGACCGGTCTCGGGCTGCCCGACCGGTTCTTCGCGGATGCCGCGACCGAACTCGGCGCGAAACGCGACCTGCTGGCGGCCGGCCTCGAGGCGGCGGGCTTCGCGATCTCCCGCCCCGACGCCGGGTACTTCATCGTGGCGGATGCCGCGCCGCTCGGGTACCGCGACGGCGCCGTGCTGTGCCGCGAGC